>Ga0207664_10002024_pt1 | contig 13342 bp, 17 predicted proteins | sample LARL83metaG_FD_184349 | JGI IMG/M metagenome (GOLD analysis project Ga0207664, IMG submission 184349) | Corn, switchgrass and miscanthus rhizosphere microbial communities from Kellogg Biological Station, Michigan, USA - LAR L8-3 metaG... | ecosystem: Host-associated > Plants > Roots >...
CAGGATGCCGGTCCCGCGTTGCTCGGTGACATCGTGTTGTGTCCGGCGTTCGCGCGGGATCAGGCGCGGACGGCCGGTCACAGCCTGCTCGACGAGCTGCATCTGTTGACCGTGCACGGGGTGCTCCATCTGCTCGGCTACGACCATGCGGAGCCGGCCGAGGAACGCGAGATGTTCACGCTGCAGAAGCGGATCCTGGCTGATTTCCGGACCGCTCGGGTCGACGCGGCGCGTCGGGCCGCGCAGCGGGACGCCGATGAGCGGTTGCTCTCGGCGGTGGGGCTCGATCGGGCCGAGGAGCCCCCGCCCTCGGTCGAGGACGACGACCAGGAGTAGTTCGCGTGAACACGGCGTTGTTGCTGGTTCTCGCGCTGGTGGGCGTGCTCGCGGCCGGCGCGTTCGGGTGTGCGGACGCGGCGCTGGGCACGTTGTCGGTGGCGCGGGTGGAGGAGCTCGCGCGGGCCGGCCGGGTCGGGGCGCGGCAACTGGCGATCGTGGTCGCGGATCGGCCTCGGCACATCAACCTGTTGTTGCTGTTGCGTTTGACGTGCGAGCTCACCGCGACCGTGCTGGTCACCGTGGTGTGCGTGCGGGACATCGCGCCGGGCTGGCTCGCGGTGCTCGTGGCGGCGGTCAGCATGGTCGTGGTGTCGTACGTGCTGATCGGCGTCGGGCCGAGGACCGTCGGCCGGCAGCATCCCTACGCGGTCGGGCTGATCGCGGCGTGGCCGGTGCGGGTGCTCGGCGTGCTGCTGGGACCGTTGTCGCGCCTGCTGATCATCGTCGGTAACGCGATCACGCCCGGCCGTGGTTTCCGGTACGGCCCGTTCTCGTCCGAAGTGGAGCTCCGGGAACTCGTCGACCTCGCCGGGGAACGGGGTGTCGTCGACGAGGGCGAACGCGAGATGCTGCACTCGGTGTTCGAACTCGGTGACACCATCGCGCGCGAGGTCATGGTGCCGCGCACCGAGATCGTGTGGATCGAGAGCGGCAAGTCGGTCCGTCAGGCGCTGGCGCTGTCGATGCGGACCGGTTTCACGCGTATCCCGGTCATCGACGAGTCCGTCGACGACATCGTCGGTGTCGTGAATCTCAAGGACCTGGTGCGTTGCTCGTTGGACACGGACGCCAACGGCCGGACCGTCCGCGAACTCATGCACGACGCGTCGTTCATCCCGGACACGAAACGGCTGGACGAACTGCTCAAGGAACTCCAGCGCGACCGGACCCACATGGCGATCGTGATCGACGAGTACGGCGGCACGGCCGGCCTGCTGACCATCGAGGACATCCTGGAGGAGATCGTCGGCGAGATCACCGACGAGTCCGACACGGACGAGCGGCCGCCGATCGAGCACCTGTCGGACGGTACGGTCCGGGTCAGCTCGCGGCTGACCACCGAGGACCTCGAGGAACTGTTCGACGTCGAATTGGACGACGATGACGTGGAGACCGTCGGAGGCCTGCTCGCGCAGCGGCTGGGTCGCGTGCCGCTGCCCGGGTCCGAGGCGGAGATCGCCGGGCTGCGGCTGCGGGCCGAGGGCGGCAAGGACCGGCGCGGCCGGATGCGGATCACGTCGGTGCTGGTACAGCGGGAGAGGACGGGCTAGTGGCCGAGTTGGACAGTGAGGACCAGAAGATCATCACGCTGGCGCGGTCGGCCCGGGCGCGTACCGGCGCGGCCGAGGGTGCGGCCGTGCGCGACACCGACGGCCGGACGTATTCGGCGACGACCGTCGCGTTGTCGTCGTTGCGGTTGACGGCGTTGCAGGCCGCGGTCGCGGCGGCCGTGGCCAGCGGCGCCGAAGGGCTGGAGGCGGCGGCCGTGGTCACCGCGTCTCCCGGGCTGTCGGCCGAGTCGGTCGCGGCCGTGCGGGAGTTGGGGGCGACGGCGGCCGTGTTCCGGGCCGACCTCGCCGGTGCCGTCGTCGCGGTCGATCGGCCATGACCGACCACCGCTCCGGCTTCGCCTGCTTCGTCGGGCGGCCCAACGCCGGGAAGTCCACGCTGACCAACGCGCTGGTCGGCAGCAAGGTCGCGATCACATCGGACAAGCCGCAGACCACGCGGCACACCATCCGCGGCATCGTGCACCGGCCGGACGCGCAGCTCGTGATCGTCGACACACCCGGCCTGCACCGGCCGCGCACCCTGCTCGGCCAGCGCCTCAACGATCTCGTGCGCGAGACGTGGTCCGAGGTCGACGTGGTCGGTTTCTGCGTGCCGGCCGACCAGAAGGTCGGGCCCGGCGACAAGTTCATCGCCGACGAACTCGGCAAGCTCCCGCGTCGCACGCCGGTGATCGGCGTCGTCACGAAGACCGATCTCGTGCCGCCCGATCGAGTGGCCGCGCAGCTCCTCGCCTTGCAGGGGCTGTTGGACTTCGCCGAGCTGGTTCCGGTGTCGGCAGTCGACGGCTACCAGGTCGGCGTACTGGCCGACCTGCTGATCGCCCGGCTGCCGGCCGGCCCGCCGCTGTACCCGGACGGCGAGCTCACCGACGAACCGGAGACGACGCTCGTGGCCGAGTTGGTGCGGGAGGCCGCGCTGGAGGGCGTCCGGGACGAACTGCCGCACTCGATCGCGGTCGTGGTCGAGGAGATGAAACCGCGGGAGGGCCGGGACGACCTGATCGACGTGCACGCCGAGTTGTACGTGGAGCGGCCCAGCCAGAAGGCCATCGTGCTGGGCGAGCGCGGGGCGCGGCTCAAGCAGGTCGGCACGACGGCCCGCAAGCACATCGAGGCGTTGTTGGGCACCAAGGTCTACCTGGACCTGCACGTCAAGGTCGCGAAGGACTGGCAGCGCGACCCGAAGCAGCTCCGCAGGCTCGGCTTCTGACAAATCGTCGGTCGTGCATGGGAAAATGCTGGTATGGCGTTGTACCGCGACACCGGCGTGGTGCTGCGGGTGCACAAGCTGGGCGAGGCCGACCGGATCGTCACGCTGATCACCCAGCGGCACGGCAAGGTGCGTGCGGTGGCCAAGGGCGTCCGGCGGACCAGGTCCCGGTTCGGCGCCCGGGTCGAGCCGTTCTGCCACGTCGACGTGCAGTTCTACACCGGGCGGTCGCTGGACATCATCACGCAGGTGGAAACGCTGGACGCGTTCGGCATCGGCATCGTCGACGACTACCCGCGCTACACCGCGGGCTGTGCCGTGCTCGAGACGGCGGACCGGCTCGCCGTGGAGGAGGGCGAGCCGGCGATGCGCCTGTACCTACTGGTGGCCGGTGCGCTGCGGGCTTTGGCCGGCGGTGAGCGTGACCCGTCGCTGGTGTTGGACGCGTTCCTGTTGCGCGCGATGGCGTACGCCGGCTGGGCGCCGGCCGTGGACGAGTGCGCCCGGTGCGCCGAGCCCGGCCCGCACCAGGCGTTCAGCGTGCAGGCGGGCGGCTCGGTGTGTCCCCGGTGCAAGCCACCGGGGTCCAGCCGGCCGACCGCGGCGACCGTCGCGCTGCTCGGCGCGTTGCTGCACGGCGTGTGGCAGGTCGCGGACGCGACCGACCAGTCCGCCCGGCGTGAGGCGAGTGGCCTGGTCGCGGCGCTGTTGCAGTGGCACCTGGAACGCCAGTTGCGATCGCTACCCCTGGTCGAACGCAGGGCACCCACTGTCGTCGGCGACAATCAGTAACACTGTTCGCCGACCCAGGAGGACCCCGCCTCATGCTGCCCACGCGGCGCGGCCGAACCACCCCCGTGCGCCCGCCCGACCCGCACCCGTCGGGCGCCCGCCCGCCGGCCATTCCCGTCGAGTTCGTGCCGAAGCACGTCGCCATCGTGATGGACGGCAACGGCCGGTGGGCCAACCAGCGCGGGCTGACGAGGATCGAGGGCCACAAGCGCGGCGAGGCGGTCGTGCTCGACGTGGCGCGGGGTGCGATCGAGATCGGCGTCCAGTGGCTGTCGCTGTACGCGTTCTCGACCGAGAACTGGAAGCGGAGCCCCGAGGAGGTCCGCTTCCTGATGAACTTCAACCGCGACGTGATTCATCGGCGTGTCGACGAACTCGACGAACTCGGCGTACGCATCCGCTGGGCCGGCCGGACGCCGCGGCTGTGGCGCAGCGTGGTGAACGAGCTGAAGATCGCGCAGGAACGCACGAAATACAATAAGGTCTTGAACCTGACGATGTGCGTGAACTACGGCGGCCGAGCCGAAATCGCCGACGCCGCACGCGAAATCGCCCGTCTCGCGGCCGCCGGCAAGATCAACCCGGACAAGGTCGACGAGCGGACACTGGCCAAACACCTGTACCAGCCGGACATGCCGGACGTGGATCTGTTCATCCGCCCGTCCGGCGAGGAACGCACGTCGAATTTCATGGTGTGGCAGTCGGCGTACGCGGAACTGGTGTTCCAGGACATTCTGTGGCCGGACTTCGACCGGTTGCACCTGTGGCGCGCGTGTGAACATTACGCCCGCCGAGACCGCCGTTTCGGCGGTGCCATCGACGCGGCGGAACAGACGGAGGCCACATCGTGAACACGGAAGAAGAAGCGGCCATGACGGCCCAACTGCTCGACACGGCGCGCGAGGCCCTCGAGCGGTACCACGACGTCCACGTCGATGATGATGGTGCGTTGACGTTCCGGCACGGCGAGGTCCCGTGCGCGCTTCAGGGGATGCGATTGGCCGAGGGCCTGGCGGTGCTGAGCCTGACGTGCGTTGTCGCGTGGGACCTCCCGGACTCCCCGAACCTGGCCGCATCAGCCGCCGAACGCGCCGGACAGGGATTGTTCGGCACACTGGGCGTGGTACACACGGAACGCGGCCTGGACGTGATGTTGCGATACACGTTCCCCGCCAGCGGCCTCAACGTGGCCGCGATGGGCACCCTGTTGATGCTGGTGGTGTCGACGGCGTCCCAACTACGGGACGAACTCCTGACGCAGGCCAACACCCAGTGAACTCCGCTCCCGGGAGCCATTACGCGACAACCTTTAGCCAAATCAGGGACATGACCGGAGGACCGGCTCGATTGGCTGTGCACGGTGACCCGCACCGAAAGTCCCCGCATTCCGCCCGACGCTGACGAGCACGCCCGGACTGCCCGGATCCCGGATGCCGACATTGCCGCCGTCATCACGACAAAGCCCCAGCACACGGGGCACAGTACAAACTACGGGCACCTCGCTGGACACCAGCCCCGTGCCGATTTCCCCGACCAGTGTGGACAGAGGTCTCTCCCCCCTCAGCCGCAGACACAGCCGGTCTCTGACCTCTGTCGAGCGACGTCCGCTCAACTGCCGTCCGGCTGGCAAGTCGTCAACGGTAGGGTGGTTACCACGGGCGCCGGACCCCGGCGCTGTCTGCATCACTCAGTCGGGGCCCAATCAGTTTTCCGGCTTCTACATGTCTCAGGTGCCCAGCGCCGACTACACCATCAGCGTTCCGGCCGGCTGGCAAGCGGCAGTTGGGGATGGGCGGTGGTGGCTCGGGCTGTGCGGACATTTACGCCCGCTCCCAGATGTCCAGCGCCCGCCTGCACGGCTATCCGCCGGTGTCCGTCGCCGTATCGAGCATGCGCTGGCGCACATGAAGTCCCGGAACGTCCCGCGCAACTGCCGCCACAGACCTCGCCATGACCACCGGACCGACCACACATCGGCGTCGCCCACTCCAACCCTCACTCGTCAACGGGTTTCGGTGGGCTGTGGATGTTTCGGTGGGGCTGTGGACAACTGTCAATGTGGCTTGGGCAACGTAGATATGTTGGGGCTGTTCGGTCATTGACCGTGGACATTCGTCGTTGTGAGGGTGGGGTGGGTGCTGTGCGGGTTCGTCGTGGTGGCTCGTTGTTCGTGCTGTGCGGCTTGTTGGTGGCGGCCGTGCTGGCGCGTGGCTGGTTGGGGTCGGCGTTGGATGTGGCGTCGGTGCGAATTGGTGCCACTGTGTTTGTTGCTGTGTGCGTGCAGGCGTTTCCGTTTCTGGTGCTGGGGAGTTTGGTCAGCGGTTCGATCGCGGCGTTCGTGCCGGTCGGGTTGTTACAGCGTCTCTTGCCGCGGTCCGAGCTCGCTGCCGTGGGTGTCGCGGGACTGGCCGGGGCGGCGCTGCCGGGGTGTGAGTGCGCCTCGGTTCCGGTGGCGCGTCGGTTGATGCGGCAGGGTGTGCCGATTCCGGTCGCGTTGGCGTTCCTGCTCGCCGCGCCTGCGATCAATCCCGTGGTCTTGGTCGCTACCGCGGTCGCGTTTCCGGCTACGCCGTCGCTGGTGCTGGCTCGGTTTCTCGGGTCGTTGGCGACAGCCTTGGTTGTGGGGTGGCTGTGGTCGCGGTGGGGTCGGGCGGAGTGGATTGCCTCACGCGCTGTGGTGGCTGAGCCCGTCGGGTCGCGGTGGTCGGGATTTCTCACCGCGGTTCGAGCGGATCTTGTTGAAGCCGGCGGGTTTCTGGTCGTGGGTGCGTTGGCTACGGCCGTGTTGAATGTGGTGGTGCCGGCATCATGGTTCGGAGCTGTGGGCGGCCGTCCGGTGGTGGGCGTGCTCGTGTTCGCCGGGTTGGCTGTGGTGTTGGCGGTGTGTAGCGAGGCGGATGGCTTTGTGGCAGCGTCGTTCGCTTCGTTGCCGTTGTTGCCGCGGTTGGTGTTTCTCGTTGTGGGGCCTGCGGTGGACGTGAAGCTCGTGGCGTTGTACGGCGGGGCGTTCGGCCGGGCCTTCGTGGCTCGGTTCGTGCCGGTGGTGTTCGTCGCTGCGGTGTGTTCTTCGGTGTTGGTGGGACTTTGTTTGTTTAGGGGGTATCGATGAGGCGCGATGCGGCCGGCGTGCTATTGCTGTTGGTGGGCGGGGCCTTGGTGAAGATCGTTGTGGATGGGTCTTATTTGCGGTACGTCAAGCCTTCCGCTGCTGCTCCGGTGTTCTTGGCCGGGGTGGTGATGGTTGGGCTTGCTGTTGTCGCGTGGGATTTGGGTGGGCATCGGCATTCTGGGTTCGGGGTGTGGTTGTTGGTGCTTCCGGTGTTGGCGATATTTCTGGTGGCGCCGCCGGCGTTGGGGGCGGATTCGGTGATTCGCGCTGGTGCGCGTTCGGTGGCGCGGCCCGCTTCGTTTGCTTCGTTGCCGAATGTGGGGGTGGTGTCGATTTCGTTGAGTGAGTTCGTCGCTCGTGATGTCTGGGATGCGGGGTCGCTTCATGGGCGGCGTGTCGCACTGACGGGGTTCGTGGTGCACGAGGGTGCGGCCGACTACGTCGCTCGGTTGGTCATCACCTGCTGTGCTGCGGATGCCACGCCCATGAAGGTCGAGTTGACCGGCGGGTCAACCTCCTCGTTACCCGATGATCAGTGGGTGCGAGTGGTGGGCGTAGTCCGAGACGGGTCGGCTTCGGCGGTCGACGGGTATACGCCGACGCTCGTCGTGTCCTCGTTGACGACTGTCGCCGCGCCGGACGATCCGTATGAGTACTGACGGTCAGTACTTGCCGAGGCAGTCGGCGCAGGTGCCGAAGATCTCCATGGTGTGGCTGATCTCGGCGAAGCCGTGGTCGGCGGCGATGCGGCTGGCCCACGACTCGACAGCCGGGCCTTCGACCTCGACCGTGCGCCCGCAGTGCCGGCACACCAGGTGATGGTGGTGGTGGCTCGAACAGTGCCGGTAGATGGCCTCGCCGGAGTCGGTGCGCAGCACGTCCACCTCGCCGGCGTCGCACAGCGACTGGAGCGTCCGATACACGGTGGTCAGGCCGATGCCCTCGCCCCGCTTACGCAGCTCCTCGTGCAACTCCTGCGCGGAGCGGAAGTCCTCGAGCTGTCCGAGCAGCTTCGCGATGGCCGCGCGCTGCCGCGTGGCGCGTAGCCCAGGCACCGGGGCGGCCGCGCTGCGTTCGATGTCGTTCTCGGTCACGGTCGATCCTTCCGACCGGTGTCGCCCGCGGCCTCCTCGGCGTGGCTCACCGCGTCGACCACGATGTGGGCCAGGTGTTCGTCGACCAGGCGGTACACGACCTCACGGCCGTGCTTCTCGCCGGCGACCACGCCCGCGTCCTTCAACACGCGCAGGTGCTGGCTGATCAGCGGCTGGGTCACGCCGAGCGCGGCGACGAGTTCGTGGACACAGCGTTCGGCCGTGCGCAGTTCCAGCACGATCGCGATGCGGACCGGCGCGGCGAGGGCGCGCAGCAGGTCACCGGCCGCCGTCAGCGTCGCCGCCGGGCGTACCGGCTCGCGGCGCACCTGGGCACGGTCCAGTGAGTGCACGTGCTCATCGGCGCCGTGCTGCAGCCGTGCGGGTGCGGCATCGGCGCTCACGACCGGCATCGTCCTCTCCTGTGCGTCCGCTCGGGGTTCTCACCAGCCATCCTAGGCGGTCCGGCGACCCTCACCTGTTCAGCGGAGCAGGCTGATGGCCACGGCGGCCAGGATCGCGACGACGATGAGCCGCAGCACCCGGTCCGCCGGCCGGAGCACCTGCCATGTCGCGGCGAGCAACGCCAGCACCCCGAGGCCGAGCACGCCGAGCAGGGCCGCGCCCACCGGGCCGCGCAGCCAGACGGCCAGCCCGAACACGATGATCACGACGACGAACGCGGCGAGCGGCGGCACCTTGGCGAGCGGGCCGCTGCCGGACAACAGCGCCGCCCGGCTGTCCACGCGACGCCGGATCACACGCTTTCGTGCCTGCATGGTCCCGCTCCTCGCGTCGGTCGGACATCGATCGTCGTTGGACGACGGTACGCGAGCGTGGCCTGCACGTTCTGTCCAGGCGTTGTCCACCCTGTGTTGGACCCAGCTGACCCCGGGCTACCCTTGCTTCTCACGTGCACTGGTCATCCGGCACGTGCCCACACCTGCGCACAGCCCTGGAGTTGTCAGTGCCCGCCGACCGTATCGACACCGTCGTCAGTCTCTGCAAGCGTCGCGGCTTCGTCTACCCGTGCGGCGAGATCTACGGCGGCACCCGCTCGGCGTGGGACTACGGCCCGCTCGGCGTCGAGCTCAAGGACAACATCAAGCGGCAGTGGTGGAAGTTCATGGTGCAGAGCCGGGACGACGTGGTCGGCATCGACTCGTCGGTGATCCTGCCGCGCCAGGTGTGGGAGGCGTCGGGCCACGTCAAGGCGTTCGTCGACCCGCTGGTGGAGTGCACGTCGTGCCACCGCCGGTTCCGCGCCGACCAGCTCGCCGAGGAGTACGCCGAGCGCTCCGGCAAGAAGGTCCTCGACAACGACCTGACCGACGTGCCGTGCCCGAACTGCGGCAACCGCGGCCAGTACACCGAGCCGCGGATGTTCAACGGTCTGCTGCGGACGCACGTCGGCCCGGTCGAGACCGACGAGGGCCTGCACTACCTCCGGCCGGAGACCGCGCAGGGCATCTTCGTCAACTTCCTCAACGTGTTGACCACGTCCCGACGCAAGCCGCCGTTCGGTATCGGCCAGATCGGCAAGTCGTTCCGCAACGAGATCACGCCGGGCAACTTCATCTTCCGTACCCGCGAGTTCGAGCAGATGGAGATGGAGTTCTTCGTCGAGCCGGGTACCGACGAGGAGTGGCACCAGTTCTGGATCGACGAGCGGACCCGGTGGTACACCGATCTCGGTATCGCCAAGGACAACCTGCGGCACTACGAGCACCCGAAAGAGAAGCTGTCGCACTACGCCAAGCGGACCGTGGACATCGAGTACCGGTTCGAGTTCGCCGGCCAGGAATGGGGCGAACTGGAAGGCATCGCCAACCGGACCGACTTCGACCTCACGACGCACAGCAACCATTCCGGTGTCGACCTGTCGTACTTCGACCAGGCGACCGACTCCCGCTACCGGCCGTTCGTGATCGAGCCCGCGGCCGGCGTCGGCCGGCCGATGATGGCGTTCCTGCTCGACGCCTACATCGAGGACGAGGCGCCGAACGTCAAGGGCGTCATGGAGAAGCGCGTCGTGCTGCGGCTCGATCGTCGGTTGGCGCCGGTGAAGGTGGCCGTGCTGCCGTTGTCGCGCAACGCGGACCTGTCACCGAAGGCGCGGGACCTGGCCACGCAGTTGCGGCGCAGTTGGAACGTCGAATTCGACGACGCCGGGAACATCGGCCGGCGCTACCGGCGTCAGGACGAGATCGGCACGCCGTTCTGCGTCACGGTCGACTTCGAGTCGCTGACCGACCTGGCGGTGACCGTGCGCGAACGGGACACGATGAGCCAGGAGCGGATCGCCATGGACAAGGTCGAGGGCTACCTCGCGTCCAGGTTGGTCGGCTGCTGATCCTCGGCATCGAGGACGAGCCGTCAACCTGCGAGCCGTCAACCGGGCCAACTGTCGCTGGCCCCCGTCAGCCGCGCGATCCGGAACTGATGCCATCCGACGTCAGGGATCCCGCAGGGGGCCGGCTCAGCTCGACCGCGGAGTCGACCGAGCGTGTGTTGTGGTGTCTGCCGTCGCGACACCGCGTGGAATTTGTTTGACGGCTCGTGACCCCGACCCAAATGATGGTCCGGTGGGGATACTTCACGACATCGTGGTCGACGCGTCTCATCCCGCTACCGTGGCTCGGTTCTGGGCGTCGGCCTTGGACGGATATGCCGTTGCCCCGTATGACGATGCCGAACTCGCGCGTCTGCGCGCGCTGGGGTTCGCCGGCCCGGAGGACGACCCGAGCGTGTTCGTGATATCGCAAGGTGTCGGGCCCCGCTTGTGCTTCCAACTGGTGCCGGAGGACAAGCGCGGGAAGAACCGGGTACATCTGGATCTTCGCGCCGCGGACGTCGCGGCCGAGGTCGCGCGGCTGGCCGAGCTCGGCGCGAGTGTCCTCGCTCGCTACGAATCGCACACCCTCCTGGCCGATGTCGAGGGCAACGAATTCTGCGTGTTCCCCTTGGGCTCCTAGAGCGTGTCCGCCGGAACGTCTGATCAAATAGCGTTGTGGCGCGTGGTGATCTGACGGATGCCGAGTGGGCGGTCCTGGAGCCGTTGCTACCCGAGGTGGCCCGGGGCCGTGGTGGGCGTTGGGGAAACCGTCGTCGGGTGATCAACGGAATTTTGTGGCGGATGCGGACCGGTGCGCCCTGGCGGGACGTGCCGGAACGGTACGGGCCGTGGAAGACCTGCTACGAGCGCTACCGGCGGTGGGCACAGGATGGCACCTGGGCACGGGTGAAACAGCAGGTCATCGTGCGTGCCGAAGCCAACGGCGAGATCGACTGGGATGCCCAGGTCGACTCCACCATCGTGCGGGCGCACCAGCACGCCGCCGGTGCCCGTAAAAGGGGCTCAGCCCGGAGGAATCGCGGGTAGCCCAAGGACTGGGCCGATCCCGGGGCGGTCTCACGTCCAAGATCCACACTATCACCGATGGCCGGGGACGATCACTCGCGACTCGGATCACGCCCGGTCAAGCCGCTGACGTGACCCAGTTGGTGCCACTGCTGAACCAGGTCGCGGTGCGCCGACCCGGTGGGGTGGGTCGGCCACGCCAGCGGCCGGACTCGTTGACCGGGGACAAAGCCTATGGCAGCAAGGCCAATCGGGCTGTGTTACGAGAACGGAAGATCAAGGCGGTCATTCCGCAGCGTCGGGATCAGGTCGCCAATCGGCTGCGTAAGGGATCGGCGGGTGGGCGGCCGCCCAGTTTCGATGCCGGGCACTACAAGCGACGTAACCAGGTGGAGCGGGGTTACAACCGCCGCAAGCAGTTCCGGGCGTTGGCCACGCGGTATGACAAGTTGGGGCTGCACTGGCAGGCCACCAACGACATCATCGAGACCATCGACTGGCTCCGCGCCACACCAGACAAATCACGACACGACCCGGCGGACACACCCTAGGCACGGATCATCTCTCCACTCTTAAAGCACGCCACAACCTGGCCGTCACATACATGGTCGCCGGCAACCTCTGGCGCGGCATCCCACTCCTCGCGCAGACGCTCGCCGACTGTGAGCGGATGCTCGGAAGTGAGCACCCTCTCACGAAGGCCGTCCGAACGGACACGGGATTGCTCAGGAAGTCGATCCAGCCTTCAGAGACACGAGAGTAGTTAGGTGCGGCTCATGGAGACGACGAAAAGACCCCTGTCCCGTGCCAAAACTCGGTGCCGCTGAGTGACCAGCGGTTGCACAGCTAGGTGTTGATCTTCAGGCTGCGGTCCGGTGATACTCGTTGATCACCCCACCGAGGACACGACGGCGATGGATCGGCCCGTCCTGTGGGACCACAGCGGTGGGGTCGTGATTCGGCGGTTGGTGGTCAAGACTCTGGTGCGGCCGATGGTCGTTGTAATGCCGAGCGAACTCGCCCAGCACCATCACGGCGTGACGTTCGTCGTAGATCAGCATCCGGTCGGTGCACTCGGCACGGACGCTGCGCACGAACCGCTCGGCATAGCCGTTCGCCTGCGGCACCCGCACGGGCGTCCGTATCACGTCGATACCGTCGCTGGCGAACACCGCGTCAAACGACGGAATGAACTTGCTGTCCCTATCCCGGATCAAGAACCGGAAGCAAGCAACCCGCTCCCCCAAATCCATGATCAGATTGCGGGCGACTTGCGTCGCCCATGCGCCGGTGGGGTGGGCGGTGACGCCGAGGATGTGCACGCGTCGGGTCCGGATCTCCATCACGAACAGGACATACAGTCGGCGCAGTGTGATGGTGTCCAGATGGAAGAAATCGCAGGCCAATAACCCGGCCGTCTGGGCGCGCAGGAAGCGTCGCCACTGGGTGTCGGTCCCTCGTGGCGCTGGGCCGAGGCGGGCTGTGGCCAGGATGCGTCGGATCGTGCCCGCTCCGACGCGGTGTCCGAGCCGCGCCAGTTCTCCCTGGATGCGGCGGTGGCCCCAGCGTGGGTTCTCCCGCGCCAGCCGCACCACCACCGCACGCAGTTCGACGCCGATGGCCGGCCAGCCCACGCGGTTGGGGTAGGTCCATTTTCTCCGGACCAGGCGGCGATGCCAGGCCAGGAGGGTGCCCGGCGTCACCAGGCGACAGCGATGCAACTCGCGCGGCAACATCCGTGCCAACGCGGAGAGCACGGCACGGTCTGCCCAGGACGGACGCGGCCGAGCGACCTGGCGCCGTAGCACGGCAAGCTCATGCCGCAGTACCAGAATTCCACGTCCTTGGTTGTGGAACCTCGGGCGAGTAAGCCCAGCCACCCGAACACCCGCAGCGAGATCAAGTACACCAGGCGAACCAGCACGACCGGTGATCATGACATGTCGGTCAGCTCGGCGAAACAGCAGGTCAACCCACCAGCCGCGAATAATGGCACCGTACACGGCGCTGCCGTTTCAGATCAGCCGCCACTCCCATCCGAAAGCCAAGCCAGAGGTCCCGGCCCAGCCGCCGAAACCGACCACTGGCATCGACTATCTCGGGCTGATCGATGCCACCCACACCACCGAGCTCGCGGCGAAAAGT
>Ga0207664_10002025_pt1 | contig 13339 bp, 13 predicted proteins | sample LARL83metaG_FD_184349 | JGI IMG/M metagenome (GOLD analysis project Ga0207664, IMG submission 184349) | Corn, switchgrass and miscanthus rhizosphere microbial communities from Kellogg Biological Station, Michigan, USA - LAR L8-3 metaG... | ecosystem: Host-associated > Plants > Roots >...
GATATTTTTCGGTCGGCTCGGTAGTGCCCTGGGCAACTGCGCAAGTGGGGGCGATTGCGACGCAGGCCAACGTCAACGTCGGGTACGGGCCGCGCGGCCTGGAGCTGCTCCAGCAAGGACACACTGCGAAGGAGGTCCTTGACCAGCTATTGGCCGAAGACAAATTCGACGGCAAAGACGGCCGGCAAGTCGCGATCGTCGATGCTAAAGGAAACATCGCGGCCTATACCGGACCCGCTGCTCCAAAATGGGCCGGCGACCGGCAGGGCAACACCTGGTCGGCGCAAGGCAATATTCTGGTGGGCCCGCACGTAGTGGAATCGATGGGACGGGCCTTCGAAGCGACCCGCGGAGAACTGGCCGAAAAGTTGTACGCCGCGGTGAAAGCGGGCGACGAGGCGGGAGGGGACGCGCGGGGCAAACAATCGGCGTCCATGCTGGTGGTCCGCAAACAAGGCGGCCGCAACACGAATAACGATCGCCGCATTTACATCAACGTCGACGATAATCCCGAGCCTCTTCCGGAGTTGCGCCGTCTGCTGGATCTCAACCTCGGATATCTGTATCAGGAACAGACCTTCAAGCTCCTGGGCGCAGGAAAGAATATGGAAGCGCGCGACGCAGCGGCACAAACTGCACGCTATTGGCCCAGTCGACCGGAAGCGCATGTAACGCTCGGCCTGCTCGCTTACGCCGGCGGCGATAAGAGCGGAGCGCTGAAAGAACTGAAGACTGCGCAATCGCTCAGCGGCGGCAATCCAAATTTTCGCCGGCAGTTCGAGGGCGCCGCCCAACGTCCGACGTTCAAGGCGATTCTGGATGACAAGGCGCTCCTGCAAGAGCTTTTCGGAGCAGCGGCAGACCGGTAAATATCCCGATGGCCCGCAAGCCCAACCGATACGACAGCAAGAAGGGAGTACGGCGGCTGGCACGCGAGCGTGTGGGCACTGTCCCCGCTCCCAAAATCATCGTGCCCAAGACGCAGCGTAAGAAACCCAAGCACAAGAAGCCAGTGGAGCTGGACGAGGCTTAGCTCGAGGCGCCGGGGCTGAATTTAGCACGGACGACCACCAGCAGCAGCGGAATCACCCAGGCCGGGGTGATGGCGGCGAAGGCCTTTCCCTTCGATGAGCCGGTTAGGTAAGCGAGTGCGAGCCCCAGAATCACCAGATACCAGATCTCGAAAATCGAAAAGAAGTTCAGAAAACCGAGTAGGGCCCCGTGGACATCCTGAATAAAAATATCCGCACCGAAGGGCGCCATCAACTGTTCAGGGGACTGAATCTCGTCGCCTTTGGTGCGCACGACGATGTAAGTGGCGATGACTTGCAGCGACGTGATGAGCGAGCAGGCTGCCATGAGAGAAAACACGTCGCGAAACTTGGCGCGCAATCCGACCATGGAGCCGGTGACCACCACCAGCCAGGCGAGCAGCGCCAGAATTCCTACCACGAAGACCGGCGTGAACGCGATCCCGACCTGGCTGAAAGTATGGGCCATGTTCCGAGCTGTTTCCATTCGCTCGGGTGGGATGCTCTGCGCAGCGGCGCGTTGCTGCATCGAGAAATCAACCAGTTGCATGGTGTAGGGCAGCATTAGGTAGCCCATCGCGATATAAACGATGCAAATGGTGATGAGGGGCCATAGCCAGAACAGCTTGGCCTTCACACGCTTCGCCAGCCCCATGGGGTCGACGAAGGCATTGAACATTCCGAGCGGGCCGCTCGCGATACCCGGATTCTCATCCGCCATTGGGCCTCCCTGTCGAGTTTTCGTCGAGTTCCCAAGATTATACCGTTTGTGGGCTAGTAGTACTAGGGTTCTATGCAGGATCTCCTATGTTCGGGCGTATAATAACCGGAGAGGTACAAACTATGCAAAGACTTCTGCTTACCATACTTGTGCTCGCATCGATCGCCGGCGCGCAGACTCCTCCTAAGACTAGGGTGGCCGTTATGAATTTTGATTACGGCACTGTCATGTCAGGGACCTCGGCCGTGTTCGGCACCAACGTTGATGTCGGAAAGGGCATAGCCGATATGCTGGTGGACCGCCTGGTAAAAGATGGCTCCTATTCAGTGATCGAGCGCAAGGAACTGGACAAGGTTTTGGGCGAGCAGAATTTCTCCAATAGCAACCGTGCCGATCCATCGAGTGCGGCCAAGATCGGCAAGGTACTGGGCGTGAGCGCGATCATCATCGGCAGCATCACGCAGTTTGGGCGCGACGACAAATCCACGAACGTGGGCGCAGGCGCTGTCGGTGGCCTGACCAGGGGTTTCGGAATTGGGGGCTTCAGCAAGCGCGAGTCCAAGGCGGTAGTGGAGATCAGTGCTCGCATGATCAGCACGGATACGGCCGAGATCCTGGCGGTAGCCAGCGGGAAGGGTGAATCCACGCGCGGCGGAACTTCGTTGCTGGGCGCGGGGGGGTCTTCAGGCGGCGCTGGCGGAGCAGGGATGGACATGTCCAGCTCGAATTTCGGGGCGACGATTCTCGGTGAGGCCACCAATAAGGCGGTCACCGAGATGGCCCAGGGCTTGGCACAGAGCGCCGGTAAGATTCCAACGGTTGTGATTGCCGTCGACGGGCTGGTGGCGGACGTCAATGGCGCATCGCTGGTGCTCAATGTGGGATCGCGATCGGGCATTCACGTCGGCGACAAACTGCAAGTCACCCGCGTGGGGCGCGAAATTAAGGACCCAGCGACCGGCAAGGTTCTTCGCCGGACCGAGTCGCCGATGGGCACCATCACCATTAGTGAAGTGGACGACGCGTCCGCGGTTGGAAACTACGAGGGCACTGCCGGCGTTAAGGTCGGCGACCGCGTAAAACGCTAACCCTGCGATCGTCGTAAATCAAACAGCCTGCATCAGGCCAGCGGTCGTCGAAGGCGATGGCCCACACAGCACTAGGAGCACATCATGAACATTGGAGAGCGCGTCGGCGATTACGAGATTGTCGCCATTCTCGGGGCTGGCGGAATGGGCCAGGTTTACAAGGTCCGCAACATCATCTCAGACCGCGTGGAGGCCATGAAGGTGCTGTTGCCCAACCTGGCCGGAGATTCTGCGCTGGCCGACCGGTTCCTGCGCGAGATCAAAGTTCAGGCCACGCTTGATCATCCCAACATCGCGCGCTTGAACACAGCACAGCAGGTGGGGAATCAGCTGGTCATGCTGATGGAGTATGTTGAAGGCAGTTCTATCGACACGCTGCTGAAGAACGGTCCGATGGAGTTGAGCGAGTCGCTGCAATGCACTTCGCAGGTGTTGGACGCGCTTTCCTACGCGCATGCGCGAGGCGTGGTGCACCGCGATATCAAGCCGGCCAACATCATGATCACGCCCTCGGGCGTGGTGAAGCTGATGGATTTCGGCATCGCACGTATGCAGGCCGACCGTCCGCTGACGCGAACCGGAACCACCGTCGGCTCGTTGTTTTACATGTCGCCGGAGCAGATCAACGGCGGGCTGCCGGATTTGCGGTCGGATCTATACTCGCTCGGCGTGACGTTGTATGAAATGGTAACCGGACGGAGGCCGTTTGTGGGCGACAGCGATTATTCAATCATGGCGGCGCATCTGCAAGACAAGCCGGTGCCGCCCATTGAGATCATTGCGGGCGTCCCGCTAGATTTGAATGACATCATCTTGATGGCCATTTCTAAAGAGCAGGAACAGCGATTCCAGAACGCCGATGCGTTCCATGCGGCGGTGCGAAACTTCGCGAGGTCGATTGCGGTGCCGTTGGGAAGTGTGCGGACGACGCCGGCTCCGGCCTCGATGCCACAAGCGGCGCCGTTAATGTTTTCCAAAACAGCAGTGCCAGTGCCCTTGAAAACAGCTGCGGAACAGCTATCACCCACGGCGACGGGGATCTCGCTGCCGGTTCGACCGGCGCCCACCGTCGTGCCGGCGCCTCTGCCAGTGTTTCAGGCGCCGCCACCGCCCGCGCCAGTGTTTCAGGGGCCTGTGCCTCCGCCACCCGTGCCCCAGGGACCGCCGCCTATCAAATCGGGTGGCCGCCGCGGATTGTATATGGCCCTAGGCTCGGTGGCGACGCTGCTCGTACTGGCAGCCGCGATTATCGAGGGACCCAAGCTGATGCATAGCGGGGCCAGTAGCGCTGCGACACCGGCCGCGCCACTGCCTCAGAATCAGGTACCCGAATCAGTGCTCACGCCGGCCACGCCTGCGCCCGCCGCTCCCGCCGCTCCGGTACCGTCTTCTACGCCCGACACCGCTGCTCAGCCGGCTGCTGCCGCGCCCGCGACACCGGCTCCAGCGCAGACGCCAGTTGAGGCCGTTGCGACTCCAGCCCCGGCAGCAGCGTCCCAAGCTCCGGTTCGAAAGCCGTCAGTAGCGGCGCAGCAGGTACCGTCCCGATCGCCGGCCTCGCAACGTCCAGCGCAATCAGAGCAGCCGCCAGCCGCGGCGCAACAGGCTCCCCAACAACCCCCGCAACAGTCCTCACAACCCCCGGCGCGGCCCGCTGCATCCCCCCAGTTAAACGAACTGCGGCAGGAATACAACCAGGTCGCGATCCGCGTGGGAGCGGCCAAGAGCGGACTCAGAGGGCTGCAGCAGCAGATGCAGCGGCAAGGGGTCGACATGCGCGGCGATATGCTCGAAGCCGAATCGCGGATGGACTACCTCATGCAGGAATCCATGGGTTCGATGCGCTCGGGCGACGTCGACAGCGCTCGCACCAGTCTGCAGATGGCGGAGCGGTCGCTGGAGACGATCGAGAAGTTTCTCGGCCGGTAGAAGAAAGCCTGTACTGTGGGTTCAAATAGAATTTGACGCCCACCGACGACCAGAACGAGTCTCCACTTAATAAGAAGGGCCCGAGCCTTCTGGCGGCGATGTTGTCCTATGCAGTGATCGCGCTGCTGGCGACCTTTACGCTAGACGGCAACTTTCGGCTGGTAGTCTGGATATTCCTCGCAGGACTAGCGGTAAGAACCTACCTCGCCACCTTGAGAAAGCCCTAGTCACCCCCAGAAAGCCCTAGTCCCTCAAGCTTCGTCTGGATCGCCCCGATAAGCGTAGAAGGAGCAAGATTCGGTCACGTTTCATTTTGGAACACGAGTACCATTTCGGCAAGGTTAAAGCGCCGATCAGTTCCATTACGAGATTCCTAGTAGTCCGACGACGAAGTAGGTACTTTCGATGGAGTACGCGGTGCTGCAGCGAAGGTGCTTTCCATCTCGTTGACCCTCATGCATATGCTGTATATTTCCGAGCCGGAACACCCAGATCAGCGCAGCCGTTTTCACTTAGTCCATCTGTGGCTACCCGCTTGCACCTATAGGAGCGTCGGCACACTTAGACAGCTCCAACGAAAGAAAGGCAACCCAGATGAAGACCAAGACCGCTCAAAGCAGCCCAGCCGCTAAGATCGCCAGGCGCGATCGGATTGTACTCGAGCATCTTCCGCTCGTGAAGGCTATCGCGGTGCGGGTGCATGAGAATCTTCCGGTGCACGTGGATCTGGATGATCTGGTCCATGCCGGCGTTCTGGGTCTGTTCGATGCGGCCAGCAAATTTAATCCCGAAAAACAGGTGGCCTTCTCGAGCTACGCCAAACACCGCATTAAGGGCGCCATTCTGGACAGCCTGCGCCAACTGGACTGGGCCTCGCGCGACCTGCGGCGCCGTCACAAACAAGTAGAAGCCGCCACGCGTGAATTAGCCGCGATCCTGCAGCGCACTCCAACCGAATCGGAAGTGGCCGCCAAGCTGGGCGTGGATGTGGAACGCTGGCGCCAGATGATGGTTGACCTGCGTAGCGTGGGCCTGATCTCGGCATCGTCCCGCGCGCCGGAGCATGACGATCTTCCTGCTCCCGATTTTCCGAGTAAGCCTGAAACTCAGCCGGACAACATGTGCTCTCACGAGCAGATGCGCTCGGTTCTGAGCGTTGCCATGAAAACTCTGCCGGAGCGCTACCAGAAAGTGGTCTTCTTGTACTACACCAATGAGATGACCATGAAAGAAATCGGCGGCATCCTGGGCATCAACGAAAGCCGCGTGTCTCAGATTCACAAGTCCGCGCTGGAGAAAATGCAGGTAGTGCTGCAGGCCAACGGGATCGATTCGGTCCACGCGTTTTAGGTCACGGCTCACTAGCCCGGCCGCGGGCGTTAGCAAGCGCTGGTTCAGCGGACGCGGATCGTGTAGGGCATCAGCTTCAAGTACCCACCCTGCGACAAGGCCCGCACCGGCAGCTTGCCCAGCACCTGCCCCACTTTGGTTTCCAGGGCCGCGCTCTCATCGGAGCTTCTCAGCAGGAAATCGAGCACGCTGCGCTTGCCCGGATAGGGCACTAACGTGATGCGATCGCTGGCGGCGATGTTGGCGCGCTTGCGGATCAGCTCCACGGCCTTATCGAGACCGCCTAACTCGTCCACCAACCCGTTCTGTTTGGCTTGCACGCCCAGCCACACGCGGCCCTGCGAAAGCGGTTCGATCTGATCGAAGCTTTTCTTGCGCCCGTCGGCCACGCGGCTCACGAATGATTTATAAAATGCATCGATCTGGCCGGCGATCTTTTCACGCGCTTCGTTGCTCAAAGGCGCATATTCGGAATCGAGGTCGGCAAACCGCCCGCGCGTTAGAAGCTGCTTATTGACGCCAATCTTGTCGTACAGCCCGTGCAAATTGAAGCGCGCGAAGATTACGCCGATCGATCCGGTCAGCGTGTTTGGATAGGCGATGATCGGGTCGCCCGTCACCGAGATGAAATAGCCGCCCGAGGCTGCGACATCGCCCATCGAGATCACCAGCGGCTTCTTCTTGCTCAGATTCTTGGCCTCGTGCAGGATGTCATCGGATGCAACGCCATCGCCGCCGGGTGAATCGACGCGCAGGATTACGCCCCGGATGGAAGAATCATTCTCGGCCTGCTTGAGCAGCCTGACCATGGCGGTGGCGGTAATGCCTTGCTCATCCGAATTCGGATTCCCGGAACCGCGCGTGATCTCGCCTTCGCCCACTACCAGCGCGATGCGGCGGACAGTGCCAGTCGAGGCCGCCGGAGCTTTCAAGTACGACTTGATGGCTACTTGCTTTAGTTCGGTCTGCTTGAGACGGCCCTGCATGTCCTGGATCACCTGGTCGTCAAAGCCGAGTGAATCTATCAGGCCATTAGCAAGGGCTTCGTTAGCCATGTAGGGGCCCTGATCGATGATGGCGCGCACCGCCTCCGGCTGTTTCTTGCGGCCTTCTGCAACGGTCGCGATCAGATTTCCGTAATACTGATCCAGGATCTGGTTCAAGACCTCGCTGGTCTCGGGAGACATCGATGTTTGGGTCAGGATGTCGCCGGCATCCTTATATTTCCCAGCGTGAATGACGTCCGCTTTGACGCCCACCTTATCGAGCGTGTTTTTGACGAACATGCCCTCCACTCGCATGCCCTTGAGGTCGAGTGAGTCCTCGGGCGCGAGATAAATGCGATCCGTCGCGCTCGCCAGGTAATATTCACGGCCGCTGGGGCCGCGCAAATAGCTAATGATGGGCTTGCCGGATTTCTTGAATTGCAGAATATCTTCACGGACTTCCTGCAACTTCGCCCACCCGATGTCGAGCCCGCGGGGTTCGAAAATAACGCCTTTGATGCGCGAGTCGGCGGCCGCCTTGCGAAACGTCTCCCAAACTTCCTGAACGGTGACGGGATTCTGCGCCTCGAAGAAAGGCAGCGGAATCTCGGGCGGCGATTTCTCCGGAACGTCGCCTTCCAGTTTGACTACCAGAGTCGAACCGTCAGATACGGTAACGGGTCTCTCGGAGAACGATCCGGCAAACCGCACCATCGCAAAGATCAGGATCAGCGCAGTCAGCCCCGATAGAACGACCCCTACCACCAGTCCAATGAGGAAATTCTTCATGATCGCTCGACGCCTCCAGCCACGAGACGATTCTACAACGGAAAAGTTTCGCTACCTGGCTGATCTGGCTTTCACGGGACCCAGTTTGAGTTTTCAAGGCCGCTACGATATCCTGGAGTTTAAGAATGGCCAATACTATTTCCTCCCTGAAGCGGATGCGTCAGACCAGGCGCAAGACGACTGTGAACCGTCTTCGCAAGTCGCGTTTGCGTCACCAGATCCGGTCCATGCGCCGTCTGATCGAAGAGAAGAACGCAAAAGGCGCGCAGGCGGCGGTTCCGGCGACGTTCTCGCTCATCGACCGCGCCGCCAAATGGGGCGTCATCAAAAAGAACACCGCCGCACGCTACAAGAGCCGGATTACGCGGCGCGTGCAGGCCATCGCGTAGTAGGCTCAGTCCGTCAGGCTGAAGACAAACGCTTCCATTACCACTCGATCGTCGGGACGAGTGTCGCGTAGCGCCCGGTCTGCGCCATAGACTTTTTCAATCGCCAGTGCCAGCTTCTCCTTGGGAAATGCAGTCACCGTCTGATAAATCTGATCGGCTCGATCGCGCCAAATCCGAATGCCCTGTTTCGTGAAATGCGTTTGAATCTGCTGTGAAGTGCGCAGGCCTGCCTCCTGAGCCACCATCGCTAACCGGAACTGAGTGGCCAGGAAAGTAAGCGCCAGGGGAAGATACTCGCCTTCCCGAAGCAATGTGTCCAGGCTGTCGAGCGACCGCTTGCGATCGCCTCGGCCGAGCGCGGCGACGAGGGCAAAGATGGTGGACGCCTGAGCGTTGGGAACCAGATTGAGGATGTCATCGGATGTGACTTTGCGATTGGTTCCGGCGTATAGCCGCAGCTTCTCGATTTCGTTGGCGATTCGGGCAGCGTCACCGGCGAGTGATTCCACTAGCAGACCGATTTCGGACAGGCCGATCTGAAGTCCCGCCTCTTTCGCTATTTCCTGCGCCAGGCGCCGGGCCGATTCCACGCTGTAGGGCCGGAACTCTACTACCTCCGAAATGCGCGAATAAAATTTCTGGACTCGCTCGAGCTTGGTGCGATCCTCTCCGTCGAAATCATAGCGGCTGGCTTCGAACACCAGCACGGTGCCGGGCGTTGGATCGCGAAGATACCCGGCCAGTTCGTCTGCTCCGGAGTTTTCTTCCTGGACCGCGGACCGGCCCCGCGGAAGCACGCCTTCGGCGCCGGAGACCCAGACTACGCGATTAGGCGCGAACAAGGAAAGCGACCGCGCGTCATCGAGTACAGCAGCCAGGGGGATCTGTTCTAGGTCCAGCTGCGTCAGGCCATTCTCACGATCATCCGGAGTGAGGACCCGATCGAGCAACGCTTTGCGGCAGCGTCCGCGCTGGTAAGCTTCAGGTCCCAGAAACAGATACACTGGCGCCGGCGGGCTCTTGCGCATGCGGTCGAGAAACTGATCCGGACTCAAAAGTTCTCCAGGATGGAACTAACCAGGTCGCGTGCGACATCACGGCTCAGACGGTCGAGCGCCGCGTCACTTTCTTCAAAGTAAGCCTGGGAGTTGGTAACGCTGATCTCGTAGCGCTGATGCATCTCGAAACTGGGGCGCGAGTAAATGACTTTCCCGGTGGCCCGCTCTACCAGGCTGACTTGCATTGTGACATTGACCTGCAGACCGCTCGCGCGGCCGCTCTGCTGATCGAAAAGCGTGGGATAAGAGGCATAGTTGATGATCGAGCCGCGCAGAACAGCATCGGCCTGGTCGGGATCGTTCACAATTTGGTACCGGGTTCGCGCGATGAACTCGTGGCTGATCGCTTGTGGTAGATGATCGGTGAGCTTGTAGCGCGTGGTGATGTTGCCGAAAGCGGGGATCGCGATGGTGTGGATGCTTGTAGGCACGAGGTCAGCCTTGCCCGCAACGTGATAACCACAGGACGACAGGGCAAGCATCAACATCAGCATCGAGGCGGCGCCTGCAATCGCGCGCGTCAGGCTACTTAAGGAACGCACGAGCGACCTCCAGGGCGTTTTCCGCGGCGATTCGCAGGTTATCGGTGACCAACCAGAACCAATACGCGCGCGGGTGATTCCGGTCGGGTGCAATGGCGCCTACGGTGATGCCGCTTTGGCCCGCCACGCCAACGTTAGTCGGTGCCTCTTCATCGCCGGCACGCAAATCGATTTTGGGCGAAGCGAGGGCGTCCACGATGGCGTTCCGTCCCGGATTCTCTTCGAACTCGGTCCACACCGACATGCTGTAGCCATGAAACACTGGCGCTTGGATCAGGCGGAGCGAAGGCATGCTGAGAGCGTCGGCGCCGGCTAGAAGCGTCGCCAGATGGCGGTCAATTTTAAGTTCGATCTCTTCGAGTGAGTGCGGCGATTCGGAACCGTATTGGGCCAGCAAATTGAAGCTCACCTGCGCGTCGTACACTTCTTTGGAAAGCGGCTTGAGCGACAGCAATCCCACCGTCTGTTTCTGCAATTCGTCGAGCCCCGCCTGGCCGCGTTCACTGGCGGGCTCGAACACGTTGACCACAGAGCGATGAATCGAGCCGGCGTTTCGAAGTTGAATCAGGAAAATAGCCAGCGCGATCGCGGCCGGATGCGCAATCACCTGGATCGGTCCGACGGCTGAGTAATTCTGCGGTTCTATGAGCGGGGCGCGTAGCTGCGCTGTTGGTACTTCCTCCAGACCGCCTGTCAGATCAATTACAACCGCCGTAGGATTGACCGCCTGAATCCGCTCCAATGCCTTCCGGCTGGATTCCTTCGAGCCCGTCAGCACTGCCAATCTAGCTGTAGCAAGATCGGCTACCTGCAGCGAGCTGATGATGACAGGTTCGTCGCGAACGAGGGAAATAATATTCGAATCCCCGCTCTCTTCCGAGGCGATCAGACTGACGCTAGCCGGAAGGTCAGCGGATTCGAACAACTCCAGGACTTCCTTGCCGAGCAGGGATTCGCCGCCGACGATGGCTACCGCGGGTCTGGGCGGCTTAGGAGCCGATGGTGAGGATCGACGAGAGTGCATGTCAGCCGGTCTGATGCTCCGGATGCGGCGAAGGTGGATGCGGGCGGAACCTGCGGCGAATAATACCGCCGGCCCGAATGAAGATACCGGTGCTGACGTAAAGCGAAGCGAGGGCGAGCAGGACCGGTTGGGAGTAATTCCAGATCAGGTAAATGAGCGCGCCGAAAAGGATCACGGTGAGCGGTGATCGCGGTCCGGTAAGACTCACTTCTTTGAAGCTCGGATATCGCCAGGTACTCACCATGAGAAAAGACAGCAGGCCCAGCAGTGCGAGCCAGAGCACGGAATAGACCCACCATTCCAGCGGTGCGGAATCGGCGGCATAAACGATGGCTGCGACAATGCCGGCCGCCGCGGGAATCGGCAGACCAACGAAGTACTTGCGGTCCGCGCGGCCGGGGTTCTTGGGAATCGGATTGGTCTGGACGTTGAAACGCGCCAGGCGAGCGGCGCCGCAGAGCAAATACAGGAAGGCTAAGAAGTAGCCGGCGCGGTGGTCGGGGAGCAGTCCGCCGGCCATCACAAACTGGATACCCCAGGTGTAGGCGAGAACGGCGGGCGCAATCCCGAACGTGATGACATCGGCCAGCGAGTCCATCTCACGGCCGAAGTCGCTGGTAGTGTTGGTGAGCCGGGCGATTCTGCCATCCAGGCCATCCAGCACTACCGCGACTCCGATGGCCTTGGCGGCGACTTCAAAATCCGGATTGCTGCCAAGGTGTCCACTAGCGCCGAGCAGCGCGCCCTGAATGGATCGCACAATGGCAATGAATCCGAGGAAAATGTTCCCGGCGGTGAAAAGCGTAGGGAGCGCATAGGCAGATCGCCGGGAGCGTCGCGCGGGAGAGCGTGGATCGAAGAAGCGTTCTTTGAAGGTCAGCTTGGCCATCAGACCTGCCTTCGGCGGGCGAGAATCGTAGATCCGCCGGCGACATGCTCACCCATTTTGACGGCGATCTCCCACTCGGGCCCGAGGAACACATCGACGCGGGAGCCGAATTTGATCAGCCCGACCCGCTCGCCCTTGGCAACCTGGTCGCCCGGCTTCTTGTTGAAGACGATGCGGCGCGCAATAAGGCCGGCGATTTGAGCGAAGCCGACGTCGGTTCCCTGCCCTTCTATGGTGACGGTGTTGCGCTCGTTGCGGGAGCTGGCGATCTCACGGCTTGCCACCAGGAACTGGCCCTTGGTGTATTCGACGTTCTTGATGTTGCCGGCAATCGGAGCGCGGTTGACGTGCACATCGAAGATGTTCAGGAATATGCTGACGCGGGTTGAGGCGGAGCTATCAGTCAGGATGGCGACCACTTTGCCGTCGGCGGGTGAGACGGCCACAGGGCCGTCAGGAATGGCGCGCTCAGGATCGCGAAAAAAGTAGAGGCAGAAAAGACCCAAGAGGAAGAGCGGAATGCTGAATGCGGGACGGGTCAAATACCAGACTGCGGCGCCGCCGGCAGTGAGGGCAAGCGCGTAGTAGATGCCGTCGGTCACCATTGATATTTTCATTGTCGCACTGCGCGGCGGAGAGGCTTCGGAGCGATGCGGCGTCTGCGGGAACGGTGGAGCGATCGGTCAGGCGCGTTCCTGATAAGTGCCTTCGCTGGTGCTGACGCGAATCTTCTCGCCTTCATTGATGAAGGGTGGAACTTGCACCACCAGTCCGGTTTCAAGCTTGGCGGCCTTGGTGACGTTGGAGACGCTTGCGCCTTTGAGACCGGGCTCCGTCTCTACCACCTTGAGATCCACCGTTGGAGGCAACTCGACGCTGATCGGCTTGCCTTCATAAAACTCCACGTTGACTTTGAGCTGAGAGACCAGGTATTCGACACCGTCGCCCAGGAGTTCCTTGGTGAGATGCATCTGCTCGAAGGTTTCGGTGTTCATGAAATAGTAATACTCGCCGTCATCGTACAAGTACTCCATTTCCTGTTCGTCCAGAGCGGCGCGCTCAACGCGGTCTTCCGATGAGAACCGATGCTCAGTCATGGACCCGCTGCGAAGGCTGCGCATCTTGACTTGGACAAAACCGCGCAGATTGCCGGGAGTGCGGTGTTCGGTCTTGAAGACGGTATACAGTTCATTGTTGAATTTGATGACCATGCCTGGGCGTAGCTGTGTCGATGAAATCATTTGAGCCGGTACCTTCCGTTGGCTCAGCGGAAGCCGTGAGCCAGGAGAATGAGTGAACTTTCAGTCTAGCAAGTGTGGCGGGGTGTTCCCAAAGCGGAGTTGCTTGATACAATGTTGGGTGCCCAGTTGGCGCTATCGTCTAACGGTTAGGACGGAGCCCTCTCAAGGCTTAAATACGGGTTCGATTCCCGTTAGCGCTACCAACTTATTTACATTCAGACGTTGAAGAATCGCTGTACAAAGGCTGGATTCGAGACTCGATTCCTGATTGATTTTTTTCTTGTTCATTTCTGCGCCCAACA
>Ga0207664_10002027_pt1 | contig 13327 bp, 14 predicted proteins | sample LARL83metaG_FD_184349 | JGI IMG/M metagenome (GOLD analysis project Ga0207664, IMG submission 184349) | Corn, switchgrass and miscanthus rhizosphere microbial communities from Kellogg Biological Station, Michigan, USA - LAR L8-3 metaG... | ecosystem: Host-associated > Plants > Roots >...
TGCCCGACGGGAGGAGCGCCCGCGGGTAGTCACGGTCACTCACGGACAGACCATCGAGATCTCCACAGGTCACAGAATCAGCAGGTGATAGGCGAACAGCGCCACAGACTTCCCAAGCTGACAGTCCAACTGCGCCGAGCCCTAGTGAACCGACCCGGGGTTTCCGGAGGCTCTGTTTTCGAAGAAGTTAGATCGCGCTCAAGGCTTGTCGGCACACGCCGGAAGCGATGGCTCGTCGAGCGCCGCCAGCAACTCAGCGACCGCCGTGCGTACTTCGCTGGCCAGTGCGCCGCGCTCATCGAGATCCACTGCATGTGCCCAGGGCCAGATGCGCTGTACCTCGATGCCGGGGCGCAGGTGGGCGTCGCGTCGGCCGAGGCGTTTGAGGAAGGCATCAAGCTGCTGGTCATCCTCGGAGTCAGCGTACTGGCGCTCCTGGAGCCAAGGCCAGAGGTCCTCCCGGATGTGGTCGTAGCGGTGGGCGCCGACCCTATTGAAGTCGTCCCCTGACCAGCGGTGGACGTACTCGGTGATGTTGAGGTGACAGTGCGGGAAGAGCCGTTGGGTGACAGGGGCGTTCCGGAAGGCGAGTTGCATGTTAGGCCGGGCCTGCCAGGCGTCGGCGTGCGCCGCGAGGAAGCTCATGAGCCGCCAGGCCCTGCCGGTCCGGTACAGCGTCTCGGCTTGTGGTTTAAGTTCTGCTGGCCAGGTGCACAGCACCAGGCTCTCGGCCCGTTGCTGGAGGGCCATCCGCTGCGTTGACTTCGTCCTGATCGCCGCATCCAGCATGACCGTCGCGCCGATCCCCGGCCGCTCAGGCTCCACATCCGTGAGGCCGGTGGCCTCGCGCAGCAGGGCCATCAGGCGGCGCTGACGGCGGAGACCATGCTCGCCAGCGCGCCCGAGCGTAGTGAAAGGTAGCAGGTGGGCGAAGTGCTCTTCGACGAAGGCGATCAGATCCTCCATCAGCACCCGCTCCGCGGGGGCGAGCAATTCGCGTTCCAACAGCGTCCACCAGTCTTCCAGAAGCTCGTGCCAGCCAAGTGGGATCACCTTCTGCTCCTGGACCTTAACCTCGCGCAGTCGGACCTGTTTGGCCTGGTCACTGGACGCATGGCCGACAGTCTTGCTCTCGATCACGACAACAAGCCCGTCGCCGAAACGCAGCACTCCGTCCAGGCGTTGCTCGCGGACCCGCTCCTGGATCTTCGCTGTGGACAGGTCGAGCCCTTCGTCCGGTGAGAGGAAGACACTGATCAATTGGTGCAGTGAAGGCCCTTCTGCTCCGCTGAGCATGAGCGCGGGCGACTTCATCACGTGCCTGGTCTGCATGTCCAGTTCGGGCTCAGGCAGCCTGGCGGAAGGGAGCGCGCCGACCCGGGCGAGGAACGCATCGCGTGCCAGCGGGAGCGCACGCATCATAATCATCGCCGCCCGCGTGAGCTGGTCTTCGTGATGCGGCGGGCGCTCGTAGGGAAGGAATACGTTCAGATACCGGTCCACCGATCCCCCAGCGGTGCGGTCCTTGAGAGCACCACCTGGACAGTACTCCTTGTCCGCAAAATCTCGGGCCACGGCTACGCGGATCAATCCCAGCCCGAAGCTGGGGCGCCATCCCGCTCCTAGCCGGAGTTCCATGGACCTTCTGGCCGCCCGCCTCTCGATGCGAACTCCTGGCGCCAAGGTCGCTGGTGGTCGTTCGGGCAGGTCACTGTCCGTTGGCGGCCTGTCGCGGTCGTCCTTGGCCAGCGGCGTTGCTGTACTCGTGTGTTGTACGGCTTCCAGGCCTGGCCGGAAAGGCCATGCGACATGAGCTTCCGCCTTTCAGAAGGCTTTGCAGGTTCGGGCCAGTCCATCGCAGTCCGGCTGACCATGTCATACGGCGTAGTGACCACCTGAGCCGTACGGATCAACCACAGCATCGGGATCGTTGTTAGGAGAATGCTAGCAAGATCAGCATGCCGCCTGGTTCGGTGACCTATAGCGCCCGCTGTTGACGTTGGTGGTCGTTACCCGGCTGCGGAGACCAATCGGCGACGGCAACGCCCTGGCCGTCGCAGGCGGCTATTCCGCCACGCCCTTGACCCATCGCCTCGCGCAGAGGACCATTAGATGCAGAACTCTTCCTAACCAATTCATAATGCTTTATGCAGGTATGGTCCGAAGGTAATCAGGTGGTCAAATGTCCGTAGAAATATGGCAAGCTGCCGACCTCAACAGCTCCGCCACAGGCGGCGCGGCGGCGGCCTCAGCGCCGGTCCCGTACCTGACCGACTTCGCCAACCAGGGGCCGACCGCCCGGGTTGTGTACCAGGGCACCGACGGCCACATCTGGGAGCTGTACTACGTGGGATCGGACGCCCACTGGTGGTACGCCGACCTTAACAAGTTCGCCACAGGCGGCGCGGCGGCGGCCTCAGCGCCGGTCCCGTACCTGACCGACTTCGCCAACCAGGGGCCGACCGCCCGGGTTGTGTACCTGGGCATCGATAATCACATCTGGGAGCTGTACTACATCGGGTCCGAGGCCAAGTGGGGAGTGGCCGACCTCAACGCCGCGGCGGGCGGCGGCGCGGCGGCGGCCTCAGCGCCGGTCCCGTACCTGACCGACTTCGCCGACCAGGGACCAACCGCCCGAGTGCTGTACCTGGGCACCGGCCACGACATCTGGGAGCTGTCCTACATCGGGTCCGAAGCCAAGTGGGTGGCGACCGACCTCAACGGCGCGGCGGGCGGCGAGGCGGCGGCAGCGTGGCCAGCGCCGGTCCCGTACCTGACCGACTTCGCCAACCAGGGACCAACCGCCCGAGTGCTCTACCTGGGCACCGATAACCACATCTGGGAGCTGTACTACGTCGGATCCACGGCCAGATGGGAACCGGCGGATCTCTATTGGGCCGCATTCCCCCATGCTGCGCCAGCAACGGCGGCGCCGGTCGCGTACCTGACCGACTTCGCCAACCAGGGGCCGACCGCCCGGGTCGTGTACCAGGCCGAAGGACAGAACGTCCTCGAGCTTGCCTACGCAGGTGCACAGTCAGGCGCGCTGGTGGTGCAAAAGGGCGCAGGGATGCAGGTAACGTCAAATGCCGCCACGTTGGCGGGTGATGTAAACGCAGGAGGCGCCCCGGCGGCCTACTTCTTCGAATACGGGACGACAACCACCTACGGGAACGTTGCACCCTCGCCGCCGCCCGCCGTTATCACCACGCTGCCAGGCATGTTCAGTTCGGCGAACCAAGCAATCTCGGGACTCCAGCCAGCAACCACTTACCACTTCCGGCTTGCCGCCAAATACGCACAGGTCCCCGGACAGGATTGGACCTACGGCGCCGACGCCTCCTTCCGCACCGCTGGGCCCCCTCCGCCTGTCGTGGTCCCGGCCCTCGTCGGGCAGACGCTAGCGAACGCCCTCAACGTCCTCCAGCGCCTTGGATTCTCCCTGGCAGGCACGATCATCAACGAGACACCAAACCAGATCCAGAACACCTTGCTAAAGGTAGTCTCGCAGTCGCCCCAACAAGGGACTCGCGTCGCGCCCGGAACCGCCGTCAACTTGGTCGTCACGGCCATTAACACGACCATCCAGGGATACAGCCAGATCGAGGTGGATAACGCCAACGACGATGGTCAGCCAGTCGATATCTACCTGATCAACCTAGCCACCAACGTTTCCCAGAAGGTAGGTACGGTTCAGTTCAACCAGCAGGCGACTTATACGCTGCAGAACGGGGTCGAGTACGAGATCGTGGCCGTCGACGTCACACTCGAGAACTGTCCCGGCTCGGATCCAACGATCCTCTCGTGTCAGAAGACGCTCACATACGCCAGCGGTCTCAAAGGCGGTCCGACTCTGCCCTTCACCGTGTTGTAGCCCGCTGCTGGATCTGCTCAGCGCTCCTAGAGCGCCGGTCAAGTAGTGGGTATCACCAGCTGGCGGTCGTCGTGTGTGCTACTTCCTGTTGGTAGCAGGTGGTGAGCATTTAGCTACGAGCAGGGAGGCGCCGATGCGTCCTGGGCTGTGGCGTCCGCCGGTGGCGCCCTCTGCGGCGGAGCAGGCGGTGATCAAGGCGGTGCGGCGGGCGAAGCTGTTTGTGTTCCTCCGAGAGCATCGTCACGAGCTGTTTGATCAGCAGTTCCAGGCCGAGCTGGCGCGGGCTTATGTGGATAGCCCAAAGGGCCAGCCGCCGGTGCCGCCGGCCCGGCTGGCGCTGGCGACGATCGTGCAGGCGTATACCGGGGTGTCCGACGACGAGGTGATCGAGGCGACGGTGATGGACCGGCGCTGGCAGCTGGTGCTGGATTGCCTGGATGCGGATCAGCCGCCGTTTGCCAAGGGCACCTTGGTGGGGTTCCGTAAACGGCTGGTCGAGCAGAACCTGGACCGGGCGCTGGTCGAGCGGACGGTGACGCTGGCTGCGCGCACCAAGGGGTTCGGGGCGCGGGCGCTGCGGGCGGCGCTGGATTCATCCCCGTTGTGGGGTGCGGGCCGGGTGGAGGACACGATCAACTTGATGGGACACGCCCTGCGCAAGGCTCTGGGCGTGATCGCGGTCTCGCAGGGGTGGGGGCAGGCCGCGGGGACCGCCATCGTGGCGGCGCAGGCGGGAGTGCCGCAGCTGGCTGCGCCCAGCTTGAAGGCCGCGCTGGACCGTGACTGGGATGACCCGGCCGCCCGCGATGAGGCCCTGGCGCAGGTGCTGGGCTTCCTCGATCAGGTCGAAGCGTTCGTCGCTGGCTGGGCCGGCGGCCAGGCTGCGGCCAGGGCGGTGGCGGTGGCCCACCAGGTGCGCGACCAGGACGTAGATTTGTCTGGCCCTGCACCGGCGCTGGTTCGCGGGGTGGCCAAAGACCGCCGGATCAGCGTGGAAGACGCGCAGATGCGTCACGGGCGCAAGTCCCGCTCGGTGCTGTTCGATGGCTATAAGCGGCACATCCTGCGGGATCTGGACAGCGGCCTGGTGGCGGCCGTGGGGATTACCCCTGCCAACGCACCGGAGGCAAGCGTCACCGCCAGCCTGGCCAGGCACGCTGGGCAGTTCGACGTGACGGAGGTCCTGGCCGAGCTGGCAGACGGCGATTTCTTGTGCCTCGATCATGCCGGTGAGATCACCGCGGCGTACCCGTTCTCCGCGCTGCCAACCCGGCACCGGGTTCAGATATCAGGCAACGCGACCGTGTTCGCCATGTGCGTGGTCGACGCCCTGGGCGTGTCCGCGATGACCGGCCGCCCTGTCGTGATCGAATCGGCCGACCTGTCGACCGGCGAGCCGGTCACCGTGAACGTTGACGAGGCCGACTCCATCTGGGATCCGGCCACGGCCGTGGTGTACGTCGGCCGAACCGGCGGCGAGTGCACTGGGCCGTCGGCGTTGGTGTGCTGCGGGTATATGAACTTTTTCGCCACCTGGGCAGCGGCGATGGCATGGGCAGGCTCCCATCCGGAGATCACCGGCGGCATCCTGGACCAGGGCCGCGCCCGCCCTGCAAGTAGGCATCGGCATCTTCGGGCAGCTACTCAGCTAGCCCCCCGGGCATCGAACTTGGGATCGATGGCGGCAAAGCAAACCCGGCACCGGCTGGTAAGGCCCGTGAGCCTAGACGGGTGCGATACGACGGCCGATGTCAGCCAGCGGAGGCCAGCCAGGTGATTCCTGGACGCACCGGGCGAATAGCCACAGCAGCAGGCGCTGGTGATCCAGGCCGAGCAGCCCAGCCATCCGGCGCGCGAAGCCCACCGGGTCGGCCGTCAGGCGCTCGGCACAGTTGAGCATATGCTGCAGCACGTCGTAGTGAGGGTCGCCGACATAGGGCTTGGGATCGATGGCCAGCCATGGTTCGCGCTGGGCGGCCAAGACATTACCGGCGTGCAGATCGGTACACAACAACACCTCGCGGTCGGCGGTGGCAGGCAGTTCGCGGAACAATGTGATGCCCGTACGAGCCAGGCCCGGGTCCATAGATACATGACCGGCCGCGGCTTCCTGCTCAAACTGATCGGCCCACTGCTGGCACATCTGCGCCAGTGGCCGGAAGCCGTGACCTGGGGGAGGCTCCATCCACAGCCGATGCAGCAGCCCGGCGACCACGCCGTCTTGCTCTGCCTCGGTGATGTCTGACAGCGGTGTGCCAGGCTCGCAGCGCTCCAGCAGCAGCACGGCCGTGTCGGCGAGATCCATGACCGCGTGCAGGTGCACAGCGCCGTTGCCGTTCCAGGCTCCCAGCCCGGCGGCCTCACGCGAGGCTTCGGGGTGCCACCACGCGACCTTGAGAGCCAGCGGCCGTCCCAGCCCGTCACAGGCGGGAGCAACCCAGGCGGTGTGGCCGCCCGGCTGGTAGGGCTCACCAACGGTAAGCGACCACTGCTTTGAGGCCTGGCCAATGATCGGCGGCAGCGTTACCAGCCAGTCGTCGCGTCCCTCCAGACGTGCTGCCCGCGCCAGTGTCTGCGGAATCACCAACGCACCCACGGCTCCATACTGGCCCGTAAACAGCCGCTTACTCAGCTTGCCCAGCTCGCCCAACGCACGCCGCACCTGATCATTGGCCGGGCCACAGGCGTCAGTCTTCCTTAGCGGGGGACTGTCCCGCTGAGCCAGCAGCCTCCTGCTGGGTCAGGCCGGTAAGACGGCACAAGACAGCAAAGCCGTCATCGGTCCCCGGCCACTGGCGCTGAATCGCCTCGACACCAGCCTGGCGCACGACCCAGCGAAGCACAGCGGCAACGATGATGGCATCGTCGGCGTAGCCCAGCACCGGGATGAAGTCGGGCACCAGATCGAAGGGAAATGCGAGGTAGGCCAGCAGCAGCGCGAGCCCGACCCGTGCACGGCGCGGCAGGCTGCGATCGGCGGCCAGACGTGGCAGCAACCGCAGCAGATCCGGCAGCAGACGCAGTGCCTCACGCAGCAACCCGCCACGCGGGCGCACGATGACCAGCGTGACGATCAGCGCCACCCATGCCAGCAAGATCCCCGCCGCCAGCCCCAGCAGCAGATCCCACCACCACGATCCCCACATACCAAATCCCTAGCACAGGGCATGGACCGGCTCGCATGCCTGTGAGTCATCAAACACGGCGCGGTGCGCCAAGCCGCTAAGCTAGCTGATCTTGCTAACGCAGAGGCTAACAACAGACACGGACAACCCCGGACGTAGCTGGACCGGACCGTCGTCCGCGACTCTGCGAGCAAGCCTGTCCTACAACTACGGGCTCATGTGGGTAGTCAGGGGTTGCTACAGATCTGCTCAGGCGATGCATCTAGGATCGTGGGCCGTGTCTGCCACGTGCCGCCATCTGTTCAGCCGACCAGATCGCGGCCCTTAACACGGCACCAGGCCGGGTGAGTCCAGCGGATTACCATGGGACTGTGGCCATGACACACGGGCCAGCGGGCCGGGCCGGTCCTGGGACGGCGGTGCCAGCAGTGATACCTGCTGTGAAGACTGCACGCCCGCCGCGGCAGCTCACCCCGATGAGCGGTGGCTGCGCAACGCCCGCTACGCGCGCTGGCTCGCCTGGGCGTCGCTGGCCTGGATGGCCGCCGAAGGCATTGTTGGCCTGGTCGCCGGTTTCACGGCTGGTTCGATTGCCCTGGTGGGCTGGGCGCTAGGCAGCGGCATCGAGGGACTTGCCAGCGTGATTGTCGTCTGGCGGTTCACCGGGTCGCGGATGCTGTCCGAAACCGCCGAACGGCGGGCGCAGAAGGCGGTAGCTGTCAGCTTCTGGCTGCTGGCCCCCTACATCGCGGTCGAGGCTATCCGCGACCTGGCGGCGCATCACCCGGCCACTGCCACGCCGCTCGGCATCGCCCTCACAGCATCGAGCGTGGTGATCATGCCGGTGCTCGGCATGGCCAAGCGCCGCCTCGGCGAGCGGCTGGGTTCTGGCGCCACGGCTGGGGAAGGGACCCAGAACCTGATGTGCGCTGCTCAGGCCGCCGGGGTCCTGTTCGCCCTGGTTGTGGTCGCCGTCTGGCCGGGCGGCTGGCCGATCGATCCGATCATCGCGCTCGGCACCGCCGGGTGGTCGGTCTGGGAGGGACACCGGTCCTGGCGCGGCGCAGTCTGCTGCTGACCAGACGGAATCGCGGCGCAGACGCACCAAGATCACCGTGCCAAGGTGCCATTAGCAGGGTCCACAGCGTATCTCACGGCTCCTCACGGACAACTGACTGGCCAGGTCAGCGGTGCCACAACGGGTGTATACGTCGCTTTGCAAGCAGGGGGTCGGGGAGCGTCCGGCCATGTAAATGATCGCGGCCGGTTCAGTGGTCGGCGGGGGCGGGCAAGTGCACTAGCCGGTGGTCGGGGGTGAACAGCCGCCGAATCAGGCCCAGGGCGATCACTGCCGTGGTGGTGGCGGTGGCTGCGAGCACCAGGAACATGACCACGGCTTGGACGAGGACGGCCTGCAGCGGGGCGGTGCCCGCGAGGATGAGGCCGGTCATGGCTCCGGGCAAGAAGACCAGGCCGGTGGCCTTGGTGGTCTCGATCTGTGGGGTGAGCGCAGCGCGCAGCGCCGCCCGCACGTAGGGGGCGGCGGCCTGGCGTGATGGCTGGCCGAGCGCCAGGCGGGCTTCGACCTCGTCGCGTTTGTCGCGCAGTTCGTCGGTCAGCCGCCGCCCGGCCAGCACCGTGGCGGTCATCGAGTTCCCGACCATCATCCCGGCGATCGGTACCAGGGTCCGCCCCGTGAGGGGAAAGACGTGCAGGCCGAACAGCACGCCAAGGGTGACCACTGCCGCCGTGGTGAAGGAGGCCAGTGCGAGGCTGAGCAGGTGTGGCACCTCGGGGGCACGCCGCCGGGCGACCGTAGCGGCGTACCCGAGCATCGCAGCGACCCACAGCCAGGACCACCAGATGGACCGGCCGGGGCTAATGACCAGCGTGAGGGCGACGCCGACCAGCAGGAGCTGTGCCAGCGCGCGGGCGGCGGCGATGAGGATCTGCCGCTGCAGGCCCAGCCGCTGCCACCAGGATATCCCGGCCGCGACTGCGACCAGCAGCAGTGACACGGCCAGGCCGGCCCAGCTGACGGTGGTGTTCATGGCCTCGCCTCTTCCGTCGGAGCGCCGGTTAGGTGGCCGTCGCGCAGCTGATAGATCCGGTCGGAGACCCGACGCGCCTGAGCATCGTCGTGGGTGACCCAGATGATGGTGATGCCCTGGGCCGCTAGGTCGCGGGCGGCGTGCTCGAAGACCTGCTTGGGCTGTGCGTCCAGCGCGGAGGTGGGCTCGTCCAGCAGCAGCGTTTCCGGCTGGGTGACCAGGGTGCGGGCCAGGCACATGCGCTGCAGCTCACCACCGGACAGAGTGCGCGCCTCCTGATCGAGCAGGCCCGGATCCAGAGCGACCCTTGTCAGGGCGGTACTTAGCTCGCCGATGCTGGCATCGGGGTGGGCCACCGCGAGGTTGTCCGCCACGCTGCCCGGGAACGGTGTGGGCCGCTGGAACACCAGGCCCACCCGGCGGCGCAGCAGCAGGGGATCCAGTTCGTCCAGTGGCTGGCCGCGGTAGCAAACCCTGCCCGCATCGGGGACCTCCAGCCGGTTGCACAGCCGCAGCAAGGTGGTCTTGCCAGCGCCCGATGGCCCCGATATCACCGTGATGCCCGCCGCCGGGATCGAGGCGGTGACCTGATCGAGGACCCGGCGGCCAGTCCGCACGATGCTCACCCGCTCGAACTCGAACTCCACCGCTGGCCGCCCACTCACCTGGCCAACCCCTTCGCGCTGCCCGTTTGACGCAGACCTCCTGCGAAGCATCTCCCTATTGCAGCCCCGGCCCTAGAGCGGATGTCAAAGATGGCTGCGGGCGGGTCAGTGGTTACAGCCAAGCGCCGCGGCGTACTGCTGCGGTGACATCTGGTACAGCTTGACCGCGTCGGGGTTGCTGAGCACCAGGTCGAACACCCACCGCCGGTGGACGTAGAACCAGTAGTCGGTCAGCTGCTGGCCGCCGATCTCGTAATGCACCAGCCACGCCCCATGCGGGCCCGGGCTGGCGCTTTCGGTCTGCGACAGCGTCTGCGAACCACTCGGGCAGTCCTTATGCCGCCGGATTTAGTCGGCCCGAGTGATGATCGCCTGGCTGCGCGCATCCCACCGCGTGTAAACGGGCCCGTAATCGCCGGTGTCGTAGTCGTGGTTGAACGCCGTGGCGATCTTCAGAAGGGCCGATGGCGTGTGTGGATCCAGTGGCAGCGGTGCCGGTGGTGCGGCCGGATGAGCAGTGCCCGCGGTGCAGCCTGCCGCGAACAGGACTGCAGCGGCAACGGCGACCGCGATGAGCATACGCACAGCCAACGTTCTCCATCACCACCGGATGCGCGAAGGCAGGTCGTTACCGGGCGGCACAGGGCGACTAGGTATCTAGCCAGCAGTCCCGGGCCCGCTTGAACTTGGGCAGGCTGGACCAGCGCCGTCCTGGGGAGGGTACCTGACCGGATACCTCGCACCGCACGGTCGCCATGTCAGCCGCATCGGCGTCTTGCGAGCCGGATGATCAAAGTGGCCGCTGCCCTGAGCCCGTGCGCGCCCGGCCCCTGCGGGGGGGAGCAGGGTGGGCGCGCACGGGCAGCTCCGGATTACCTTTGTAGTTGTAGCATGCGTTACAACAGGGCACGGGTCTGAAGGCTAGCCGGCCGTCTGGGCTGTCCTGGCCTGCTTGGCCCGGCGGGATGCGAGGAGGCGGGGCATGCTGTCGCAGGTCGCGGAGTGGGCCGCCGCAGTGCTGGCTGCTGGGGTGGTCGCCGGGCTGGTGGTGGTTGCGGCGGGCTCAGTAGGGGTGTGGTTGCTGTACCGCAGGCTGCGCCGCGGCGTGGAGGCATTCACCAGCATCGCGGCGAGGCATGCGCTTCAAGCCGCCGCCGTCGCGGCTGCCGTGCGGCGGGGGCGGTTGCCGCCGCGGGTGGTGCACGATCTTCGCCAGCGCATTAACGGGCCCCCCGAAGTGTGGTGAGCCGGATGCCGTGGCGGGTGATCACCTACCGGCTCCCGGCCGAGCCGTCGCGGCACCGGGTGGCGGTGTGGCGGGAGCTGCGGCGGCTGGGCGCGGTGGCGCTGCAGCAGGGCACCTGGGCGGTGCCGGATGGGGAGCCGTTCGAGGCGGGGTTCGCGCAGGTGGTGGAGGCGATCAAGGCGGCGGGCGGCCTGCCGGTGGTGCTGGCCGTCGCCGAGGAGGAGGCCAGCGCGGCTCAGCTGGAGGAGCTGTTCACCGCCCAGCGTGAGGCTGAATGGGGCGAGTTCGTGTCCGACTGCGGCAAATACGAGGCCGAACTGGCCGGTGAAGTCGCCAAGGGGAAGCTGACGCTCGCCGAGCTGGATGAGGAAGAACAAAGCCTGGACCGGCTCCGCCGCTGGTATCGCACCATTAAAGCCCGGGACCGGTTCGGCGCGCCCAGCGTCCCGGTGGCCGAGCGGCGGCTCAAGGAATGCACCCAGGCCTTGGAAGACTTCGCCGAGCGGGTCTACCAGGCCCGGGAACGGCCATGACCGATCCCCGCCGTCCCGGCAACCGGCCGCCACCATCGGCGGCCCCCAAACAAGACCAGCAGCCGGTGAGCAGATCACCGGCCGCCGCGGAGGCGCCGGCCAAGCCGCTGTCGCCGGCGCTGGACACGACCTTCAAGATCGGCCTGGTGCTCAAAGGCCTGGATGGGATCTTGGAGGTCGTCGGCGGGATCTTGCTGCTGTTCCTGAGCCCTAATGCGATCGAGCACCTAGTACGCATGCTGACCGCGCACGAGCTCAGCGAGGACCCCCACGATCTGATCGCCCGCTACCTGCTGCACACCACCGCCCACCTGAGTCATGGCACCACCTTGTTCGGCGCCATCTACCTGCTCAGCCACGGCATCGCCAAGATCGTGCTGGTGGCACTGGTACTGCGCGACAAGCTGTGGGCCTACCCCTGGCTGATCGCCCTACTGCTGGCCTTCATCGCCTACCAGCTCTACCGGATCACCGTCGTGCACTTCTCCGTCGGCCTCACCCTGCTGACCATCTTCGACGCCTTCCTGGTCTGGCTCACCTGGCGTGAATACCACTCCAAACGAGCCCACCAGCACCAAGCCAGGGCAACGGTGGCCACCCCTTCCCCGGCCGGCCACCGGCCTGCCCGGCCACAGCCAGGCCCGAGAACTGACCGCTGATCAGGCTGAGGGCGGACGCGACCGCTACATCAGGGGACACGACCGCAGGTCAGCCTCATTTGGTCATTATCACCGGTGGGAAGCAAGCGCCGCGTGATGATCAGTGCCCTCCTGGGCCTGCGGGTCGGCATGCACCAGCGCGGCGGCCAGGCGCGTCAGCGCGTGCAGCAGGTTGTGCTCGGCGCTGACCGCGACCTGGTGAGCCTGGACCGCGCTGGCACCGGCATCGACGATCACTTCGCATTCGGCGCGCAGATGGTGCCCGATCCAGCGCTGCCGTGCCTGGCCAACGCCCAGTACCCCCAGGCGTCGCACGCAGGGTCTGCTCCACCTGATCAACCAGGGCCGGGTCGACGGCATCCATCAGCCGCCGGTAGATCTCCCGGGCCGCCTGGCGCAGCACTGCCAAGATCGCCACCGTGATCACCAGGCCGACCACCGGATCGGCCCAGTCCCAGCCCAGCGCGACGCCCGCCACGCCCAGCAGGGCACGTGCCCGGGCCTCTGACGACCGTCGCTTCCCCTTCCGGCGCTGCGTGAGCGAGTCCACCCGAGACCCAGGTTCGTGGCCGTTTATCCCTAACGGGTGTGGCCGACTCGCCTCGAGGTCAGTTGATCGTCACGTTTCGCACGTATCGTGCGAGAACTCGATGTCCCGCTGCCAGATGTTGATCGTTGTTTCTGTCGTACAGCTGTCCTCCGACCGCCGGGTTGACTCACCGCACTGGCTACGACAAGCGACGCCAAAGTCAGCAGCACGACGGCGAAGGCAATGAGGAGGATGGGGCTTTGGGACTGGATTGGAGTCCCCGAACACGCCAGGTCACTGGCTGCTCCCGCTCGGGGGCAAGCAGTCAACCGCGCTGATGTGGTGCGGCCTGCACGGGTCAAGGACCCCACCCGCCTGGATAGCAGAAGGCAGCAGTGAGATCAAGGTCCCCGGTCACCCGGTGAATACGCTATCGGAATCGGGCTTTGCTGGTCAGTTACCCGATCTTCGGCCGGATCACGGCGGCCAGGCGCCGGTTCTGGTGGCGGATGGCGCGACGGGGACGGCTGGTGAGGACGAGCCGGTCGAGCTGCACCCGGAGCCGCTGGGCGGCGGCGGCCGGGTCCGCGCGGCGGTACACCAGGTACTCGCCGAAACTGCTGGACCCGTCGCCGAAGCGGCCGG
>Ga0207664_10002029_pt1 | contig 13326 bp, 12 predicted proteins | sample LARL83metaG_FD_184349 | JGI IMG/M metagenome (GOLD analysis project Ga0207664, IMG submission 184349) | Corn, switchgrass and miscanthus rhizosphere microbial communities from Kellogg Biological Station, Michigan, USA - LAR L8-3 metaG... | ecosystem: Host-associated > Plants > Roots >...
GCGGCCGGGTCGCGCCGCTCTCGCGGGTCACGAGCGCGTCGCGCGGCACAGCGCGCGCATTCTCGTCGTCGAGGACGACGCGGCGGTCGGCGCGTCGATCGAGATGTTGCTGGCGTCGCACGATTATGCGGTCGACGTCGTGCACACGCTGCGCGCGGGCATCGAGGCGGCGACGTCCGCGGACATCGACCTCGTCATCACCGATCTGCGCCTTTCGAACGGCAGCGGATTCGACGTCATCGCGGCGGTGAAGGAGGCGCAGACCGACGCGCCCGTCATCGTGATGACCGGCTTCTCGTCGGTGCAAAGCGCCGTGCAGTCGCTGCGCTTCGGCGCCGTCGACTACATCATCAAGCCGTTCGACAACGAGGAGTTCGTCTATGCGATCGAGCGCGCGCTGAACGAGCGAAGGATGCGCCGCGAAAACGCGGCGCTTAGGCGAAATTTGCAGAGCGTCTATGCGCCGAGCGCGTTCATCGGCCAAAGCGCTGGCATGAAGCGCGTCCTGCACCTGGTTCGGCGCGTGGCGCCGACCGACGCGACGGTGTTCATCGAGGGCGAAAGCGGCACCGGCAAGGAGCTCGTCGCGCACGCGATTCACCGCGAGAGTCTTCGCGCCGGAGGTCCGTTCGTCGCGGTGAACTGCGGCGCCATTCCGATCGACCTCGTCGAATCCGAGTTGTTCGGCCATGCCAAAGGCGCGTTCACCGGCGCCGTCGGCGTATCGGAAGGCCTGATCATGGAGGCGCACGGCGGCACGCTTTTCCTGGACGAGGTCGGCGAGCTGCCGCCGAGCGTGCAGGTGAAGCTCCTGCGTGCGATCCAGGAGAAGGAGGTGCGCCCGGTCGGAGGAAAGGACGTGCGCCGGGCCGACGTCCGCATCATCGCGGCCAGCAACAAGGACGTGAGGCAGGCGGTCCTGCGCGGCGAGTTCCGCGAGGACCTGTTCTATCGGCTGAACGTGATCGGCATTCACGTGCCGCCGCTTCGCGAGCGCGCAGGTGACGTCGATCTGCTCGTGAAGCACTTCATCGATTACTACGGGAAAAAGATCGGCAAGCGCATCCGCAATCTCGACGCGAACTTCGGGGAATTCGTGAAGACGTATCACTGGCCCGGCAACGTGCGCGAATTGCAGAACCTGATCGAGCGCGCAGCGATCCTCACCGATTCCGACGTGCTGAACTACGATGACGTGGCCGACACGCCGCTGGCGATCGGAAGTCCGCCGCCAAACCCCGTCCGCACCGACGCGCCGCTGTCCGTCGAGGACTACATCCAGCACGTCGTGCGCACCTATCAGTCGTCGCGCACGGAGAAGGAGCTCGCGCACATGCTCGGCATCGGGCGCAAGGCGCTGTGGGTTCGGCGTCGCCGCTGGGCGATGGCGCGGACGTCGCGTGCCGGAAAGACGAAGCAGTAGACTTGTCGTTCAGGCCGTTCACGTCATGTCCGCTTGTATCCTGCCGCTCGCCACGCCTGTTTCGTTGCGAAACCCGATCGTCGCGTATCGACACGCGAAGACGCCGCGCGCCCTGCATCCGCCACGCGGCATGCAACTTGCTGAAATCATCGGTCTGCTGATCATCGGTCGTGGCTTTGCTCACGTCCGTCACCCCCGGAGGAAATCATGGCCGACACGGCTCCCGCACCCGTAAAGCGAAAGAAAGTCACGATCCCGATGCTGATGGAGAAGAAGAAGAACAAGGAGCCGATCGTCCAGCTCGCCGTCTACGACTACGAAAACGCGATCATCGCCGACCGTCTCGGCATCGACATCCTGTGCGTCAGCGACACCGGCGGCATGGTGCTGTTCGGCCACGAATCAACGACGTCGGTGACGTTCGAGGAAGTGATGTTCATGGCGCAGGCAGTCAAGCGCGGATCGCAGTACGGCCTGCGCATGGTCGACATGCCTTACATGAGCTTCCACCTGTCGCCGCACCAGGCGGTCGACAACGCCGCGCAGTACGTCGCGAAGGCGGGCGCCGAGGTGATGAAGTGCGAGGGCAACATCCACCACGCGAGAAACATCGAGGCGATCGTCAAGGCCGGCATCCCGGTGCAGGGCCACATCGGGATTTGCCCGATGCGCATGGCGCAGCTCGGCGGGTTCGCCGCGCAGGGCAAGACCGCGCAACGCGCGAAGGAGCTCGTCGACGACGCGAAGGCGTTCGTCGATGCCGGCTGCTTCTCGATCATGGCCGAAGTCGTCACGTCCGAGGTGTCGCAATACCTCGCCGAGACGCTGCCGGTGCCGGTGATCAGCCTCGGCTCGGGCAACACGTCCGATGGCGTGCACATCATCGGCTCGGACCTGTTCCATCTCTATGAAAAGCACACGCCCCGGCACTCGAAGATCTATGTCGACCTCGTTCCGATCATCGAGAAGGGCTACTCCGAATACATGGACGACGTGAAGAAGCGCCGCTATCCGGGCAAGGAGCACACGGTGTTCATGAAGGAGGACGAGCTCGAGAAATTCAGGAAGACGGTGGGCTGGACATCGTGACGACCGCCGCGACGACCGCCGCGGCACGAAAGCTCGCCTTCCCGCCGTCGCCGCTCGAAGCGATCGGACAGGCGCGCTTTTTCTCGCCGCTCTCGCCAAGCCAGCGCGAGCAGGTTGCGTCGACGGCGCGCCTGCGCGAGTTTCCGGCGCACGCCGACCTCTACACGATCGGCGACACCGCGCGCTGCTGCTACGTGCTCGTGCGCGGGATGGTTCGCTTCAACCTGCCGCTCGGCAAGCGAACCGCGTCCATTGGCGAGATGATCGGCAGCGGTGAATTCTTCGGCTGGGCGGCGCTGATCCCCGGCGGGCAGCGCAGGGTGGGCGCGGCGTCGTGCGCGACTGGCTGCGTGCTCGTGGAAATCGACGGCGGCGCGCTGCTGCGCCTGATGGACGAGGACCATTCGCTCGGCTATGCGATCATGAGGCAGGTCACGCTCCTCGTGACGAGCACGCTGACCGCGCTCGCATCCGGTTGAGCGCCGCGGCCGATCACGCGTCGCACGTGGCCGCGGGCCGAGCGGCACCGTTTTCGCATCGACCACCGCATTGATCGGCGCGCTCATCGCGCTTTCGCTCGTCGTCGGCGCGCTGATCGGCGCCGTCGGCATCGGCGGCATCCTGCTGGTGCCGGGGCTCGTCTTGCTCGGGCAGCTCGGAATACATCAGGCAAGCGCGACGGCGCTCTTCACGTTCCTCTTCACCGGAATAGCGAGCACGTGGCTCTTTGCACGACGCGGCAGTCTCGACGTCCGTGCAAGCGCATGGGTGTGCGCCGGCGCCGTCCTGTCGAGCTTCGCCGGCGCCTACGTCAATTCGCTGACCAACGCACTGGTGCTCGCGCGGATCATCGGCACGGTGATCGCGCTCGCGGGACTGAACGTGCTGTTTCCGCTGCGCCGTCCGGTCGTCAGCGGCGAAAGCAGAGGCGGTCCGGCGCTTCTCCTTGGCGTCGGTGCCGCCGCGGGCTTCGGCTCCGGGCTGACCGGCGCCGGCGGGCCGCTGTTCTCCGTGCCGATCATGCTCGGCCTCGGCTTCCCGCCGCTGATGACGATCGGCGTGAGCCAGCTTCTGCAGGTGATCTCCGCGGTGTCGGGAACGCTCGGCAATCTCGCGTACGGGTCGGTCGACTTTCGCGTCGCCCTCTGGATCACGCCGTTCGAGCTCATCGGCGTCGCAGTCGGCGTCACGATCGCGCATCGTGCGAACGTGACGCAGCTTCGGCGCGCCGCCGGCTGGCTTTGCGTCGTCTCGGGCGCGTTCATCCTGTTGCGCGGCGTGTAGCGTGAGTCGCCGATGCTGAGCGAATGGTTTGCGCGCCGCGGGATCGCGCAGGCGCCGTTGCCCGACGGTGGCTCGATCGCGGTGCGCTTTACGTCGCCCGTCGACGAGCATCTCGCGACGCGGCGCGGCGTCGGCCTGTTCGACTTCTCGTTCATGGGCTGGTGGCAGTTCAGCGGACGGGAAGCGCGCGCATGCCTCGAGCGGCTGCAGACGCGCGAGCTGACCGCGCTCGCGCCCGGAAAGGGCTGCTACACGCTGCTGTGTCGCGAAGACGGAAGCGTGTTCATCGACGCGACCGTATGGTGCCTCGACAGCCAGCGCTACTGGCTCTTCACCGGAAGACGCACCGATGCCTCGCACCTCGCGGCATGCGCGTCGTCTCTGGAAGTCCAGGTCGAGGCGCTTTTCGACCGCTACGCCGTCATCGCCGTTCAGGGCCCGGCGAGCGCAGCGCTGATCGCGCGCGCATTGCCGCAATGCGCTGCCGAATCGCTGCGCTTCTTCGCGTTTCGCCCGATCGCCATCGGCGGATGCGACGCTTGGATCGCGCGTCTCGGCTATACCGGCGAGCTCGGGTACGAACTTCTCGTCGCCGACGAGGCTGCCGTCTCGCTCTGGAATCGCCTCATGCAAGTCCCCATCGACGGTGTGCGCCTCGAATGCGGGATGGAAGCGGCGAACAGCCTGCGGATCGAAGCCGGCTTCATTCACTTTGCGTACGAGCTGCGAGAGCGCGTGTTACCGCCCGAACTCGGACTATCGAGGCTCGTGCGAACGGGCAACGCGGAATTCATCGGCGCGCCGGCGTTGCGGCGCGCCGGCCAACCGACGCGGCGGCTTGCCGGCATCGTGCTCGCGCACGGCGAGGAGAGCGTTGGCATGGCGCCTGTCTCCGCGGCATCGCCTCGCGTGCATCTGACGAGCGAAGCGTGGTCGCCGGTATTCGAACGCGCCTTGGGACTGGCGTTCGTCGATGCGTCGCTCGACCGCGGCGCCAAGGTTTCGATCGACGATGGGCGGACCGGCGTGGTGGCCCACCTGCCGTTCTACGCGCGCCAAGCGCCGCAAGCGAAACACTGATGCGAATCGGCGCGCGGCCGATCGACCCGCCGAATGCCGGCCGCGCTTCGCTGCGCGCGGCCGGCTGCCGGACTGTGAACCGTTAGAGCTGGACTTCCTCGAGTTCCCGGCCGGCCGTTTCGGGACCCAGCAGGTAGCCGATGATCGTCAGCACCCACAGTCCCGCGGTCATGAGGAACGGGCCCGTCGGACCGTAGTTCGAGATTCCCCAACCGACCAGCCACGGCGCGAAGATGGAGGCGACGCGACCGCCGCCCACCATGATGCCGAAGCCCGTTCCGCGCAGCGTCGTGCGGAAGAACTCGCTCATGTAAGTGTCGCTGATGCCCCAGAGCCACCCGAGCATCCCGATCATGATCGAGCCCCAGATCAGGAACGAGTCGAGCGTGGTCGCCGTGGCGGCGACGATCGTGCACGTGATCATGATCAGCGCGCCGAGGATCCCGGCCGGCCGCCGACCGAGCCAATCGGAGAGCCCGGTGCCGACGTAGGCAAGGAAGAACTGGACGACATAGAACATGACCGCGTATTCGATCGCCTGCGCCGGCGTGACATGGAATTTCTGCACCATGAAGATGGTGAGGAAGACCGTGATGCCCCAATAGCCGCAGGCGTTCGGCACGTACAGGAGCCAGCCAATGATGATCCGCTTCTTGGCGCCCGGGATCGACAAGATCTTGACGCGCGGGTGCTTGACGCCGGTCTCCTGCAGCAGCCGCTGGATTTCGGCTTTCGCGTGCTGGAACCGATGCGACTCCTGGATCATCCGCCGGAGCGCGAAAACGAGGATCGCGGGAACGATCGCGAAGATGAACGTCGCCTGCCACCCCCATCTCGGCACGATGAACAGCACGGCGAGCCCGGCGAAGATGTAGCCGGCCGAATACAGCGAGAACATCACGCCGCCGGTGCCGAGCGCGCGCACCTTCTTCGGCCACATTTCGGCCGTGTACGGCGCGCCGACCGCCAGTTCGCCGGCGCCGCCGATGCCGGTAAGGAAGCGCAATCCGGTGAAGAGATAGAGATTCTTCGTCAATCCGCCGAGGGCCGTCGTGATGCCGTAGAGGATGATCGACCACCCGAGCGCGTCGCGTCTGCCGATGCGATCGGCGAGGATGCAGAAGCCGACGGTGCCGATCGTGTATCCGACCAGGAAGATCGAGCCGATCAGGCCGATCGTCTTGATCGAGATGTCGAGGTCCTTCGCGAGCGTCGGGCCGAGCATCCCGAAGATGTTGACGGCATACGCGTCGAAACCGTAGCCAAGGCCGGCCGCGAGCGCGACCAGCAATGCCTCGCGAAACGGTATCTTGAGCTCCGATTTGACGGCGGGTACGACGACCGCCGGCTGCTGCTGCGCGGGTAGCGCCAGATCGTGGTTCATGCGTGCTCTCCTTTAAGACCTGCGTTGCATTTCCACACCACCGGGCGATGTCTCGCCCCCTCCTTGCGCGGCACATCGTCCCGCGCCGACAGCGGGTGCTATCACTCCGCGCCCGGCGGCGTGAGGTAGCGCGCCACGACGTTCAGAAGCTTGCGTATCACCTGGAAGCCCGACGCAGGGTCGGCTTCGAGGATCTTCAGCGTCTCCGTGCCGTTCAAGCCCAGCACGACGGATTGCTCGAGACATACAGCACGCGCGATCCGGCTCGGCTGGTGACTGAGCATCGCGTTCCAGCCGAACAGTTCGCCTCGCCGCAGCATGAAGCCTGCCGATGTCGCGTGTCCCTCGCGACCAATGCGAAACTCGACGCGCCCCGATTCGAGCACGTACAGATCGTCCGCGGCATCGCCGATGTCGTAGAGCGCGCTGCCGCTTTCATGCTCCTCGCGCCGCGCGATCCCGTTCAGCCTGGCGAGCGTCGCCTCCGATATGCCCGCGAAGATCTCGCATACCTGCAACGCGCCCGTCTCGAGGACGTAAAGCGCGCCATTGTCGACCTCGACGTCGTAACGTGCAAGCGGAGCTTCGGCGAGCCCGACCGGCTCGCCAGTTGCGATGTTCCACTGCCACAGGTGCTGATGGCAGGTGAGCACCGAGCCGTCGAAGAAGCCCTCGTCGAGACACACCTCCTGATGCGGACACAGTCCCTGGTAGGCGTAGTAGCGATCGCCGGCCTTCGCGACAAGGACGCGCCGACCGGCGACCTCATAGCCCTTCATCCCGTTCTCGGGAATGTCGCTGGTCTGGCAGACAAGCGTCCGGCTCATGCTGGAGAGTGTTGTCGGAGGCCGCTAGCTGAACTTGTCGTAGCGAATGTTCTCGGTCGAAAGCCTCGCCGTAAGAAGCATGCGGATCGAGGCGTCGACCGCCGGCGGGGGTCCGGCGACATACGCGCGTACGTTCTGATAGCGACCCCCCATTCGCCGCTGCGCCACCTCGTGCACGAAGCCCTGGTCGAACGCGATGTCCGGATGACTCGACACGGCCGACTCAGGCACCGCTTCGTCCGACAGCGCGAGCGTCACCGAGAAGCGGGGTCCGCAGCGGGCAGCAAGATCGGCAAGCTCGTCGAGGAAGAAGGCGTCGGCGATCGTGCGCACGCCGAAGAACAGATCGCCGCGATGCTGCGCGAAATACCGCTCCTCGGCCGCGCGCGCGATGATCGACATCATGCCGGCAATGCCGCTGCCGCCGGCGATGCACAGGATGTCCTTCGCAAGCGACGGGTGGAACGTCGCGCGCCCGAGCGGCCCGAAAAGCTCGAGCGCATCGCCTTTGCCCGCGTTGCCGAACAGCCAATCCGAGATGCCGCCGCCGGGCTTCTTCTTGACGACGAACTCGAGCCGGTCAGCCCGGCGCGCGTAATTGACCATCGACCAGCCGCGATAGCCGGGGATACCCTGCGCGCGAACCATCACGAATTGACCGGCATTGAAGTCGATCGGACGGTCGAGCGCAACCACGAGATGCGTGACGTCGTGCGTCAGGGATCGCATCCGCTCGATGCGGCCGCGAAAGTGCGCAGGGACGAACGATCTTGTGTCGATCCCGCGCACGAAGCTGCCGACCTCGACGGTCAGGTCGCTGCGCGGTTCGCACTGGCAAAGCAGCAACTCGTCGTGCGCCTTCAGGAACCTGCGCCCGGGGGCGTCCGGCCAGGCGTCGTGGATGTCGCCCGACAGCAGCCGCGCCCGGCACGTGCCGCAGGTTCCGCTGCCGCATTCGTACGGCAGATCCACCGCGCAGCGCAGGCCCGCATACAACAGCTTTTCGCTCTCGCCCGCATCGAACTGATGCGCGCGGTTGCGCGCATTGACGGTGACCTTCATCGGCTCCGGCGCTGCGGTGAGCTCAGATCGGAATGTGCGAGCCGATGCCGAGCATGCGCGTGTCGAGGCGCACGTTGCGGTCGACGAGCAGCGGTCGCTCGCCGTCGAGCTTCACGGCGTCGAGAAGCTTGCCGACCGCGAAGAGCTCGGTGATGCCGCCGTCGAGCGCGGTCTTGTACACGGTGAGCGCACTCACCACGCGCGCTCGCGCAGCGCCCTCGTCAGGTTCGACGGTGTAGACGATCGCCTGACGGGTGAGCGGCGAGTGGTCGCTGTTGTGCTTCGGCAGATTGTCGAACAGGAGCTTGAGCCCCGCCTTGTCATGCTCGAGCCACGTCATCTCCTTGCGGATCTCGGGACTGAACGCGGTGATCGCGTAGTGGAACGCGGGATCGCAAAGCGCGAGAAAGCCCGCAAAGTCCTTCTGGTCGAGCAGCATGCACGAGCGGTAGACGAGCTCGGCGATCGCATGTCTTTCAGTCACGGCTGACCTCTCTCCAGACCAGGTGCCTACGCTGCGGCGCGCGTCTTCGCGCTCTCCGGCGCGGCGCGATCGTCGCCGAACGGATCGGACGCCGAGCGGCCCATGACGCGGCTCCATTCCGCGTAGAAGTGGCGCATTCCGCCCTCGTCGTGGATCGTCATGTCCTCTTCGCGGCCGTGGATCACCCACTTGCTGTCGGTACGGTCGCGCATCGCGCGCCCCTGCCCGTAGACGCCGAGCAGGTCCTCATGCAGGTTGCGTCCGAACGGGCCCCAGATCACGTTGTGGTCGCGGATGCGCTCCGCGCGCTGCTCGGGCGTGTCGCTCTTGAGCCCCAGTCCGCGGAATTCGATGACCACTTTGTTCGGGCCAAGCGGGATCGCCGTGTCCATCCGGATCAGCGAGGTTCTCAGGTTGTACGTCATGCCGGGGAAGATGTCGATCAGGATCCAGCCTCCGGGTGCCAAGCCCGGCCAGCCGACGCCGCGCTCCTTGCTGCCTTCGTACGCGTCGTACCTGATCTGCATCGACCCGACCGATGCATGGCCGTGCGGATAGCCGACGTACTTGCGCTCGAAGTAGCCCGGCTGCAGCATGCCGGTGATGCGATTGAAGTAGTGCATGTAGTCGTGGTAGAACTCGCTGTTCGTGTCGTGCCACAGCTTGTAGTTCGTGTTCACCACGGCCTTGTGGTAGTGGAACACCTCGAGCGGCATGCTCATGTGCGGCTCCAGCATGCCGAGCGCGTCGCCGATGTATTCCTGCAAGCCGAGCGCGTTGTCGTCGGTGTTCACCCAGACGAAGCCGCCGTAGCCGACCGTGGTTCTCACCTCGCGCAGGCCCGTGTCCTCGCACTTGAAGCGGTCCTGGTAGCCCTGCTTGCCGCGGGAGATTTCAAGGCAGCGGCCCGTCGTGTCGTACGACCACGCGTGAAAGATGCACTGGATCCGCTTTGCGCTGCCGACGGGATCGTAGAGCAGCGTGTTCCCGCGGTGCGGGCAGATGTTGTAGAACGAACGGATCTTCATGTCCTCGCCGCGCACGACGATGAGAGGCGTGCCGGCCGGATGCTGGAACGTCCGGTAGTCATACGCGTTGGGCAGCTCCGATTCGTGGCAGGCGATGATCCACGACTTGCCGAAGATCTTCTCCTGCTCCTCGCGGAACAGCGTCTCGTCGGTGTAGAGCCGCGTATCCACGTAATGCGTCTCGGGAAATTTGGGCTTCGCGTGCCATTGAGTGGAATCGAGTGACATTTCGAATCGCTCCTGTAAGTGTGGCCGAAGGACGAGGATGCGGGCGCGTGGCGTCTTAGAACAACCGCACGATCAGGACAGCCCCACGATCTTTCCGCGCTCGTCCACGTCGATCCGCTCCGAAGAGGGTCGCTTCGGCAAACCCGGCATCGTCATGATGTCTCCGCACACGGCCACGATGAACTCGGCGCCCGCGGCGAGGCGGACCTCGCGAACGTTGAGCGAATGGCCGCTCGGAGCGCCGCGCAACAGCGGATCGGTGGAGAACGAATACTGCGTCTTTGCGATACAGACGGGATAGTGACCATACCCGCTTTCCTGCAGATTGCGGATCTGCGCGCGCACGCGCGTGTCGGCAGTCACCTCGGATGCGCCGTAGATCTTCGTGGCGACGGCCTCGATCTTGTTCCAGAGCGGCAGCGCGTCCTCGTAGACGTAGCTGAAGCTCGCGGGCGTCGTTTCGACCATCTGCACCACGGCGCGCGCTAGATCCTCGGCGCCCTTGCCGCCTTCGGCCCAGTGGCGGGCGACGACGACCGGCGCCTCGTGATGGGCCATCTTCCGCTTGAGGAGCCGAAGCTCCGCGTCGGTGTCATGCGTGAAGTGGTTCACGGCGACGATGCACGGCAGCCCGTAGTGGTTGCGCACGTTGTTCACGTGCCGCTCGAGATTGGCGATGCCCTTCTCCAGCGCTTCGAGGTTCTCCTTATCGAGGTGCTTGACGTCGACGCCTCCATGATACTTGAGCGCCCGGATTGTGGCGACGATCACCGCCGCGTCGGGACGCAGCCCCGACTTGCGGCACTTGATGTCGACGAACTTCTCGGCGCCGAGGTCCGCGCCGAAGCCCGCCTCGGTCACGACATAGTCGGCAAGGCGCGACGCCGCCGTCGTCGCGATCACCGAATTGCACCCGTGCGCAATATTTGCGAACGGCCCGCCGTGGATCAGCGCCGGGTTGTTCTCGAGCGTCTGCACGAGGTTCGGCTTCAGCGCGTCCTTGAGGAGCGCGGCCATCGCGCCATGGGCGTTCAGATCGCGCGCCATGACCGGCTTCAGCTCGCGCGTGTAGCCTACGACAATATTTCCGAGACGCTTCTTGAGGTCGGCGATTGAAGTCGCCAGGCAAAAGATGGCCATTACCTCGGATGCGACGACGATATCGAAGCCATCCCCGCGCGGAAATCCGTTGCCCGGTCCGCCGAGCGCCACGGTGACGTCGCGCAACGCGCGGTCGTTCATGTCGAGCACGCGACGCCAGGTGATGCGGCGAAGATCGAGGTTCAGCTCGTTGCCGTGATGGATGTGGTTGTCGATCAACGCTGCAAGCAGGTTATTCGCGAGCTGGATCGCATTGAAGTCGCCCGTGAAGTGCAGGTTGATGTCTTCCATCGGCACGACTTGCGCATGGCCGCCCCCTGCAGCGCCTCCCTTCATGCCGAATACGGGACCGAGCGAGGGCTCGCGAAGGCAGATGATCGCCTTCTTGCCGATGCGGTTCAGCGCATCGCCGAGCCCCACCGTCGTTGTCGTCTTGCCCTCGCCAGCGGGCGTGGGGTTGATGGCGGTAACGAGAATGAGCTTCGCGAGGGGTCGATCCTGGAGCGATTCTATGTAGTCGAGCGACAGCTTCGCCTTGTAATGACCGTACGGCTCCAGATGCTGCTCGTCGATGCCGAGGCGTTCCTTGGCCATCTTCGCGATGCGCAGCATCGTGGCGTTCTGCGCAAGTTCGATATCGCTCGGCATCTCTCCCCGTCCCTGTCGTCCGAGTCGATCTTCTCGTTCCGTCCCGATGCTTTCGAAACGAAACAGTTCGTCGCATCGCGACACGGCCGATGTGTCGACTTGGCCTGTTTCCGCGAGCAGCCCCGGGCGCGTCGGCAAATCAGCAACAACGATGCCAAACATAAGGAATTCGATCGTGGCCGAAGCCAAAAAGGGAGCCGAGCGTCAGCGAGGCGGGTGAGGCCGAAGCAAGAGCGAGCGTCAGTCGCCTTTCGCGTCGCCCGCGTGGTCCGCGCGCCTGTACGAGCCGCGCTCGGTAACGACCATGTCGACCGGGATGTCATGCTCTGTGGTGGGAATCGTATCGACGATCTGGGCCGAAAACGCCGCCGCGACGAGGGCGGTGCGCCGGTCGCGGTTCACGAGCAGCCGATCGTAGTAGCCGCGTCCGTACCCGAGCCGGTCACCGCGCACGGTAAATCCAAGGCCGGGGACCAGAATGAAATCGATCTCGGACAGCTCGGCCACGGGACACACATCGGGGCGCGGCTCACGAATTCCCCACGGCCCCGCGGCCAGCTCCGTGTCGAATTCGCACACGGAGTGGAGCTGAAGACGGTCGTGGATACGATCGATCCTCGGCAGGATAATCGTCTTGCCGAGGCGATGGGCGTCGCGCATGAGTGCGTCGGTCAGGAATTCGCTCCCGAACGTCATGTAGGCCATGACCGTTCGGGCGCGTCGATACGGGTCGAGCGCGAGCAGCGAGCGGGTGATCGACGCGCTGAAGCGGACACGCTCCTCGGCCGTGAGGTCGTTGCGCCGCGCATGCAGTTGGCTGCGCAATGCGGCTTTCATTGCAAGCGGAGAAGGCACGTTGAACCCCCGGCGTTTCAATAGGAAACTTCACCCGCGTCAGGGTGAAACTGTCATCGAGCCTCCACGAGCGCGCTCGCGCTCGATTGCGATGGCGGCGACGCGTTATGATGTCATTTCGCCTGTCACGGAGCATGTCGCGGCGACTGTTGGAGTCCGCCAGCCGGCGACGAGAGCCGCATTACCATGGCCGCATCTCTTGTATTGGCGCTGATCGGACCGAACACGACGGGCATCGTGCATCGCGTCGCACAGATCGCGGCCGCTCACGAAGCGAACTGGGTGGGAGCGCGAATGGCGAATCTGGCAGGACAGTTCGCGGGCATCGTTCATTTCGAGCTTCCCGAAGTGAACACGGAACGCCTGATGAACGCTTTTGCAGAGCTCGAGCGCACCGGCATGCGCTTGTTGATCACGAAAGCCGATCCCTCGGCAAGCGAGGCTATGGTGTCGCCTCCAAAGGACGTTCTGCGCCTCGAGGTCGTCGGCAACGACCATCCTGGAATCGTTCGCGATATTTCCGGTGCATTGGCGAGCGTCGGTGTCAGCATCGAGAATCTCGTAACCGGCTGCATGAGCGGGCCGCATTCGGGCGATGCGCTGTTCCGGGCGAGTGCAGCGTTGCAGGTGCCGCGCGGCGTCGCGATCCCCGAGCTTCGGGCTGCGCTCGAGGCTGTTGCACAGGATCTGATGGTGGATCTGACGCTCGAAGCGGATTCGCTCATCCGGTAAAAGGCAGTCGCTTTGCTTGCGTCAGGCGAGCGGTCCGCTGACGGGCCCCCCTGGAGCGCGGATCGGCCGCTGCGCTCGGCGGTACGCGGCGCTGCGAGACA
>Ga0207664_10002031_pt1 | contig 13325 bp, 14 predicted proteins | sample LARL83metaG_FD_184349 | JGI IMG/M metagenome (GOLD analysis project Ga0207664, IMG submission 184349) | Corn, switchgrass and miscanthus rhizosphere microbial communities from Kellogg Biological Station, Michigan, USA - LAR L8-3 metaG... | ecosystem: Host-associated > Plants > Roots >...
CGCGATTTGCATGTTCGGGTTGCTGCCCTTGCGCACCTCGATCAACTGCGGCGTGCGCCGGCCCATCTCGGTGTTCCAGCCGAAAAACTCGAACGCCGCATCGTCGTAGGTCATCCGCTTCATCTGAAACATGCCGCCGCCCCGGATCGGCATCTGGGCGGCGACGCCGCGCGCGGCGCCGGGAAGATTGGCGGCGATCTTGGTATTGAAATCGACCTCGGCATTGTCTTGCGCGGACTCGGCCGCGCCGCGCGCGCGTCGATTGGCCTGTACGAACGAAAGAAAGTCGCCCTGCGCCGGAGGTCTCGCTTGCGGCGGCGCCGGGATGGCGGCGATCTGCGGCGGGGCGATGGCCGGCGTTCGAATCGCCGGGGCCTCGAGACGCGGCATCGCGACCATCGGCGGCGGTCGCACGCGGGGTGTCGCGCGCGGCACCCTCGGCAGCGGCTCCGCAGCGGGCTCTGCACGAGGGGGCGGTGGCGACGGCGGCGGCAGCTTCGCCTCGGCGATCTCGACCTGGACCGGGGCGCTTTCCTGGTCGAACGCCTGCTGCTCGACGCCGGGGATCGGCGGATGGGTGACGAACAGCAGCAGCGCCGCCATATGGACGAGCAGCGATACGGCCGCCGTTACCCACACCTTGCGAATGGTCACAACATCCTGCCGCGTGGCAGGCTTGTGAAACAAATGGCTCATTGGCCACTCGTCGGGCGGCCGCCGCGGGTTGGGGATGGAGATAAGGGTGGGCATCGGTTTGGGCTGCGAGCCCCGGCTATTGAATAGTCGCACCGGAGAATCCACAGATTCAATACGAGCCAAAGACGGGGGTTTTGTTCCCATCCCCGGGCAGCGCGCTGTCAGCGTCCAGTCCGGATCGCGCTGGGCCAAAATCGGCTACGCTCGCGGTTTTGCAGCCAGCCCCCATCTTAGCAATGTCCTCCGCCCTGTTCACGCCGTACAAGCTGCGCAAGCTCGCGCTCGCCAACCGCATCGTCGTTTCGCCGATGTGCCAGTACTCGGCGGTCGACGGCTGTGCGACCGACTGGCACATCGTGCATTGGGGCCAGCTGCTGCAGTCGAGCGCTGGAATGTTCACGATCGAAGCCACCGCGGTATCGGCGACCGGGCGCATCACCTACGGCTGTTTGGGCCTCTACGACGACGCCTGCGAGGCGGCGATCGGCGAACGGCTGGCGATTGCGCGCGCGAATGCGCCGCCGATGCCGGTAGCGATCCAGCTCGCGCACGCGGGGCGCAAGGGCTCGTCGCAAGTGCCGTGGGAAGGCGGGCAGCTGATCCCCGTCGCGCAGGGCGGCTGGACACCGGTGGCGCCGTCGGCGATACCCCAGCTCGAGCAGGAAACCCCGCCGGCAGCGCTCGACACCGCCGGGCTGATGCAGATCAAGGAGGAATTCGTCGCCGCCGCCAAGCGCGCGGCTCGGCTCGGACTCGACGCGCTCGAGCTGCACTGCGCGCACGGGTACCTGCTGCACGAATTCCTTTCGCCGCTATCGAACCGGCGCGACGACGCCTACGGCGGGTCGTTCGACAACCGCGTTCGCTTTCCTCTCGAAGTGTTTTCCGCGGTGCGCGACTGCTGGCCGCAGGACAAGCCGATGGGTGTGCGCATCTCGGCGACCGACTGGGTCGACGGCGGCTGGACGATCGAGGATTCGATCGCCCTGGTCCGACTTCTCAAAGCCGGCGGCTGCGACTGGATCGACACGTCGAGCGGCGGCATCTCGCCGGCGCAGAAGATTCCGCTCGGTCCCGGCTACCAGGTCCCGCTGGCGCACGCGATACGCCGCGCAACCCACATCGCCACGATGGCGGTGGGCCTGATCACCGAAGCCCGACAGGCAGAGGCGATCATCGCCTCGGGCGACGCCGACTTGGTGGCGATGGCGCGCGCGATGCTGTGGGACCCGCGCTGGCCATGGCACGCCGCCGCGGTCCTGGGCGCCAACGTCCATGCGCCGCAGCCGTACTGGCGCTCGCCTCCGCGCCAGGCCGCGAGTGTGATCGCACATGCGAAGGTCGGCATGCGCTAGCGCTGCCATCCGCCGCCCTATACTGGATATACTTTCCCACGGCGCCGTGGGCCATGCCGCAAAGACGGTCAGGAGGACTGATGTTCATTGCCAAGAATTTATTCCCGGGTCTTTTGCTTGCCGTCGTTGCGACGACGGCGCGTGCGGAAATGTCGGAGATCAACGTCGCGCAGCAGTACGGCGTCGCTTTCCTCCCGCTGATGCTGATGGAACGCGACAAGCTGGTCGAAAAGCACGCCCGCGCCGAGGGCTTGGGCGACGTCAAGGTCGGCTGGATCAAGGTCGCCGGCCCGAGCGTGATGAACGACGGCATCATCAGCGGCGCGCTGCAGTTCATCTCGGTGGGTGCGCCATCGCTGATCACCCTGTGGGACAAGACCCGGGACAACGTCCAGATCAAAGGCATGTCGGCGCTGACGACCTACCCGCTGTACCTCAACGTGCGCAACCCGAACATCAAGTCGATCCGCGACTTCAGCGACAAGGACAAGATCGCCGTGCCGTCGGTCAAGATCTCGACGCAGGCGATCATGCTGCAGATGGCGGCGGCAAAGGAATACGGCGACCAGAACTACGCGCACTTCGACCCATGGACGGTGGGCCTGTCGCACCCGGATGCGCTGGTCGCGTTCATCAACCAGACCGGTGGCGTCGACGCGCACTTCGCCACGTCGCCGTTTCACGAGCAGGAGATCAAGGTGCCCGGCATCCGGACGCTAACCACCAACTACGAGATCCTGGGCGGACCGGCGACGGCGCTGGTGATCGCCGCGTCAACCAAGTATCGCGAGGCCAATCCGAAGAGCTATAGGGCGTTCTTCGACGCGCTTAAGGAGGCGATCGACACCATCAACAAGGACAAGCGCGCCGCGGCGAGGATCTATCTCGAGCAGGCGAAGGACACCAAGAACACGCCCGACGAGATCTACGCCATGATCAACGCACCCGATTACGCGTACACGCTGGTGCCGCAGAAGGTCGGCAAGACGGCAGATTTCATGTACAAGATCGGCTCGATCAAGACCAAGCCGGCCTCGTGGAAGGATATGTTCTTCCCCGAGGTGCAGAACCTGCCGGGCGACTGAAGGCGGCGCACAATGCGCGAAACGCTACGGATCGGCGCCGGCGCCGGATTCTCGGGCGATCGCCTGGAGCCCGCGGTGGTTCTCGCGGAACGGGGCCGCGTCCAATACCTTGTGCTCGAATGCCTGGGCGAGCGCACGGTGGCGCTGGCGCAATTGCGCAAACGAAGAGACCCCGCGCGCGGTTACGATCCGTTGCTCGAACGGCGCATCGAAATGCTGCTCCCCTTGTTGCGACGACACGGCGTGCGCTTGATCACCAACATGGGAGCGGCCAACCCGATCGCCGCGGCCGACGCGATCATCGCGATCGCGCGCGCGCAGAAAACGCCGATTCGCGTCGCCGTCGTCACCGGCGACGACGTGCTGGCGAAGATCGGGCCCGCCGAGCGCACGCTGGAGACCGACGCGCCGATCGCCGACTACGGCGAGCTCGTTTCGGCCAATGCCTATCTCGGCGCCGCGGCGCTGCTGCCCGCGCTGCAATCCGGCGCCGACATCGTCATCACCGGCCGCGTAGCCGACCCATCGCTGTTCCTGGCGCCGATCGTCCATGAATACGGCTGGCAGCTCGACAACTTCGACCGGCTGGCACGGGGCACGTCGATCGGCCATCTGCTCGAGTGCGCGGGACAGCTTTGCGGCGGCTATTTTGCCGAGCCCGGTCCGAAGGACGTGCCCGACATGGCGCACCTGGGCTTTCCGTACGCCGATGTCGCTCCCGATGGCGGCGCGACGCTGGGAAAGGTGGAACGAACCGGCGGCTGCATCACCCTGGCCACGGCCAAAGAACAGTTGCTCTACGAGGTCACCGATCCTTTCGGCTATGTGACGCCGGATGTCGTCGCCGACTTTTCCACCGTGACGATGCGCGAAGCCGGCCCCGATCGCATCGAAGTGCGCGGCGCGACCGGCAAGATGCGCCCGGCGAAGCTCAAGGTCAGCGTCGGCTATGTTGCCGGATATGTCGGCGAAGGCGAGATCAGCTACGGCGGCGCCAACGCGCTTGGCCGCGCCCGCCTGGCCGGTGACATCATCCGTCAGCGCCTGGAGAAGGAATTCCCCGCCCTGCGCATCGACCTGATCGGCAGCACCTCGCTGCACGGAAAGTCGTTCGATACCGCCGAGCAGCCTTACGAAGTCCGCCTGCGCGTCGCCGCGCGCGCGCCGACGCCCGAGCGCGCATCGCTGGTCGGCGAGGAAGTCGAAGCGCTGTACACCAACGGTCCCGCCGGCGGAGGCGGCACGCGCAAATATGTGCAGGAGCAGATCGGCATCGTCTCGACATTGATCGAGCGCGAGCGCGTAACGACGAAGGTGACCATGACAGAGTGGTCGCGCGATGCCCAAGCTGCATGAGCTCGCGCACTGCCGCGCCGGCGACAAGGGCGACACCTCGATCCTGTCGCTGATCGCCTACCGGGCGGAGGACTATCCGCTGCTGGCCGAGCGGGTGACCGCCGATGCGGTCAGGCGACACTTGCAAGGCATCGTGCTGGGCGAGGTACGGCGCTACGAGCTGCCGGGTTTATGGGCGCTGCAGTTCGTGTGTGCCCGGGCGCTGAACGGCGGCGTCACGACGTCGCTGGCGCTCGATGCGCACGGCAAGTCGTTGAGCTATGCGTTGCTCGAGATGAGCGTTTGACAACGACGAGAGCGCAGGATTCGTCCGCCGCTTCGACGCAGACCATTGTCGGTCGCTCAAGAGCAGATCCCTCGGCGTGCTTCGCCGAGCCGGCTGCGGAAACGCGAGACATCTTGTAGGACAGGCTCATTCTGTCTGCCACAATTGCGCCGTTCGTCGGATGGCCTCTGGCGCCGTCTCCAACGTTGCTGCAATATTTCGCGCCGCCACTGCTCAGAAACTAGGAGATTCATTTCATGCGTAAGCCGATACGTTCACTTGTTGTCGCCGGAAGTCTGCTCTGCATCACGATGTCCACCGCATTCGCTGCACAGATACTGGCGCCCGGCCCCGACGAGTCCGACTTGGTCCCGACCGGCAAAGGGTGGGGCGAGCGCGCGTATCCGGCGCCTCCCCGCGCGAACGAGAACGCCAATGGCAATTCCAACGCAGCCGGACACGCCAAAACTTCGAACAACGGCATCTTTTATCACGGCGGCCCGCTGATGCTGGGCGCCACCAACGCGTATTACATCTGGTACGGTAACTGGTCGGGAAACACCGCGGACACGATTCTGACCAATCTGGCGAGCAGCATCGGCGGTTCGCCGTACTTCAACATCAACACTACGTATACCGACGGCTCGAATACGCCCGTAACCAACGCAGTTCACTATGCCGGATCGACGACCGACAATTATTCGCAGACTACGGCCCTGTCGGACGCAGGTGTCCAGAACGTCGTCGCCAGCGCAATCAGCTCAGGCAGATTGCCCAAGGATACGCATGCCGTCTATTTCGTGCTGACCTCGGCCGACGTCAACGAAACCTCGGGCTTCTGCACACAATACTGCGGCTGGCACACGCATGGAACGATTGCGGGCTCCGACATCAAGTATTCGTTTGTCGGCAATCCCGATCGCTGCCCCAGCGCCTGCGCGGAACAGACGACCAGCCCGAACAACAATGCGGGCGCCGACGGGATGGCCAGCATCATCTCGCACGAGCTCGAGGAAGCCGTCACGGATCCGGACTTGAACGCATGGTACGACCGCCGCGGCCAGGAGAACGCCGACAAGTGCGCGTGGACGTTCGGCACGACGTCGACTGCATCCAACGGATCGCTGTACAACGTCACGCTCGGCGGCACCAAGTATCTGATCCAGCGCAACTGGGTGAACGCGTCCGGCGGTTATTGCGCGATGCAGTACCCCTGACCGGCGACGCTGACGGCACAGCGAGGCGCGTGATCGCACAATGCTGCGCTCGATCGGCCTGTTTGCGCTGCTGACCTTGTCGGCGGCGATTGCACCGGCCATCGCCGCGGACGAGCCAGCCGGCGGCCGCGTCACGACGGTGACGCGGCTGGTCAAGCTCTACCTCGATCGCGAGGCGGCGCTGTCGGCTGCTATGCAGGCCGGCGACACTTCGTCGCTCGAACGCGCCCTCACCGACGACTTCGAGTTGCGCTCAGGCGCGAGGGCGGCCAGTCCGGTGCCCCGCGCCGATTTTATTAAGGATATCGTGCGAAATCGCCCGGCCGCCGCGGCGCCGGGCGGCATGGCTGTCCACGATCTTGGTAACGCCGCGATCGTAAGCTTCGTGCAGGGAGATGACGCGAAGCGCGCCGTCTTCGTCGTCGATGTCTGGCGCCAGACGGGGCCGGACTGGAAACTCGCGATTCGTTACGCAGCGCCGGCTGGAACGCAGGATTTCGCGATCCCCGGCGCGGTCGCGCCGGCGACGGAGATCCCGAAGAAATACTGATCGTTCGATCAGTGGTTGTCGTTCTTTCGGTACCGCAGCGCCGACGGCGACTCGGACGTGCCGAGATAGCGCTCCTCGAGCTGATGCCGCAGCCGTTGCGCGAGCTCGATGTCGTCGTCGCTCGCGTACAACGGCGCAGGCTCGACAGTCGCGTCGCGGTCGGGAAGTTGGTTCTTGCGCATGATGGTTCTGCCGGTGCATATCGCGTGCCAGGAGAAAAATGTCCTGTTAAAACAGGGCAAACTCCCTCGGGCGGCATCGGTTACAAGCGCGAGGCTAACCGCGCGTGTAAATTTTTGACCATCGGGCGGCAGCTCGGATTCGCGACACCGAAACCATCGCGATCGGCCTTGCAGGTAGTCGACAATTTGCCGCCGGGTTGCCGCGCCTGCCATAGGCGATCCCCCTTCCGCTCGACCGAGCTTGACGGGCGCGCAATTCCCGCGCACACTTAACCTTATGGTTCACTATTCGCCGCGCCGGCTCGATGCCGTCTTTAGCGCGCTCGCCGATCCGACGCGGCGCGCGGTCCTGGTGAGGCTCCGGCATGGCGAGCGCTCGGTCGGCGAGCTCGCCGCGCCGATCGGCATGTCGCTGCCGGGGGTCATCAAGCATCTGTCCATCCTCGAGGATGCCGGTCTGATTGCCCGCAAAAAAGTAGGCCGTGTCGTGAGCTGCCAGCTCAAGGCCGGCGCGATGAAGGGCGCGCTCGACTGGCTCGAGCGCAACGAGGAATTCTGGAACACCCGGCTGGACCGGCTGGGCGCGTTTCTGGAGCAAAAGGAGAATCGAGCATGGAAACCGCAACCGAAGACAAGACCAGCCTCCACATCCGCCGGGTCTACGAAGCCCCCGTCGCCGTCGTCTGGGCGGCGTGGACGGACCCGGAGCAAATGAAGCAGTGGATGGGGCCGAACGACGCGCCACGTGAAGCGGAGGTCACGATGGACGTCCGCGTCGGTGGGCGGTACCGCATCGTCATGTATTCGCCCGATGGCGAAACGCATCGCGTCGGCGGCGTGTATCGTGAAGTCGTTCCCAACAGGAAGCTGGTCTACACCTGGGCGTGGGAAAGCACTCCGGACCGGGAATCTCTGGTCACGCTCGAGCTCAAACCTTCAGGCGCAGGCACCGAGCTGGTGCTCGCCCATCAGCGGTTCGCCGACACGCAGGCGCGCGACCGGCATCAGCAAGGCTGGATCGTCTGCCTCGATCGACTCGTCGGTTTTATTTCGCACATTTCACACTGATCGTTCGATCACTCTGGAGAACAACCATGGGCAATCCGTTCGTGCATGTCGAGCTCGAAACCAACGATGTCGCCAAGGCGAAGGGCTTTTATAGCAAGCTGTTCGACTGGAAGCTGGAAGACGTTCCGAACTCCGCCGCGGGCGGCTCTTACACGATGATCGGCGTCGGCGACGGCACCGGCGGCGGGATGATGAAAAATCCGATGCCGGGGGGGCAATCGTTCTGGCTCGCCTATGTGCTGGTCGACGACATCGAAGCGTCGACCAAAAAAGCGAAATCGCTGGGTGCCACTGTGATGAAGGACGTCACCGAAGTCATGGGCATGGGCTGGCTGTCGATCATCGTCGACCCGACCGGCGCCGCGCTGGGGCTGTGGAAGGCCAAGCCCAGGAGCAAGTAGGTACGCGGCAAGACACGATCGCGCCTGAAAACCGCGGCCTGATCCGGGCCGGGGCCGCTTTCTGGTATCGTTCCAAAAGCAGCCTGATCGATACCAAAGGAGGAGGCGCGATGGGCAATTCGATGCATTGGACTCGGCGCAGGTGGATCGGTGCCGGGCTCGCGGGCGTGGCCGTCGGCGCGTTGCCGCGACGCGCGGGCGCAGCAACGACGCTGCGGTGGGCGACGGTGCTGGCCACCAACCATCCGGGCGTCGCGATGATGGAGCGCGTCGCCAAACAGGTGCGCGAAGAGACCGGGGGGTCGGTCGATATCCAGACCTTCCCCGCCGGACAGCTCGGCTCGTCGCGCGACGTCATCGAGTCGGCGTCGTCGGGCGCGATCCAGATCGTCGACGAGGGCGCGGCGCAGTTCGGCCAGTTCGTGCCGCAGTTCTCGATTCTCGAGGCACCGTACATCTGGCGCGATCCGCAGCACGTTCGTCGCGTCCTGAGCTCCGCCGTGCTCGAGGAGATGAACACCCAGCTCGTTGCCAAGCGGTCGATGCGGGTCATCGGCTCGACCTACTACGGCAAGCGGCACGTCACCTCCGGATCGAAGGCGATCAACACCGTCGACGACATGAAAGGGTTCAAGCTGCGCATCCCCGAGGTCGACACGTTCCGGGCGATGGCCGAGGCGTGGGGCGCGCGGCCGACGCCGCTCAACATCGGCGAGCTTTATCTCGCGCTGAGCCAGGGCGCGGTCGACGGACAGGAAAATCCGCTGCCGACGATCCAGAGCAACAAGTTCTTCGAGGTGCAGAAGTATCTGGTGCTGACCGGCCATATCATCACGCCGCGGCTGATCGTCGTGAATGAAACGGCATGGCAGGCGCTCAACGCCAAGGAGCGGCAGTCGCTCAAGTCCGCCGTCGAGACACACGGTCAGACGCAGGACAACGATATTCTGTCGCAGGAAAGCAAGCTTGCCGACACGTTCAAGACCGCCGGGATGACGGTGATCCAGCCCGACATCGAGAGCTTCCGCAAGCCGGTGCTGGCGAGTGTGCCCGCGAAGTTCGAGTCGAAATGGGGCAAGGGATTGTGGGAGCGCATCGCCTCGACTTGACCTGAACCGCATCAGGACCGAAGTCACGATCGCTCCTCCCGCGCGGAGCTGACCGCTTGTCGCCATCGCGCAATCGACTGCCGATGGCTCGCGCCATCGGCGGCGCTTTCGACCGCACGGCGGCGATCATCAGCTGCGCGCTGGTGGTCGCGCTGCTTGCCGTCGTCTCGCTCGGCGCGCTGACGCGCTCGTTCGGCGAGCCGCTGATCTGGACCGACGAGCTCTCCCGCTTCCTGATGGTCTGGCTCGCGGTGTTCGGCTGGGTCGTCGCCAGCCGCAAGCGCATCCATGTGCGGATCCGCTTCTTCCAGGACCGGCTCCCCGCGCGCGCGCATCAGGCGACCGAGCTCGTCATCCAGTTCGCGATGACGTTGTTCGGCGTCCTCGTCGCCGTTTACAGCGTCGGACTGGTCGGCAAGAATCACGACCTCGACGCGACGTCGCTCCCGCTCTCGATGGCGTGGATGTACGCGCCGATGGTGCTGGGCGGCGCGATCACCGCGCTGCAGGGCGCGAGCGAGCTCATCCAGGCGCTGCGGCGGCCGCCGCCATCGCCCTCGCCCGCGGCGATCGAAGAGGCTGCGCTCGAATGATTCACCTGATGATCGAGATCGTCGTCGTCTGGCTGGTGGCCATATTGATGGGCATGCCGCTGTTCGCGTCGATGGGATTGGCGGCGCTGGCCTTCGTCGTCTTCAGCGGCCTCTCGCCGTCGATCGTCCCGCAGAAGATGGCGCAGGCGATGAACTCCTTTCCGCTGGTCGCGGCGCCGCTGTTCATCCTGATGGGCAACCTGCTCGGCGCGGCCAAGCTGACTGACCGCATCGTGCGTTTCGCGACCTCGCTCGTCGGCTCGCTTCGCGGCGGCTACGCGCACGCGAGCATCCTTTCGAGCATGATCTTCGCCGGCATGGTGGGATCGGCCGTCGCCGACGCGGCGGGCACGGGCGCGGTCGAAGTGCGCGCGATGAAAAAGGCCGGCTATCGTCCCGAAACCGCGGCGGCGATCAGCGCGGCCGCGGCGACGATAGGCCCGATCATCCCGCCGAGCCTGCCGATGGTGATCTACGGCGTCAGCGCCGACGCCTCGATCGGACGCCTTTTCCTTGCCGGCGTCATCCCCGGCGTGCTGATGGGACTCTCGCTGATGACGCTGGTGGCGATCATCGCCCCGCGGCAGGGCCTGCCGCGCCATTCGTTCGGCGGCCTGTGCGACGTGTGGGTCGCACTGAAGGAAAGCTGGTGGGCGCTGCTGACGCCGGTCATCCTCCTCGGCGGCATGTTCAGCGGCCTGGTCACGCCGACCGAAGCGGCGGCGGTCGCCTGCCTGTGGGCACTGTTCCTCGGCTTCGTCGTCTATAGGACGCTGTCGATCAAGGATCTGCCGGCGATTCTGCTCAACACCGCCGAGACCACGGGCATCGTCGCGGTGCTCGTGATGGTCGCAGGGGCGCTCGGCTGGTGCATGTCGATCTCCCGCATTCCGCAGACGCTGGCGCCGGCAATCGTTGCGGCGATTCACGAGCCGCTGGTGTTCCTGCTGGTGTCGAACGTAATCCTGCTCGCGGTCGGCTGCTTCATGGAGGCGCTCGCGGCGATGCTGATCCTGATCCCGATACTGGTACCGGCCGCGATCAGCTTCGGGATCGACCCGGTCCAGTTCGGGCTGATCATGATTTTCAACCTGATCCTCGGCACGATCCATCCGCCGATCGGCGTCGTGCTCTTTGTCATGTCGCGCATCGCCGAGGTCACCTTCGAGCAGATCTCGCGCGCGATCCTGCCCTGGCTGGTGCCGCTGCTGATCGTCCTGCTGGCGATCACCGTCTGGCCGCCGCTTACGCTGTGGCTGCCCGGGCTGATGATGAACAAATAGCGGGACGGATCGGCGCGACGCGGCCGGTCAAGTCCGCCCACCCTGCGGCTTCAGCCTCGGACCGAGTGTCCGAACGAGCGCGTCGGTTGCCGCGGGCCAAACGAATGCCGGACGGGGGACGACGAGAAACGCCGGAAGCTCGGCGCGCGCACGAAGACGACGCCCATCGAATAGAAATTCGGATACCACCCGAGCGCGCAATCCATCCAGCCCGGATCGCACCCCATCGTATACGCCGGCGCAGACGAGTACACGGTGTATTGCACCGGCGGCGCCACCGGATCGTATCGGTATTGCATCAACGGCGGCGCCGGAATCACCGGGTAGACGACCTGCGGCGGCGGCTGGCGCTTGGCCAGCTCGGCATCCACCTCGAGCTGTCGAACGCGCTCCTCGAGCGCCAGCGTCTCGGCCCGGCGCGCCGCGTCCCGGGCAGCATTCTCACGCGCTGCATCCGCTGGACTGGTCCGCGTCACGCTGATCACGCGCGCGCCCTGCGGCGGCGCGAGATTGCTGACGTTGACCGCGCCGGACGCGTCGGCCCAGGTATAGATATCCGCATGGGCGAGCGGCAGGCCCAAGCCACCCGCGACCAGCATGGGTAAAGCCGTCCGGAGAATCGGTGTGAGCATTATCGATATCCGATAACCATCACGATAATTGTAGGCGGCGGCGCGTGGGTTGTGTAGCGCCCGGAACCGCCGAGCGCAGGCACCCTCGAATAGACTACTTCTGGGCCCGGGGTTCACGGCCGTCATCCTCGACGCCATGGGTCGCCATTTGCGGCGGTTCTTGATAAAGGCCTTTCGCAATCCGCGATCGCGGCGCGTCGTCCTTTGCGGAACCGTGACAAACGGCGCAGTTCTCGGCGAAAAGATGAACCCCATCGAGAAGATGCTGCTCGGTCAGCGCCACCGGATTTGGTACCCGCGGCCGAGCCTCAAGCTGGGATGGCCTGCTTTCGGCCCTAGTTCACTTGCTGCCAGCGTCGACCGTTGTGGGCGGCATCATCCACCGTCGACCCACGCGCACCAAACTCAGCATTCCGCACACATGCCACGTGGCTACGAACTAGCTTCAGATAAACTTCTCGCGGCTGCGAAAACGGCCGGTAAAAACCCGGCCGCTTTCGTCAATGCGCCTCACGAACTAAAAAGAGCGCGGCGAGCAACACCTGCACGATCTACGACTTGCCGTATTGGGCCTTGGCGCCGTTGACGCATGAATCCTTGGCCGTGCCAGCGAGTGCATCGCACTTCTCAATCGCGACTTTGTAGTCCGCGTCGCGCTTGTTCTTGGTCGCTTCGTTGCGCGCGTCAGCCTGCTTCGTATCGGCGTCGAGGCGCGTTTCGGCTGCGACACGGTCGACCTTGGCGTCCGCCTTGGCCTTGACCAATACCGCGCTTGCCTCCTTCACGCAAACGTCCTTGGAATTGCCCGAAACCTCATCACATTTCTCCTTAGCGACGTCGTAGGTCGCTTCGGCGCGGGTGACGCGTGCGTCCTCGCGCAGCTTCGGCGTATTCCTGTACGCGGCTTCCGCATCGGCCTTGGCGACTTTCTCCTTGCCGCTGGCTTCCGCCAAGCAAATGTCCTTCGCGTTACCGCTTCGCGATGCGCAGGCATCCTTGTCCGTCTTGTACTGCATGTCGGCATTCTTGACGACCGTATCGTAAGCGTCCTTCGAAATCGGCGTAGCGGGCTTCGCAGCGGCCATCGGCGCTTCCCGTTGCGTCGCACAGCCCGCAACACCCAGACCCGCGCTGACAAAAAGTGCTATCAATAGTTTGGACATATGTTTTCCTTGTGTTTGGGGCACGATGTCGGAAGATCTACCGAAGGTCCTCGGCGTCAGGGTCGATTCCCTCTCCCTCTGACTTGAGATATACGTACGGGATCCGGCAGCGTCTGTGCGCTGCCACACCCACTCCGGTCGACAGATCCGAAGCGACCCCTCCATTCGAATCACACAAAAGAAAAAGCCCGCTTGCGCGGGCCTTTCATGACTTGATTCCGATCAGTCCAGCGCCCTGATGTTCGACGCCTGATCCCCCTTCGGACCCGTCGTTACCTCGAATGAGACCTTCTGGCTTTCTCGCAGGCTCTTGTGGCCCTCGCCTTGGATTGCTGAAAAATGCGCAAAAAGATCCTTGCCGCCGGAGTCC
>Ga0207664_10002032_pt1 | contig 13325 bp, 12 predicted proteins | sample LARL83metaG_FD_184349 | JGI IMG/M metagenome (GOLD analysis project Ga0207664, IMG submission 184349) | Corn, switchgrass and miscanthus rhizosphere microbial communities from Kellogg Biological Station, Michigan, USA - LAR L8-3 metaG... | ecosystem: Host-associated > Plants > Roots >...
GACAGAGTCCCCTCGTCAACCCTGCAAGCGAACCTCTCCGGCCGGTATGCGCAGCGTCAGCTGGGGGCCGCACCGCCTGCAGCGCCGGCAAAGCGTGGCCGGCGCGCGGCCTTCCCATGGGCAATGCGATGCGTGAGCGCACAGCGACAGCCAATCGGCGTAGTCATCAGGGCCGCAAACCGGGTACGGTTATACCTGTACGGAAGCTGGAGGACGCCGAGGTCCCCGAGGGGGATCTACGGCGGTTCTGTGTGTGTCACGGATGTGCCGCACGCGGGCCAGCGACAGAGGCATCGTGGGGCCGCACGGCTCCGGACGTTCGAGGGGGTCGAGCCAATGGGGCGCGGCCGAGCTAAGGCCAAGCAGGTTAAGGTTGCTCGCGAGCTCAAGTACAACGGCGGCGGCTTCGACCCTGACCGGCTGCGGCGAGAGCTGGGCGTCGGGACGGAGGCGCAAAGCGCCGGCCACGACGACCCGTACGCCGACGAGTACGACGACGACGACGAGGACTCTCTCGACGACGACGACTCTGGTGAGGACGACGACGAGGACCACTGGTCGCCATCGCGCTAGCGCGTGATGCAGTGCCGCCCGGTTGCGCCTAGCGCTCGCCGCGTTGGCCGCCGCGGCGTTGCCGACTGCGCTGGCGCAACGGCCCGTGGTCGCTGCTGGCATTGCCGTAACGGCGGCTAAGCGCTCGTCACCGGTTCGAGTACGCCTTTACCGCGTTCACTCTCCGGCACCGGCACCGGGTAATGGCCGTCGAAGCAGGCGCGGCACAGCGACCCCGGGGACTGCTCGGTGGCCGCCACGAGCCCGTCGAGTGACACGTAGCCGAGCGTGTCCGCGCCGATCGCCGCGCGGATCTCCTCCACGGAACAGTGGCCGGCGAGCAGCTCATCGCGCGTGGCGAAGTCGATGCCGTAGAAGCACGGCCACTTCACGGGCGGCGACGCGATCCGGACGTGCACCTCGAGCGCACCGGAATCGCGAAGCATCGCCACGATGGACCGCTGGGTGTTCCCCCGCACGATCGAGTCGTCGACGACCACGATCCTGCGCCCCGCGATCACGTCGCGCAGCGGGTTGAGCTTGAGCCTGATGCCCAGCTGCCTGATGGTCTGGCTCGGCTGGATGAAGGTCCGCCCCACGTAGGAGTTCTTCACCAGGCCCTGGCCGTAGGGGATGCCGCTGGCCTCGGCGTAGCCGATGGCGGCCGGAGTCCCCGACTCGGGAACGGGAATCACCAGGTCCGCCAACGCGGGGTGCTCGGCCGCCAGCGTCCGCCCGATCTCGACCCGGGTCGCGTGCAGCCCGCGGCCGCCGATCGTGGTGTCCGGCCGGGCCAGGTAGACGTACTCGAAGAGGCACACCTTGGGCACGGCCGGCGCGAACTGGCGCGACCGGACGCCCCGCTCGTCGAGGGAGATGAGCTCGCCCGGCTCGACCTCGCGGACGAAGGCGGCACCGACAATATCGAGCGCGGCCGTCTCGCTCGCCACCACCCAGCCGCCGGCCAGCCGCCCGATGACGAGCGGCCGGAAGCCCTGCGGGTCACGCGCCGCGTACAGCGTGTTCTCGTCCATGAACACGAGGGAGTAGGCGCCGCGCACCAGCGGCAGGATGCGGGCCGAGGCCTCCTCGACCCCGCCGTCCGCGGCGCCGCCGGCGATCAGCTCGGTCAGCACGTCGGTGTCGGAGGTCGCCTGAAGCCCGGCGAAGCCGCTCTCCGGCGGCAACATGGCGGCCAGCTCGCGGGTGTTGGTCAGGTTGCCGTTGTGCCCGAGCGCGATCGACACCGCGGGGGTCGACCGGAAGGTCGGCTGCGCGTTCGCCCACACCGGGGCGCCGGTGGTCGAGTAACGGCAGTGCGCGACGGCGATGTCCCCGCGCAGGGCGGTGAGGGACGGCTCGTCGAAGACCTGCGCGACCAGGCCCATCTCCTTGTGGACCACGATCCGCCGGCCGTCGCTGACCGCGATGCCCGCGGACTCCTGGCCCCGGTGCTGCAGGGCGTGCAGTCCGAAGTAGGCAAGCTTGGCGACATCTTCACCGGGAGACCAGACGCCAAAGACGCCGCAAGCGTCCCTGGGCGGGCGGTCATCGGGATCAAGATCGTGCGTAAGGCGCCCGTCTGGCTTAGCCACCACACCAGTCTATTTGGTCAGGTCAGCGGAAGATACGCCGCCAGATCAGAGCGCGCTCCGCTCGCCAGGACCGCCCCGGTTCGCAGCGCCTCGTCCCAGCCAAGCCGCCCGGTGGCCAGCTTGAACCAGGTCAGCGGGTCCGTCTCCACCACGTTCGGCGGGGTTCCCCGGGTGTGGCGGGGGCCGGCGACCGCCTGCACCGCCGCGACCGGTACCACTCTGATTTCCACCGAACGACCGGGGCGTACTCGCTCAAGCTCATGCAGCAGGAACCGCGCGGCCGACCTCAGCGCCGCCCGCTCCGGCTCGTCCCCTCGGTCCAGCGCGGCAGCCACAGCCGCCACACTCGCCTCACCCTCCGGGTCAGGCTTACGTGCCGGCATGACGCGCACCTCCCGGTTTGCATAGCTGGTGACCATGATCACCGCTCTTTGCATAGCCGACGCCCATGATCACACCCGATTTGCGCCTTATGTGCAGCCACCGGCTATGCAAAGGCGCCGCTAGGTGGTCACCGGCTATGAAAAGAAGGGTTAGCCGAAGATAGCTGGAAGGGTAGCTTCCCAGGTCTGCCCGAGCTCCGTCAGGGGGACCGCGAACGTGCCCACGACCGTCAGGGTGTCGCCGCCCGTAATCCCGAGGACCGTGGCGGGGACGCCGTGCTCGACGGAAAGAGCGGCGAACTCCTTCTCCCGGCCGGGAACGACCGAGACCAGCGCGCGGCTCGCGGACTCGCTGAACAGCGCGGTGAACGAGTCGCCTTGCAGCGCCACCGTGCAGCCGCGGCCGCCGTGCAGGCAAGCCTCGGCGAGTGCGATCGCCAGGCCGCCATCGGACAGGTCATGCGCGCTGGCCAGCACGCCGCCGGAAGCCGCGGCGACGATCAGGGTAGCCAGCCTCCGTTCGGCGTCAAGGTCGACGGCCGGCGGGCGGCCGCCCAGGTGCTGGTGGGCGACCTCGGCCCACGCCGACCCGCCGAACTCATCACCGGTCGTGCCGAGCAGCACCACCTCGGCGCCCTCGGCGGCGAAGCCGGCGCCGAGCCGTTTCCTTACGTCGTCGTGCACGCCGAGCACGCCGATTACCGGGGTCGGGTGGATCGCGGTCGCGCCGGTCTGGTTGTAGAGGCTGACGTTGCCGCCGGTGACCGGGATGCCGAGGTGCTTGCAGCCGTCGGCGAGGCCGCGGACCGCCTCGGCGAGCTGCCACATGACGGCCGGGTCTTCCGGCGAGCCGAAGTTGAGGCAGTTGGTCACCGCGACGGGGACGGCGCCGGTCATCGCGACGTTCCTGTACGCCTCGGCGAGCGCAAGCTGGGTGCCCTGGTACGGGTCGAGCGTGCAGTACCGGCCGTTGCCGTCGGTCGCCAGCGCGATGCCGAGGCCGGTCTCCTCGGCCACCCGGACCAGGCCGCCGTCATCCGGCATCGCGAGGACGGTGTTGCCGCGCACCAGGCTGTCGTACTGCCGGGTGACCCAGCGCTTGTCGGCGAGGCCAGGCGAACCGAGCAACCGCAGCAGAGTGTCACGCAGTGCCGCGCCGCCGTCAGCACGCGGCAGCCGCTCCGGGCCGTCGGCCTGCAGCGCGTCAAGCGCGTCCGGCCGGGTGAACGGGCGCTGGTAGACCGGGCCGTCGGCGGCGGTCCGCGGCGGGATGTTGACGACCGTGCCGCCGCGCCAGGTCATGGTGAGCAGGCCGTCCCCGGTGACCTCGCCGATCACCGTGGCCTCGACGTCCCACTTACGGCAGATACCCATGAACGCCGCGACGCGCTCCGGCTTGACCACGGCCATCATGCGTTCCTGCGACTCGCTCATCAGAATCTCGGCGGGCGTCAGGTTCGGGTCGCGCAGCGGTATCGCGTCCATGTCCACGAACATTCCGCCGTCGCCGCCCGCGGACAGCTCCGTCGTGGCGCAGGCGACGCCGGCCGCGCCCAGGTCCTGTATGCCCTCGACCAGGTCCGCCGCGTAAAGCTCAAGGCAGCACTCGACGAGCAGCTTCTCCATGAACGGGTCGCCCACCTGAACCGAGGGCCGTTTCGCCGACTTGCCGCCGTCCTCGCCAAACGTCGCGCTGGCCAGCACCGACGCGCCGCCCACACCGTCGGGACCGGTCCGCGAGCCGAACAGGATGACCTTGTTACCCGGCCCTGTCGCGACCGCCGCCTTGAGGTCGTCGTGCCGCATGACTCCCACGCACAGCGCGTTGACCAGCGGGTTTCCGGAGTAGCTCGGGTCGAAGGCGAGCTCTCCGCCGATGTTCGGCAGGCCGAGGCAGTTGCCGTAGAAGGAGATGCCGGAGACGACGCCGGGCAGCACCCGGGCCGTGTCATGGGCGCCGGCGGGGCCAAAGCGCAGCGCGTCCATCACCGCGACCGGCCGGGCCCCCATCGCCAGGATGTCGCGCACGATGCCGCCGATACCGGTCGCCGCGCCCTGGTGCGGCTCGACGAACGACGGGTGGTTATGGCTCTCGATCTTGAAGGTGACCGCGTAGCCCTGCCCGATGTCCACCACGCCGGCGTTGGCGCCGATGCCGGCCAGCAGGTACTGCGACTGGTCGTCGTTGGGCGCGAGGTTGCGCAGGTGCACCTTGGACGACTTGTAGGAGCAGTGCTCGCTCCACATGACCGAGTAGAGCGCGAGTTCCGCGGCGGTCGGGCGGCGGCCGAGGATGTCGCGGATCTTCTGGTACTCATCGCCGGTGAGGCCGAGCTCCTTGAAAGGCTGCGCTACGTCCGGGGTCGCGGCGGCGACCTCGACGGTGTCCTCGCCGCTCACGCCGGAGCCCCCACGCGGCCGAACGCGTTCACCAGTGACGTGAAGAAGCCGAGTCCGTCGGACGACGGCCCGGTTAGCGGGTCGATGGCGTGCTCCGGGTGCGGCATCAGGCCGAACACGTTGCCCTCGGCGTTGCAGATGCCCGCGATGTCGCGAGCAGAGCCGTTAGGCGCGCCGTCGGCGTACCTGACCACTACCCGGCCGGAGCGCTCGAGCTCGTCCAGGGTCGGCTCGTCGGCGACGAAGGCGCCCTCGCCGTTCTTGACCGGCACGGTGAGCAGCTCGCCGCCGGTGAAGCCCCCGGTCCACGGGGTTCGCACGTTACTCACGGTGAGCCGCACGTTGGCGTGGATGAACCGCAGGCCCGTGTTCCGCGTCAGCGCGCCGGGGAGGAGGTGCGCCTCGCAGAGGATCTGGAAGCCGTTGCAGATGCCGAGCACCGGCAGTCCGGCCCGCGCCGCGGGTACCAGCTCGGCCATCACCGGCGAGAACCGCGCGATCGCGCCGCACCGCAGGTAGTCGCCGTAGGAGAAACCGCCTGGCAGGATCACCGCGTCGACGCCGCGCAGGTCGCGGTCGGCGTGCCAGAGCCGGGCCGGCTCTGCTCCGGCATACCGCACGGCACGGGCCGCGTCGGTGTCGTCGAGTGATCCGGGGAACGTGACAACGCCTATCCGCACGCTGGAAGCTTACCTGACCTGCCCTGACCAGCTGACTACGGTCCGCGTCTCACGCGCTGCGGCGCAGCGGGCCCGCCCACTCAAGGCGCTTGTCGAGCACGACCCGGGTCCCCCGGCCCGGCGCGCTGCGCAGTTCCACGTCGTCAACGCACGCCCGCATGATCGCGAGCCCCCGCCCCGACTCAGCGAGGCTGGCGACATCCCGGGCCGGACGCGGCCGTCCCGCATTCGGGAGGCATCCCTGGCCGTCGTCGGTCACCTCGACGCGGCAGCGCGCGCGGTCCACGGTGGCCGCCACCGCGTAGGCCGGCGCGGCCTTCCCCGCGTGCAGCACGACGTTGGTACACGCCTCAGTGGCCGCGAGCAGGATGTCATCGACTGATTCTGCATTGACGCCGATCCCCCGCAGCGTGTCACCGAGAACGCGGCGCATGACGGGAACGCTAACCAGTTCCCGTTCGAACACCAGGCAGAATCGGACCTTAGGCCGAGTCAATCGAACCGTTCTCACAACTGCGTGATTTCCCGCGACACGCCGCTGTAATCAAACTTGTCGATACGTGCCTGTCGGCTCAGTCCGTGGTATGCAGCGCGAATTCTTCGATCACCGGATTGGCGAGCAGTTCCCTGGCCAGTTCTTCGACGGCGGCGAGTGCCTGCCCGTCGGCCGGCCCGTCCAGCTCAAGCTCAAAGCGCTTTCCCTGGCGCACGCCCGTCACCGTGCCGAAACCGAGCCGGTGTGACGCGCTGAGCACCGCCTCACCCTGCGGATCGTGGATCTCCGGCTTGAGCATGACATCGACGATCACCTTGGCCACGTGAGCCGTCCTCTCCGGGGGAGCCTCCCTCGTAACGCACCATGGAATCGGGTGCGCAACATGGGGCATATATCGTCTGGTGCGTGAACGTATTGTGCGCCCAGCCTCGCGGCTAACGCCCATGAAGCGTACAGCTACGGAGCGTCCAACCTGGTCAGGCCGGCGATGGCGATCCCACCGTACGGCCACCACGAGAAGGAGTGGCACGTGACCTCCGAGACCATCCAACTCCTCACTCCCGAAGGCGAACGCGTCGACCATCCGGAGTACCCCCTCGACGGCGCGGACGTCCGGGGCATGTACCGCGACATGGTGCTCGTCCGGCGGATCGACAGCGAGGCGATCGCGCTGCAGCGCCAGGGCGAGCTCGGCCTGTGGGCGTCCCTGCTCGGCCAGGAGGCCGCGCAGATCGGTTCCGCCCACGCCCTGTCACCCAAGGACATGGCCTTCCCCTCCTACCGCGAGCACGGCGTCGCCTGGTGCCGGGGCCTCGACCCGCTGCGGCTGCTCGAGATGTTCCGCGGCGTCACGCACGGCGCCTGGGACCCGGAGGAGCACAAGTTCCACCTCTACACGATCGTCATCGGCGACCAGACGCTGCACGCCACCGGGTACGCGATGGGGATAAAGCGCGACGGCTCCGAGGACGAGGCGGTGATCACCTACTTCGGCGACGGCGCGACCAGCCAGGGCGACGTGAGCGAGGCGTTCGCCTGGGCGTCCGTGTTCAACGCCCCGCTGGTCTTCTTCTGCCAGAACAACCAGTTCGCGATCTCCGCGCCGCCGGAGCGGCAGAGCCGGGTCCCGATCTACCAGCGGGCGAGCGGCTTCGGGTTCCCCGGAATCCGGGTCGACGGCAACGACGTGCTCGCCTGCTACGCGGTGACCCGCCAGGCGCTGCGCGCCGCCCGCGAAGGCCAGGGGCCGATGCTGATCGAGGCCTATACCTACCGCATGGGCGCGCACACCACCACCGACGACCCGACCAGGTACCGGCTCGCCAGCGAGCTTGAGGCCTGGCGGCTGCGGGACCCGATCGAGCGCGTGCGGGCCTACCTGGCCCGTACCGGCGAGGCGGACGGCGCTTTCTTCGAGCAGGTCGCGGCGGAGGCGGACGAGCTGGCGGCCAAGTTGCGCGCCGGCTGCCTCGCGCTGCCCGACCCGCCGCCGCTCGCGCTGTTCGACCACGTGTACGCGGCACCGAACGCGGTAGTGGATGCCGAGCGCGCGCAGTACGCGGCTTACCTGGCCGGCTTCGAGGAGAAGGGAGCCGAGCGGTGACGCGGATCACGCTCTCCCGCGCCCTGAACGAGGGTCTGCGGCGGTCCCTTGAGGCCGACGAGAAGGTAATGATCATGGGGGAGGACGTCGGCAGGCTCGGCGGCGTCTTCCGGGTGACCGACGGCCTGCAGAAGGACTTCGGCGAGCACCGCGTCGTGGACACCCCGCTGGCCGAGTCCGGCATCGTCGGCACCGCGATCGGCCTGGCGCTGCGCGGCTACCGGCCGGTCTGTGAGATCCAGTTCGACGGCTTCGTCTACCCGGCGACCGACCAGATCGTCAGCCAGCTCGCCAAGATGCGGTCCCGGTCTCGCGGGCGCGTGGCGCTGCCCGTCGTGATCCGCATCCCGTTCGGTGGCGGCATCGGGGCGGTCGAGCACCACAGCGAGTCGCCCGAGACCTTCTTCGCGCACACCGCGGGACTCCGCGTGGTCGCCTGTGCCGATCCCGCGGACGCGTTCACCATGATCCAGCTGGCCATCGCCGCAGCGGACCCGGTGATCTTCTTCGAGCCCAAGCGGCGGTACTGGGACAAGGCCGAGGTCGACATGACGGCGCCGCTGAGCGACGCGCTCCCCCTCGACAAGGCGCGCGTCGTGCACCCGGGAGACGACGTCACCTTGCTCAGCTACGGGCCGCTGGTCCGCACGTGCCTGGAGGCCGCGATCGCGGCCCGCGATGACGGCAAGTCCATCGAGGTGATCGACCTGCGGTCGCTGTCACCGCTTGACATGGAGACGATCACCGCGTCGGTCGCCCGCACCGGCCGCTGCGTCGTCACCCACGAGGCGCCCGTCTACGGAGGGCTCGGCGGCGAGATCGCCGCCCGGGTGACCGAGCAGTGCTTCTACCACCTGGAAGCGCCCGTGCTGCGGGTCGGCGGTTTCGCCGTGCCGTACCCGCCCGCGAGGACCGAGGACCATTACCTGCCCGACCTGGACCGCATCCTCGACGCGGTCGACCAGACGTTCACCTACTGACCTGGGGGAACCAGCGTGCGCAAAGAGTTCAGGCTCCCCGACGTAGGGGAGGGCCTTACCGAGGCCGACATCGTGTCCTGGCACGTCAAGCCCGGTGACACCGTGACGGTCAACCAGATCATCGTGGACATCGAGACCGCGAAGGCGGTCGTCGAGCTGCCCAGCCCGTATGCGGGCACCGTCAGCGCCCTGCTGGTGGACGCGGGCCAGACGGTGGACGTGGGGACCCCGATCATCGCGGTCGAGGTGCCCGGCGTGGACGATGCGGCGGCCGAGCAGGAACCGGCGAAGCCGGAGCCGGAAGCAGCGCAGGACACGCCGCAGGAAACCCCGCCCGCCCGCCAGCCGGTGCTCGTCGGCTACGGCGTCAAGCCGGGTTCGACCAGCCGCCGGCCGCGGAAGAAGCCGCCGACGCGGCCCGGCTCCTACCCGGCCACGCCGTCGATGCCGGCCGCTGGCGGCGGTCAGGGGGCGGCTCCTCCCTTCCCGCCCGGCTCTCACCTTCCCCCCGGCCCACACTTCCCGCCCAGCCCCCCTCCGCCGCCGGCCGGGCTGGGGCGGCCGCGCACCCTGGCGAAGCCGCCCGTGCGGCGCCTGGCCAGGGACCTCGGCGTCGACCTCGGCGGGCTGGCCGGCAGCGGGCCGGAGGGACTGGTCACCAGGGAGGACGTGGAGCGCGCCGCCGACGCGGTAACCACGGTCGCGGGCCAGGCACCGCAGGCGGGCGCGGCGGCGCAGGCGACGGGCGCGCCCGCTGGCGAGGAGCGGATCCCGGTGCGCGGGGTGCGCAAGCACACCGCCGCGGCGATGGTCGCGAGCGCGTTCACCGCGCCGCACGTCACCGAGTTCCTCCAGGTGGACGTCACCGAGACGATGGCCGCCACGCGCCGGGCGCGCGAGCTGCCCGAGTTCGCGGGCGTCAAGGTGTCGCCGCTGCTGTTCGTGGCGAAGGCGCTGCTCATCGCGGCGGGCAGGCATCCCATGATCAACTCCTCGTGGGACGAGGCCGCCCAGGAGATCGTGGTCAAGCGGCCGGTCAACCTCGGCATCGCCGTCGCGGCCGAGCGCGGGCTTATCGTGCCGAACGTGAAGGGTGCCGACGGCCTGCCGCTGGCCGGGCTGGCGCAGGCGATCGACGAGCTGGCGGCGACCGCGCGGGCCGGCCAGGCGACGCCCGCCGACCTCGCGGGCGGGACGATCACGATCACCAACGTGGGCGTGTTCGGCGTCGACACCGGCACGCCGATCCTGATGCCGGGCGAGGCGGCCATCCTGGCCTTCGGTATGGTGCGCGACATGCCCTGGGTGGTGGCCGGCGAGCTGGCGGTGCGCAAGGTGACCACGCTCGCGCTCTCCTTCGATCACCGGATCGTGGACGGGGAACTGGGCTCAGCGGTGCTTCGGGACGTAGGCTCAATGCTGGAGGACCCGGTGCGCATGGTCGCCTGGTCCTAGCACGGTCTCGTTAGGGGTCACGATGTCGCTGCGCACGTTCCGCAACGCGCTGATAGTCATGGGCACGTTCCTCGTGGTGATCTGGGTGCTCCAGGTAGTCAACGTGGCGGACCATTACCGGCTCGACGTGCAGTTCGGCATCCTGCCCGAGCACGTCAGCAGGCTGCCGGAGATCTTCACCGCGCCGTTCCTGCACTTCGGCTGGCAGCACATCGAGGGCAACTCGGTGCCGCTCTTCGTGCTCGGGGTGCTCGCCGCCTACCGCTCCATCGCCCGGTTCCTCATCGCCTCGCTCATCATCGCGGTCACCAGCGGGCTTGCCGTCTGGTTGTTCCAGTCGAGCAACGAGCTCACGGTCGGGGCTTCCGGCCTGATTTTCGGCTACTTCGGCTATGTCCTGGTGCGCGGGTTCTTCGACCGCAACCTCGTCGACATCGGCGTCGGCCTGGTCGCCGGGGTGCTGTACTGGACGATCCTTGAGGTGGCCATCCCCGGCACGCCCGGGGTGAGCTGGATCGGCCACGTCGGCGGCCTGGTCGGCGGCGTCGCTGCCGCCTGGGCGCTGCGGACACGGAACAGCCGGCCGGTGGCCGCCGCGGCGCGCCCGGGCGTCGCGGCGCGCCCGGGCGTCGCGGCGCGCCCCGGCACCGCTGCGCGCCCGGCCGCCAAGTCGGTTGACGACCTGCTGCGTGAACTCAAAGAGGAGGGATTCTAACGGGTGGCGGTGCAGATCAGCTGCTGACCGCCACCCGGCCGGAACGTTAGAACGCGCCCTCGGGGATCTCCATGAGGTCGTTGGTAGCCGCCTCGATGATCTTGCGGTCGCTCTCCAGCCGGGGCAGCACCGTGGTGGCGAAGAACCGCGCCGCGGCGAGCTTGCCGGTGTAGAAGTCGCGGTCGGACTCGCTCAGCGATTCAGCGTTGGCGAGGGCGCGCCCGGCGACCTCGGCCTGCCTGCCGAGCAGCCAGGCGACGATCAGGTCACCGACGGCGAGCAGCAGGCGCACGGACTGCTGGCCGATCTTGTAGACCTCTTCCGGCTGCTCGAACGAGCCGATGAGGAAGCCGGTCATCGCGTTGAGCATCGCCTCGACCTGGGTGACGCCCTCGGCGATGGCCGCCCGCTCGGCCTTGAGCTGGCCGTCCTTGTCGTCTAGCGCGGCCGCGAACACTGCGACCTCCGCGAGCAGCGACTGCAGCGCGGCCCCCTGGTCGCGGACTACCTTGCGGAAGAAGAAGTCGAGCGACTGGATCGCGGTCGTGCCCTCGTACAGGGAGTCGATCTTCGCGTCCCTGATGTACTGCTCTATCGGGTAGTCCTGCAGGAAGCCCGAGCCGCCGAGCGTCTGCAGTGACAGCGCGAGCATCTCGTACGCCCGCTCCGACCCGAGCCCCTTGACGATGGGGAGCAGCAGGTCGTTGCGTGCCGCCGCGGCCTGGTCCTGCGTGCCGTGGTGCGCGGCGACCTGCACGGCGTCCTGCTGCGCGGCCGTGTAGAGCACCAGGGCCCGCATGCCCTCCGTGTACGCCTTCTGCAGCATGAGCAGCCGGCGCACGTCGGGGTGGTGGATGATCGTCACCCGGGGCGACGCCTTGTCGGTCTGCCTGGTGAGGTCGGGGCCCTGCACCCGGTTCTTCGCGTAGTCGAGCGCGTTGAGGTACCCGGTGGACAGGGTCTCGATCGCCTTGGAGCCGACCATCATCCGCGCGTGCTCGATGACCATGAACATCTGCTTGATGCCCTCGTGCACCCCGCCGACCAGGGTGCCGACCGCGGGGTGGCCCGGGTCGCCGCCGAAGGTCAGCTCGCACGTGGTGGAGACCTTGAGGCCCATCTTGTGCTCGACGTTGGTGGCCTTGACGCCGTTGCGCTCGCCGAGCGAGCCGTCCTCGTGCACGTGGTACTTGGGCACGAGGAACATGGACAGGCCCTTGGTGCCCGGGGCGGCGCCCTCAGGCCGGGCGAGCACCAGGTGGAAGATGTTCTCCGTCAGGTCGTGCTCGCCGGTGGTGATGAACCGCTTGACGCCCTCGATGTGCCAGGTGCCGTCGGGCTGCTCGACCGCCTTGGCCCGGCCGGCGCCAACGTCGGAGCCGGCGTCCGGCTCGGTGAGCACCATCGTCGCGCCCCACCCGCGCTCGACGGCGAGCTCGGCGAAGCGCCGCTGCTCGGGGGTGCCGAGGTTCCACAGGATCTGGGCGAACGTCGGCCCGTTGCAGTACATCCACAGGGCGGGGTTCGCGCCGAGCATGAAGCTGGCGATCCCCCACTGGAGCGACCGCGGCGCGGGGGTGCCGCCGAGCTCGGGCGACACCGAAAGCCGCCACCACTCGGCATCCATCAGGGCGCGGTACGACTTCTTGAAGGACTCGGGGAGGGTCACCGTGCCCGTGGCCGGGTCAAATACCGGCGGGTTACGGTCGCCGTCGGTGAACGACTCGGCCACCGGCCCAAGCGCGAGCTTGTTGACCTCGGCGAGCATGTCCCGCGCCGTTTCCTCGTCGATCTCGGCGAACGGCCCGGCGCCGAGGACTTCCTGGCGGCCGAGCAGTTCGAAGAGGTTGAATTCGATGTCCCGGAGATTGCTCTTGTAGTGGCTCATGTACGCTCCGCTTGATCGCTGTCTACGTACATGTTACTCGCTAGTAGCAACCATGGGAGACCCCGGCGCCATTAACTTTGATGACGTTCAACGAGCATTAGCCCCAGGCGTCCCGCCGGGCGGAAGTAAGCTACACCCGCCACCCCCCGCCAGCACCTGGTAACTGATGTACGCCCTTCTCCACCTGTTTCAGCGCTTTTGGGACCTCAATGACCAGCTTGGAGCTAGGCTTCCCATTCGTGACGGATGCTCGCGACCCCTCGACAGGCCTCCCCGTGCGGCAGCCTAGCGACGGCCTGCCCTCCCGGAGCGGTTTCAGCGATGATCCGCGCGCCCGGGAATCTGAGCTGGGCGGACGCGGGCCTTTCGTGCCGGCCCGTGGAACCGACCTCCCGCCCCGCGGAGCCGGCCTCCCGCCCCGCGGAACCCAGAACCCGCCCCGCGGAACAGAACTCCCGCCCCGCGGAACAGAACTCCCGCCCCGCGGAGCGGAGATGCCGCCCCGCGGAGCCGAGATGCCGCCTCGGGGGGCTGACATCCCGCCTCGGGGGGTTGACCGCGGTGGCGAGGCGTTCCCT
>Ga0207664_10002034_pt1 | contig 13324 bp, 12 predicted proteins | sample LARL83metaG_FD_184349 | JGI IMG/M metagenome (GOLD analysis project Ga0207664, IMG submission 184349) | Corn, switchgrass and miscanthus rhizosphere microbial communities from Kellogg Biological Station, Michigan, USA - LAR L8-3 metaG... | ecosystem: Host-associated > Plants > Roots >...
CTGGGACGACCAGGATTAGGCGAACGCGAACGCGAACGTGAGCGCCGGAGCCGGACGCCGAGCGGCCGGCGCCGGCGGCTCGCCTGGCACCCGCGTGGATACAAGGTCCGCGCGGGCGTTGCTTGCCAAGCCAGGCTAGGCTAGACAGCGTGAGCGATCACCTCCCGCCGGCCGCGGAAGCCCGCCTGGCCGAGATCAGGCGCAGTGGCACCTGGGGCTCGGCGCTCACCTCCGACGAGTTCGCCTCGGTCCGCTCGGTGGGCTTCCAGCCCGTCGGCCAGGTGCTCGGCGCCGCGGTCTACAACATCGGCTACACCGGCGGCTACGGCTGCCCGGGCGCGTGGGGCGGCTACAACTTCGGCTGGGGGCCGGCCGGGCGCACCCAGGTGTCGAGCAAGGGCGGCTACGGCTCGTTCGGCCCGCTGGTGAAGACGATGTACGACGCGCGCCGCGCCGCCATCAGCCGGATGGTCGCCGAGTGCACCGAACTCGGCGGGCACGGCGTGGTCGGGGTGCGGCTCACCATCGGCCAGTTCCCCACCGGCGGCCTCGAGTTCAAGGCGATCGGCACCGCGGTCCGCGCGCCGGGCGCGCCGCCGCTGCGCCACCCGTTCACCTCGGACCTGTCCGGCCAGGACTTCGCCAAGCTGGTGCACAGCGGCTGGATGCCCGCCGCGCTCGTCCTGGGGATCACGATCGCCGCCCGGCACGATGACTGGCAGACCGTCGGGCAGACCCGCTGGTCGGCGGGCAACGCCGAGGTCACCGGCTGGACCGAGCTGGTCAACGATGCCCGCCACGACGCCCGGCAGCAGCTGGCCGCCGACGTCAAGCGCGTCGGCGCCGAGGGGGTCGTCATCGCGAACATGGACCTGCGGGTCCGCGAGCGCGAGTGCCCCGCCCAGGAGGGCCGCCGCGACCACATCATCGAGGCGGTCAACATCGGCACCGCGGTCGTCCGGTTCAAGAGCAGTCATGCCGAACGGAATCAGCAGTCTCCGCTCGCCATCATGTCCCTCGACCCGCAGCGCCGGCAGGCGGCGCGCGTCGACATCGGCCAAAACAGGCGTTAGCGCACGGAAGATAAGAGGCGTCGATGACCAACCAGCAGATCAGTGACCTGGGCGCGGCGGGCGTACCGCAGGACGCGATCAAGCGGCTCGCCGAGCTGCAGCCGGGCAAGGCCGGGTCGATCTTCACCTCCGACCTGTCGGTGAACGAGTTCCTGCTGGTCCGTGAGGTGGGCTTCAAGCCACTGGGGCTCGTGCTCGGCTCGTCGATCTACCACGTCGGGCTGCAGATCGGCCGCTGGGGCAAGAACCAGGAGCTCAACGTCCTGTCCCAGGCGATGTACCACGCGCGGGAGCTGGCGATGACCCGGATGGAGGCCGAGGCGGACGCGCTCGGCGCCGACGGCATCGTGGGCGTGCGCCTTGACGTGGAGATGAAGGAGTTCGGCGCGGACATCGCGGAGTTCATCGCCGTCGGCACCGCGGTGAAGGCCGAGCCCGGCGCCGGCGGCGGCGGGGTGAGCAACTGGCGGAACAACAAGAAGCAGCCGTTCACCTCCGACCTGTCCGGCCAGGACTTCTGGACGCTGATCAGGGCCGGCTACGCGCCGCTCGGCATGGTGATGGGCTCGTGCGTGTACCACATCGCGCACCAGCGGATGGGAAACGTCCTCGGCAACATCGGCCGGAACGTCGAGATCGAGCAGTTCACCCAGGCGCTGTACGACGCCCGCGAGCTGGCGATGAGCCGCATGCAGGCCGAGGCGGAGGAACTGCACGCCGAGGGCATCGTCGGCGTCCAGCTCCGCCAGCACTCGCACACCTGGGGCTCGCACACCACCGAGTTCTTCGCGATCGGCACCGCGGTCCGCCCGCTCCGCGACGACCACGTAATCGAGCGCCCGACCATGGTCTTGTCCCTGGACGCGTAAGCGTTTTGGTGGCTGCGGTGGGCGAGGGTGTCCACGCGCGCTCGTCCGCCCGTGCCAATGAAAACCAATTGGCCCGGGCAGAAGGCGCGCTGAGACACCCGGTCGCCCACCCCAGCCCCGCCCAGGCGTCGCAGGAGATTGCGGCCTAACAATTGCTCTTTCCGGGCTGACGCACGACGTGACCGGTCGCGGTCAGCAAAGCCCGGGTGAAGCGGCTCAGCTGGAGGGTCTGGAGGTCGGCGGGGGTGAACCAGGCGACCTTGCTTAGCTCGCCGTCGCTTGGAGCCGGGGTCCCGGCTGTGATCTCCGCCTCGTAGACGGCGGGGACGTAGGCGACGCGGTCGCCGTTCGGGTACGTGATCTCGTAGTCCGGGCCGCCGAGGACGGTGAGCAGGCGGACCAGGCGGATGTCGACGCCGATTTCCTCGCGGGCCTCGCGGACGGCGGCCGCTGCGGGCGATTCACCGGGATCGACCGCCCCGCCCACTGTGCCCCAGCCGTCGGTGTGGCCGGCGTGCCACGCGAGGAGGACGCGCCCCCGCTCGTCGACGGGGAGCACGGTGACGCACGGCAGGACGAGCAACTCGTGGCCGATGGCGGCCCGCAAGCGCGCCACATGCGGCGAGATTCCCATGCACGCAACCCTAAGCGGTGCGCTCGAACGGGTTGAGGACGCGGACGCCGCTGCGCCGCACGTCCTTAGCGTTGCGGGTGACGAAGACCCAGCCGCGGTCGTACGCGGTGGCGGCGAGCAGGCCGTCGACAACCGGGAGCGGGTCGGGGACCGACAGCCGTCCCCACGTGTCGGCGATGGCGGTGTCCACGGGCACGATGTGGTCGCCGTACGCGGTTTCCAGGCGGGTCAGCCAGTTCTCCAGGGAGGCTGCCTTGCCGGGATCCCTCCGACGCGCTCGCTCGACGCCCATCCGGATCTCGCCGATGGTGAGGACGCTGAGGAAAAGATCGCTGCCCGGCACGCTGTCGTACCAGGCCTCGACGTTGCTGTCCGGGGAGCTCTTGCGCAGTTCCGAGACGACGTTCGTATCCAGGAGATAGCCCACGGCCGGTCAGTCCCAGTCGGTTTCGCGGGGCAGGTCGCGGCTCCTGGTCAGGTCCAGGTCGTCGAGGTCAGGGCCGGACCGGAGGAACTCCTTGAAGTCGTCCGCGTCGCCGCGGAGCTGGTGAAAGTAAGAGATGTCGATGACCACCGCGATCTCCTCCCCGTGCCTGGTCACGACCTGCGGACCCTCGGAAAGCGCGGCCCGCAGCAACTCGCTGAAGCGCTGCTTCGCCTCTTGCACCTGCCAGAGCATGCCTCCCCTTATGTCTAGACAGTCCAGACTTTACCACAAGGGCCGACGGCAGCCAGCACGCGGCTCTTGGCGGGCGGTGCTAGGCAGTGGGGCCGCTGACCGCGTCCAGCAGGCGGGCGATGCGGGCGCGCAGGCTGCGGGCGCGCGGGCCGGAGCCGCGCTCGCCTGCGGCGGCGGAGACCAGGTGCTGGCCGGCGTCGAAGGTCAGCGACTGCGGAACGGCGAGGGCCTCGTGAGCGAGTGCGTCAAGTTCCGGGTCGTCGCTGTCCAGGGCGAGGATGGTGGCGCCGGTCTTGCGGGCGTCGTTAACCCGCTCAAGCAGCGGAACGGGGGCGGTGTCCTCGGCGACGATGAACAGCGTCTCGCCGCGCCGGGCGGCCTCAAGGCGGGCGAGCCCGACGGAGAGGTGGGGCGGCGCGCCCGCGGGGGGAGACCAGCGGACCAGGGTCGGCGTGAGCTCGGCGATGCCGGACAGCCGCGCCTCGTCGTCCAGGTGCGCCGTCACGTGCCATGGCTCGAAGCTGGGGGTACCGACCACGAGCAGCCCGCCGGCCGACCGCGGGGACGTCCGCAGCGCCCGGCCCAGCGAACTGGCCTGCTCCAGCCACCGGGAGCCAGCCATCAGAATACGGAACGTAGCGACCTGGTCTGCGTCCACGTACCTAGCATGAAGGCAACGCCGCCGTTATGCACGCCCGAATGCCTAACGCCCGAATGAGACAGCCGCGCTAGCGCACCCGGCCGCGCCGCCGCGGCCCCGGCTCAGGCCTGCTGGAACTCGACCCGGTTGCCGAAGGGGTCGCGGGTGTGGAACCGTCGCACGCCGGGGATCTCGCCGTCCGCGGTTGCGCAGGCGTGGCCGGCCGCGGCGAGCGCCGCGCCGAGCCCGTCGAGGTCGTCGGTGAGCAGCGCGGGGTGCGCCTTGCGGGCCGGCGCGAACGGCTCCTCGACGCCAAGGTGCAGCACGGCGCTGCCCGACGCGAACCAGCAGCCGCCCCGGGCGGCGAGCACTGGCGGCTTTGGCAGCTCGGTCATCCCGAGCAGTCCCGCGTAGAAGGACCGCGCCAGTTCCTCCTGCCCGCGCGGCATGGCCAGCTGGACGTGGTCGAGTCCGGTGATCATCGCAGCCTCCATGTATCTCGATATAAAGATACTCAACATCGAATCACATGGGAAGGCCGGAGGGTGGCCCGGCCGGGACGTTCACCAGCAAGGCGAGCCACCGGGCCGGGATGGCAGCGCGGGCCCGCCAGGGAGAGGCGAGCCCGCACCGTCGGTTAGCCCGGCGGAACTCAGGACCCGGCGAACCTCGCCAGTTCCGGTACGAACAGCGAGCCGTTCACCGTGCCGACGCCGGCGCCCGTGCTGTACCCGTTCGCCGAGTGGAAGCCCCCCACCTTGTGGAGTTTGCCCCCCTGGTAGAACGACACGTTGTTGTTGCCGGAGGTGACCTTCACGATCCCGGGCTTCCTGGCGTCCCACATCCGGTAAAGCGCCGGGTTGATCAGCCCGAGCGAGTGGTGATTCCACTGGGCCGCCAGCGCGACGATGCCTGCGAACAGCGGGGTCGCCTCGCTGGTGCCGCAGGTGGGGTACCAGCCGGCCAGGATGCCGGGGACGGTCATGTAGATGTCCACCGCGCCGTCGCACGCGGCGCTCATCGACACGTCCGGGACGCCGCGCCACTGGCCCACCTCGTCCTGCACGGGGTTCTGGTAGTCCGGCCGGGGGAACAGCGCCGACTCGCCGCCGCCGCTGGCGAGGGGGTTGGGCCCGTTGTCGCCGTAGATGAACTTGTTGGTCGGCACGCTGTAGGTGTCATTCCACACGGTGTCCGCCGAAGTGTGGTTCCCGCTGGCGTTCAGGTGCAGCTGGGTGCCGCCCACGGCGGTCACCAGCGGGTCGCTGGCCGGCCAGTCGATGACGGGGGAGAGGTAGTACGTCTGCCCGTCGGACCCGACGTCCGCGGCGCCGCTGTCGCCGGAGGCCGCGAGCACGGTCACGCCGTGCCTGGCGGCGTCACGGTAGGCGTCGCGCAGCGCCTCCACGGAGTCCTTAGCGGGGAACGTCTCCTCGGTCGCGCCGAAGCTCTGGCTGATCACGTCCGCGTCGTAATGGTCGATCACGTACTTCTCGGCCTGGACGATCTGCGGGAAGCCGTTTTCTCCCTCGGACTCCGACACCGGCGTCTCTGCCAGCAGGATGTTGGCGTTCGGCGCGATGGCGTGGGCGTACTCCACGTCGAGCGTGGTCTCGCTCGCCCAGGCGAGGTCCTCCGGGTTGGTGGCGTCGAAGTGCACTTTGCCGGCGGGCTGGATGATCTTGAATGAGGCCGGCCCGGGGAGGCTGAACGTCTTGTCGAAGAAACTGAGATCCTGGCGGATCGTCGGCGAGCCGAAGGCGTCGACGATCACGATCGTCGACCCCTGGCCGCTTACGCCCTGGCGGTACAGCGGCCACAGGTTGTAGGCCTGCTCGAGCTGGCCGGGCTCATAGCACGCGACCTTGAACGCGGCCTCGCACGAGGCGGTGGTGGGCGGCTGCTTCTCCATGCGCCCTATGTGCTCGATGCCCGGATGGACCGTTACCGCCGCCCGCTGCACCGCGGGCGCGGGCCTCGCGGGCCCCTCCGCGCTCAGGGCCGTCGCGGCTCCCCCCGCGCTCAGGCTGGCGAGGCCGCCGAGCGCGGCCGCCAGCGCGCCCGTGCCCGCGAAACACGCGGTTTTCCTTTTCAGGTGCATTTACTATCCTCCCCATTGGTTTCGCGCCATGGCCCGTTTTGCTAACTCACTTAGGCAGGGCGAAATGCACTAATCGCAGGCAAAGTTAACGGGCCGGTGAACGCTCTCCACCTGCCTTCGCCCCAAAAGTCTGCTGTGCCGGGAAGCAGCAGAATGAAAAGAAGCCCAGTGACCCAGCACGCAGGACGCTAGCACTGACCTCAGGTAATGCCAAGCCGAAGACAACAAGTTAAAGACAATGCGAAATAGATTGACTTCCCGGGCTCTACTTAGGCATTACGACTGTACGGATTTGTCAAGTAATAGCTCTATCGCGACTTTCGGCCGGGAGGATGGGGCGGATGATTTCAGCGCGCTGGTCATGGGAACCGTGGTATCGAGTGCGGCGGTCCCGCGACGCGCGGCGCCGCGGGGTGGTCACGCCGGACCCGGCGCGCCGACCCGCCGCAGCCACGGCACATTTCGACAAACTGGTATATATAGTTAGATTTACTAGTAATCTGGTCGATAATCGGCAATAGACTCAAAGCCAGCAAGGAGCCAGCCGCGTGACACAGTCGCCGGGCCCGATTCGATGGGGCATCGTTGGCACGGCCAACATCGCGCGGGCGCAGTTCCTGCCCGGCCTGCGCGAGGCCGGCGGCGGCACTGCCGCGCTGGTCGCCAGCCGCGACCGCGCGCGGGCCGAGCAGTTCGCCGCGGCCAATGGCATCAGCGCCGGGACCGGGGACTACGCCGCGCTCGTCGAGTCACCGCACGTCGACGCCGTCTACGTGGCGCTGCCTAACGCGCTGCACGCCGAGTGGACGATCCGGGCGCTGCACGCGGGCAAGGCGGTGCTGTGCGAGAAACCGCTGTGCACAGGCACCGAGCAGGCGCGGGAGGTCCTCGACGTCGCGGCCGCCGCGGCCGCGCCGCTGTGGGAGGCGTTCGTCTTCCCGTTCCAGGCTCAGCACCGCCGCCTGGCCGCGCTGCTCGCCGACGGGGCGATCGGCGCTCCGGCCGAGATCAGCAGCGTGTTTCACTTCCTCCTTTCGAACCCGGCCAACATCCGGATGGACGCCGCGCTCGGCGGCGGCGCGCTCGCCGACGTCGGCTGTTACCCGGTCCGCCTGGCGCTCGAGCTGTTCGGCGCAGACGGCGCACGGGCCGAGGCGTGCTCGTCGCTCACCAACGGCGAGGTGGAGGTCGACGCGGCCGGCATCGTCACCTTCGGCGCGCGGCGGCTCCTGCTCAGCTGCGGTTTCCAGCGCAGCTTCGACACCTTCACCAGGGTGCTCGGCAGCGCGGGCCGGGTTGCGCTGACCAACCCGTTTCACCCGGGCCCAGCCGACACCCTCACGATCCTGCGGCCCGATGCCGAGCCGGTCACCGAGCATCCCACCACGGACCAGCGGTCCTTCACCGCCGCGCTCCGGCACATCCACGCGGTGCTGCGCGGCGAGGCCGCGCCCGAGCACACCGCGGGCGAGCTGGCACTGCCGGCCACGCGCATCCTCGAGCAGTTGCGGCGACTTGCTCAGCCGGCCGGGAGAAGGCGCGGCCGGGAGACGCCGTGATCTCGCGCTAGTCACCGCCCAGGTGGTGCGGTCGGCGTCGCTGGCTCGATCGGGGGGTGAGAGGATCGGGACTGACGGACGCGACGATGGAGGCGTAAATGAAGTTCGCCTGGCTGTGCAGCCACGAGTCCTACCAGCCCGAAGACCTGGTCAAGCAGGCCGTGGCGGCGGAGGAAGCCGGTTTCGACGCCGTGCTCGGCAGCGACCACTTCCACCCCTGGGTCGACGACACCTCCGCGGCGGGCTTCGTCTGGTCCTGGCTCGGAGCCGTGGCGGTCCAGACGAGCAACGTGCTGCTCGGCACCTCGGTGACCTGCCCGCTGTTCCACTACCACCCGGGGCTCGTCGCGCAGATGGCCGCGACCACCGACCGGCTGTCCAACGGCCGGCTGATGCTCGGCGTCGGCACCGGCGAGGCGCTCAACGAGCGGTCGCTCGGCTTCCCCTTCCCCGGCTACGCCGAGCGCCAGGCCCGGATGCAGGAAGGCCTGGAGATCATGCACCGCATGCTCGCCGGCGAGAAGGTGACCTTCCACGGCGAGCACTACACGACGGAGACCGCCAAGCTCTACTCGCCGCCCAAGGGCCGCGTGCCGATCCTGATGGCCGCCGGCGGACCCAAGTCGGCCGCCTTCGCCGGCACGTACGCCGACGGCCTGATCACCAGCGTGAAGGACCCGGCCGACACGGTCGCCAAGGTCATCGGGCCCTACCGCCAGGCCGCGACGGAAGCGGGCAAGGACCACCTCGTCCTCGCCACCCGCTGGACCGTCCTGGCCGGCAGCCAGGACGAGGCCTGGCAGGCGCTGAGCTCGATGCGCGGCCTGCGCGCACCCGGCCGTCTCGAGGCCACCGACCCGCAAGAACTGCGGATCAAGGCCGATGAGATGGACCCCGCTGACGTGCTGGCGAGCTACACGGTCATCCCGGACGCGCAGGGCCTGGTCGACGCCTACCACCCGCTGGTCACCGATGTCGGGGCGGACATCGTCTCGATCCAGGTGATGTCGCCCGACCCGATGGCCACCATCGAGCTCATCGGCAAGGAAGTCCTGCCCAGGCTCCGCGAGTTGAGCAGCTAACTCCCTGACCCAGGCGGCCCTGACGCAGGCGAACCGGGCCCGGGGGACCCCGGCCCGGGCGACCCCGCCCACGGCACCCCGGGCGCCCCGGATCCCGGCGACCCCGCCCACGGCGCCCCCGGCGGCCCTGACCCGGGCGGTGCCCCCGGCGGGGTTCCCAGCCGGGGCGGAGCCGGCGGCGCTTCAGCCGGCGGCTTCGCCCGCCGGGAAACCGGCGGGTGGTCCGGGTCCACGATGGCCTCAAAGATCATCGACTGGCCGCGGAACAGCGGCGTCTCCCTGACCCGCTGCTCGATCGACGCCGCGGACAGCGTGTAGCCGAGGAACAGCAGCAGCGACGCGGCCTGGATGAGGATCACCAGCCAGACCGAGGAGGAGGCGAGGTAGTCGTTGAGCGCGTGCAGCACGGCCGGGACCGTGATACCGAGGATGATGAGCTGCACCCGGCGGCGCCCGTAGTTCAGCGCCATCCCGATGAAGAAGCCCGCGATCCCCGCCCAGACCGCGTGCTGGAACCCGTCGACGAAGATGCGCTCGGCGAAGGCGAGCGCGCCGGTCACGGCCTCGTTGTTGGACTGCGCCTCGTGGATCCCGACGATGTCGGTCGAGGTGTAGAAGGCCTGCTCGGCGATGCCGAAGGTAAGGCCGGCGACCGTGCCGAGGAACATCCACATCCGGACGTCGAGCTTCACCTTCCGGTACCAGAGCAGGAACAAGCCGGCGAGCAGCACCGGCAGCGCCTTGGTGAGTTCCTCGTTGAACCCGATCACCAGGGCCTGACCCAGGTGGATGGTGCCCTTGATGTGCAGCGCCGCGTTGACGTGGATCGTCACCACGTTGATCCAGATAAGCGTCCAGACGACGATGCCGACGCCGACCCAGATCTCGCGCTTGCCGACGTGGCCGGGGCGGATCAGCAGCCAGAAGCCCATGAGCCACAGCGGCGCGACGTACAGGCTGTACGCCCAGCCCGGCGCGGACAGGTCGCTCGACGAGCTGAGCAGCGCGAGGAAGATCAGCGGTAGCAGCGCGTAGGCGATGACAAGCAGCCGCAGCCCCTGGCGCCAGCCCGGGTCGTGCAGCCAGCTCTGGATGGGGAACAGGATCCGCAGCGCCGTCGCCAGCCCGCCCCCGTCACCGATGGCGGCCGCGGCGGCGGACGGTGGCGCCCCGCCCCAGCCCGCCCCCGCGGCAGGCGGGTAACCGCCCGGCGGGTAACCGCCCGGCGGGTAACCGCCCGGCGGGGGATAGCCCGCGCCCGGCGGGTAGCCGGCCCCCGCCGGGGGCGGGTAGCCGGCGGGCCCGGCGGCCGGCTGGTAGCCATCCGTGGCGTAGGCCTGGTAGCCGGCCGGACCGCGCCCCCCGGCGGCCGCCTGCTGCCCGGCGGGCACGGACGGCGCAAGGCGCAGCACCGGCCCGTCGGCGGAGCCGAGCACCAGGTCGAGCGGGCGGTCCGCGATCACCCGGGTGACCCGCCGTCCGTTGTGGAACGTCGGTGCCGACCCGGTGCTGGCGAACTCCCATCCCTCGGCGCCCCAGCTGACCACGGCGTGCTGCCGTGACACCGTCGGCGCGTTCGTGACCAGGTCATTGTCCGGAGAACGCCCGATACGCACCGTCTGGCCCGGGCTGGCGACGCGGTCCTTGCCGTCAAGTGAAAGGGTCAGCCGCAGGTCGCCGCCTGCCAGGTCGGCCCGGGTGGCGGGCGGCGGGTAGCCCTGCCCAGGCGTCGCGGGCCGCGCCCGATCGCGCTGCCAGCCCTGCGCAGGCGACCCTGGCGGTGTGTTGCTGCCCGAGCCGGTTCCGTCAGAGGGGCTCGGACCTGAGGCCCCGGACGCGTCCATCCCCGCCCCCGATCCGCTTTGTCCTAACCGAGAAGCCAGATGCATTAAATCGCACTCCGCCGTCAACCGCACTCGTGCCGTGGGCAGGTCACGCCGCGGCCGCCCACGGCACGGCCGCGCCGCACGTCAACCGCCTGCCCGGGGAACCGGGCCGGCCCTTGCCGCCGGCCTGCCACCCCGCCGGGCACGCAGTGCTTCACCGGTCCAGTGAAACACGCCACCGTTCTGGCGCATCACCCTCGTCGGCCATGGCCGGCTGATCCCGGCCCCGGCCCTGCCCGCTCGAGCCGTGGCCGCTACTTGTAGGAGTACTCCTCCGACGGGAAGGACCCGCCGGCCACCTCCGCGGCGAACTCGGCCGCGGCGGCGCGCAGCACCCCGGCCAGGTCGGCGTAGCGCTTGGCGAACTTGGGCGAGCGGGGCGACAAGCCGGCCATGTCCTGCCAGACGAGCACCTGCGCGTCGCAGTCCGGGCCGGCGCCGATGCCGATGGTCGGCACCCGCAGCGACCCCGTGATCTTCGCGGCGAGCGGGGCCGGGATGCCCTCGAGCACGATGGCGAACGCGCCGGCCGCCTCGAGCGCCTTCGCGTCGTGCAGCAGCCGCTGGCCTTCCTCGCCGCGGCCCTGCACCCGGAACCCGCCGAACGCGTGCACCGACTGCGGGGTGAGGCCGAGGTGGCCCATGACCGGGATGCCCGCCGCGGTGAGCTCCTCGACCTGGTGCGCCACCCGCAGGCCGCCCTCGAGCTTGACCGCGTGCGCGCCCGCCTCCTTCATGAACCGGACGGCGTTGTGCAGTGCCTCGGTCGGCGACGCCTGGTAGGAGCCGAAGGGGAGGTCGCCGACCACCATCGCCCGCTTCGTACCGCGGACAACGGCGGCGGTGAGCGGGATCAGGTCATCGACGGTCACCGGGATCGTCGTGTCGTAGCCGAAGACCACGTTGCCCGCCGAGTCGCCGACGAGCAGCACCGGGATCCCGGCCTCGTCGAAGATCCCCGCGGTGAGCGCGTCGTACGTGGTGAGCATGGGCCACTTCTCGCCGCGCGTCTTCGCCGCGGCAATGTCCCTGACGGTGATCCGGCCCGGCTTCTTGCCACCGTAGAGGGGCTCAGACTGGCCGGCCGATGGCATGGTCACAGATGACATGGTCAGAACCTCCAAAGTCTCGAGGCGCCCTTGCTGGCGTACCCGGACACACCGATCATCGCACGCCAGGGACGTGGGAGGATAGCCGGGTGCCAAGTGATTCCGCCTTCGCCACGGCCGACGAGATCGTGCTCAGCTACTTCAAGCGCGGCGTAGCGCCCGGGATCAGCTACGGGATCGTGCGAGACGGCGAGCTCGTGCACTGGGGGTGCGCCGGCGGCCGGACGCTGCTCGGCACCGCGCCGGATGAGCGGACCGTCTTCCGCATCGCGTCGATGTCGAAGTCGTTCACCGCGTCCGCCATCCTGCTGCTGCGCGACGCGGGCGCGCTCAGCCTGGACGACCCGGCCGCGGGCTACGTGCCCGAGCTGGCCGGCTGGGTCAACGGCGCGGCGGACGCCGGGCCGCTGACGATCAGGCACTTGCTCACCATGACCGGCGGCTTCCCGACCGACGACCCGTGGGGTGACCGGCAGCAGGGCCTGCCACTCGCTGACTTCCGCGCGCTGCTGGCCGGCGGCGTCACGTTCAACTGGGCGCCCGGCACCCGCTTCGAGTACTCCAACCTCGGCTACGCGATCCTCGGGCTGATCGTGACGGCCGCGTCCGGGCTGCCGTACGACGAGTTCATCAGGACCCGGCTGCTCGCGCCGCTTGGCATGACCCGGACCGGGTTCGCCGAGCAGGAGTTCCCTGACGCCGAGCTCGCCGTCGGCTACCGGCGCGGCCCTGACGGCTGGCTTGAGCTGCCGTTCGACCCCTACGGCGCGTTCGCCCCGATGGGCGGGGTGTTCTCCTGCGTCGCGGACCTCGCGACCTGGTGCGCAGGGTTCGCCGCGGCGTTCCCGCCGGACGGCCCGGTTTCTGGTGGCGTCGGCGCGGCGGTCCCGCACCCGCTCGCGGCCGCGTCCCGGCGGCTGATGCAGCTGCCGCAGGCGGTGACCGGCTGGCGCGCGCCGGACCGGATACCGGGCGGGCCGCCGGCCCCGCCGTCGTACTACGGCTTCGGGCTGTTCGTCGACGAGGACCCGGCGCTCGGCCGGATCGTGAGCCACAGCGGCGGCTACCCGGGCTTCGGGTCGAACATGCGCTGGCACCCGGCGACCGGCCTCGCCGTCATCGCGCTCGGCAACGGCACCTACACGCCCATGTCCAGCGTGGCCGACCTCGTCCTGCGGTCGCTGCTGCACCAGTCGGCCGCCCAGCACGTGGCGCTCGCACCCGCCTCAGGCCCGTGGCCGGAGACACGGGAGGCGACGGTGCTGGTGAGCCGGCTGCTCACCGACTGGAACGACGCGGTGGCCGACGCGCTGTTCTCACCGAACGTGGCCCTCGACCGGCCCTTCCCTGAGCGCCGCGCCGACCTCGCGCTGCTCAGGTCGCGGATCGGCGCGTTCACCGCCGACGAGAGCCGGCCGGCGGAGTCCGACACCCCGGCGCACCGCCGCTGGTGGCTGACTGGCGAGCACGGCACGGTCGCGGTCGCGATCCAGCTGAACCCGCAGCAGCCGCCCCGCGTGCAGTCCCTCACGTTCGCCGTCCCGCCGGACTCCGGCTCGGTCCTGGCCCGGGCCCTGGACACGGTGACCGCCTGGCTGAACAGCGGCACCGCGGACTGGCCGGCCGCGCTGCCGGTATCGCCGGAGGCCGACGCGGGGCTTATCGCCCGGCGGCTGCGGATGGCCGCCGCCT
>Ga0207664_10002035_pt1 | contig 13323 bp, 14 predicted proteins | sample LARL83metaG_FD_184349 | JGI IMG/M metagenome (GOLD analysis project Ga0207664, IMG submission 184349) | Corn, switchgrass and miscanthus rhizosphere microbial communities from Kellogg Biological Station, Michigan, USA - LAR L8-3 metaG... | ecosystem: Host-associated > Plants > Roots >...
TGCGCGGGTCGTACGGCGTTTCGTCGGCGTGATGGGTGAGGACGAGGACCACGCCGTCCCACTCGCCGCCGTAGATCCCGTTGACACCGTGGAGATCGCGCGCGGCCTCGTACCAGCCGCGGCCGGCGACGATGGCTCCGGTGTCCTCGAGCACCGACCTGGCCAGCGGCGGCATCTCGGTCATCCGTGGCAGCCACGCCAACCGAGCCCACTCCATCTCGTGTTTCGGGCCGGCGATGAAGCCGTCCAGGGACATCGTCACGTGCCAGCGCACCGTGCTCATGTCGCCAGCCTAGATCACGGCAGTGGCAACAGGTCCGGTTCAGCCCAGCGCGAACGGGCCTCGGCGCTGGCCAGGGCGCGCGACGTGTAGTGGTGGGACAGCAGGCGTTTGTCCAGCAGCGCCGGATGATCCGTGATAAATTGATCAAAGGGATCGGTCGTGGTGTGGTGGGCCATGAGCCGGACCCAGGCGCGGGACATGGTGTGGTGGTACTTCTGCGGCGCGCGCTCGTAGGCCGTCATTTCGCGTAGCCAGTCACAGACCTTGTCGGCCGCGTCCGGCATGCCGTAACGCCGGACGGCCAGCCAAGCAAGGTTGATGTGTTCGCGGTGACCGAAGCGGTGGTCGGCACTGTGGCCGGGAATCTCGTGTAGCAACTCGGTGAGTTCGGGTGTCATGGGATCTCCTGTAGCGCGGCGATGACGGCGTGGTAGCCGGCCAATTGGCGGGCCGATACGCCGGCGAGCGCCGTGGTCTCGATGTCGGTGATGGCCGTGGTGATCTTGCGCGCGACAGTGCGGCCGGACGTGGTGAGGGTGATGCGGAACGACCTGCGGTCGGTCGGGTCGAGTTCGCGCGTGACATAGCCACGGCGTTCGAGGCGGTCGAGCACGCCGGTCAGGGTGGTGGCCCGCGTTCCGGTGTCGGCGGACAGTTCGCGGACGCTGCGTGGTTGTCGATCGGCCAGGTTGGCCATCGTGTTGATCTCGGACGGGGTCAGGTCGATGGCCAAGGTCGCGGTGAGAGCGTGCAGTGTGCGGTGGGTGGCGCGCTGCAGTGACAGTAGCACGGAATCGGATATCACGAGAATGGATTATACGATGCTGGAGTAAACCTCATCCGGAGCGGGGGTCGCGGCCAGGAGTTCGGCCACGACCGGCCCCAACTCGGCCGCATGCCAGCGGGCGCCCTTGTCGCGGCTCGGTCCACGGTGCCAACCGTCGGCCACCGCGATCCGGCCGCCGTCGACCTCGAACATGCGGCCGGTCACGGCACGGGATTCCGTGCTGCCCAGCCAGACCACCAACGGCGACACGTTGTCCGGCGCCATGGCGTCGAAGCCGTGGTCCGGCTTGGCCATCGTGGCGGCGAAGGCGTGCTCGGTCATGCGCGTGCGGGCGGCTGGCGCGATGGCGTTGACGGTGACGCCGTAGCGCGCGAGTTCGGTCGCCGCGACGAGCGTCAGCGCGGCGATGCCGGCCTTGGCTGCGCTGTAGTTGGCCTGGCCGACGCTGCCGCGCAGGCCAGCGCCGGAACTCGTGTTGATGACGCGCGCGTCGACGTGGGCACCGGCCTTGTGCTGGTCGCGCCAGTGGCGGGCGGCGTGGTGCAGCGGCGCGGCGTGGCCCTTCAGGTGTACGCGGATCACGTCGTCCCACTCGGCTTCCGTGACGCTGACCAACATCCGGTCGCGGACGAAGCCGGCGTTGTTGACGAGCGCGTCGAGCCGGCCGAAGGTGTCGGTCGCGGTCGCGATCAGATGCGCTGCCGCGGTCCAGTCGGCTACGTCGTCGGAGTTGGCCACTCCCCCGATCGCGTCGGCGACCTCGTGGGCGACGTCGGGCGAGATGTCGTTGACGATGACGTGCGCGCCCGCGTCGGCGAACGCATGCGCGTGCGCGCGGCCGATCCCACGGCCGGCCCCGGTGACGATGACGACCCGGTCCGCGCACAGGCTCACGACTCGTTCACCCCGCTCACGGCTCGTTCAATCCGCTCACAGCGGTTCGCTCGCTTCACCGCCCGCTCACCCGCTGACGGCTCGTTCGTGCAACTCGCGGCCCGTTCATGTCGGTCACGGCTCGTTCACGCCGCTCGCGGCCAGGAATGCCGGGCATTCGCCGCCGCCGTGGACGGCGAGTGTCGCGCCGGTGACGTAGGACGCGAGCGGCGATGCCAGGAACAGCGCGCACGTGCCGATCTCGGTCGGATCGGCGAGTCGTCCCAGCGGGACTGTCGCGGCGACGCGCGCGATGCCGTCGGCGTCGCCATAGTGCATCGCGCTGGACTCGGTGTGCACCATGCCGACGGCCAGCGAGTTGACGCGCACCTTCGGCGCCCACTCGACGGCGAGGCTCGCGGTGAGATTGTCCAGGCCGGCCTTGGCCGCGCCATAGGCCGCGGTGCCCGGCGACGGCCGGCGGCCGCTGACACTGCCGATCATGACGATCGCGCCGCCGTCCTCCTGCGCCTGCATGACCTTGTTCGCCGCTTGGGACACGTGCAGCGGCGCCACGAGGTTCAGTTCGATGATCTTGTGGTGGAACCGGGGCGACGCGGTGTCGGCGAGGGCGAAAGGCGCGCCACCGGCGTTGTTGACCAGCACGTCCAGGTGACCGTGCCGGTCGAGCACGGTCGCGACGAGTCGTTCGACGTCGTCGGGATCGCGGATGTCGACCTGGACGAAGTCGGGATCGTCCGACGCGTGCCGGGCGCACGTGACGACGGTCGCGCCGGCCTGTCGGAACACCCGCGTGATACCGGCGCCGACACCGCGGACGCCACCGGTGACGAGCACGACCTGGCCGGCCAACGGGATGGTCGGGGCTTCCTGGGCGGCGGACACACTGGTAACCTACCAAGCAATCGCTAGGTTTGGAAGGTGCATGGGCATCACGACCGCACGCCACGAGCCGGACATCGCCGTGGTCACGATCGACTTCCCGCCGGTCAACGCGCTGCCGGCGGCCGGGTGGTTCGACCTGGCCGATGCGGTCGGCGCCGCCGGGCGGGACGCGCACGTCGTCGTGCTGCGGGCGGAGGGGCGCGGATTCTGCGCCGGCGTTGATCTCAAGGAGATCCAGCGGGACGCGGACGCGCTCGTCGCGGTCAATCGCGGGTGCGCGGCGGCGTTCGCGGCCGTGTACGACTGCGCGGTGCCCGTGGTCGCGGCCGTGCACGGGCACTGTCTCGGCGGCGGGATCGGCTTGGTGGGCAACGCGGACGTCGTGATCGCGGCGGACGACGCCCGGTTCGGACTTCCCGAGGTGGATCGCGGCGCGTTGGGTGCGGCCACACACCTGGCCCGGCTCGTGCCACAGCATCTGATGCGCACGCTGTACTTCACGGCGCGGTCTGTGGACGCGGACGTGTTGGCACGCCACGGATCGGTGTACCAGGTCGTGTCGCGGGAGGAACTGGACAGCGCCGCCTTGAGGCTGGCCACCGAGATCGCGCGCAAGGACACGCGCGTGATCCGGGCCGCGAAGGAGGCCATCAACGGGATCGACCCGCAGGCCGTGCACCGCAGTTACCGGTACGAGCAGGGATTCACGTTCGAGCTGAATCTGATCGGCGCCGCGGACGCGGCCCGGCAGGCGTTCCTGGATGGCCATGCGCGATAAACGGATGACGGTCGCCGATGTGGTCGGCGAACTGTCCGACGGGATGCGGATCGGGATCGGCGGCTGGGGCTCGCGGCGCAAGCCGATGGCGCTGGTACGCGCGATAATCCGGTCGCCATTGAAGGATCTGGATGTCGTCTCCTACGGCGGACCGGACGTCGGACTCCTCGCGTCAGCGGGCAAAATCCGGTCGTTGACGTTCGGATTCGTGACGCTGGACTCGATCCCGTACGACCCGTGGTTCCGGCGGGTGCGGGAGTCGGGCCGGATCGCGGTCCGCGAGTGGGACGAGGGCATGATCCAGACCGGCCTGCGCGCGGCCGCGCACCGGTTGCCGTTCCTGCCGACACGCGCCGGCCTCGGCTCCGACGTGGTCCGGCTCGATCCCGAGTTACGCATGGTCGCGTCGCCGTATGCGGACGGCGAGGTCCTGCTGGCGGTGCCGGCATTGCGCCTGGACGCCGCGCTGGTGCACCTGAACCGCGCGGACCGCTTCGGGAACGCGCAGTATCTCGGGCCCGATCCCTACTTCGACGACCTGTTCTGCCTGGCGGCCGATCGACGGTACGTGTCGTGCGAGGCCATTGTGGACACGGCGGAGTTCGCGCGGTTAGGCCCTGCGCAGTCGTTGCTGTGCAACCGGATGATGGTGGACGGCGTTGTCGAGACACCTGGCGGCGCGCACTTCACGAGCTGCGCGCCGGACTACGGGCGGGACGAGGAGTTCCAGCGCGCCTATGCCGAAGCCGCGGCGGATCTCGAGCTGTGGCCGGGCTTCGTGGATCGGTACCTGTCATGAACGCCGACGTGTGCGCGGTCGCGTGTGCCGAACTGTTCCGGGACGACGGCGAGATCCTGGTCAGTCCGATGGGGACGGTGCCACGCCTCGGCGCGTTGCTGGCACGCCGAACGTTCGCGCCGAACCTGTTGCTTTCCGATGGCGAGGCACTACTCGTCGATGGTAATGTGATCGAAGGGTGGATGCCGTTCCGGCAGGTGTTCGATGTGGTGGCGGCCGGCCGGCGGCATGTGGTGATGGGCGCGAACCAGATCGACCGTTACGGCAACCAGAATATCTCGGCGATCGGCCCGCACGCGCAGCCGACGCGGCAGTTGCTCGGCGTGCGTGGTGCGCCGGGGAACACCGTGAACCATCGGACGAGTTACTGGGTGCCGCGCCATTCACCGCGGGTGTTCGTGCCGAAGGTGGATGTCGTGTCCGGCGTGGGGTACGACCGTGCGGTGGGGCCGTTCCACGACGTATACCGCGTGGTGTCGGATCTTGGCGTGTTCGACTTCGACTCGCCGGATCACGGCATGCGGCTGGTGTCGGTGCATCCCGGCGTCAGTGTCGACGATGTCATCGCGGCAACGGGATTTCCGTTGCACGTGAACGAGGCCGTCGAGACACGCATGCCGACCGACGCGGAATTGACGATCCTGCGCGAACTGGATCCGGCATGAGGCTGAACACCGCGTTGACGCGGCTGGTCGGCATCCGGCATCCGGTGGTGCAGACCGGGATGGGCTGGGTGTCCGGGCCACGGCTGGTCGCGGCGACGGCATCGGCCGGTGCGTTGGGGATTCTCGGATCGGCCACGATGACGTACGAGCAGTTGGTCGCGGCGGTCCGCGAGACGAAAGACCGGACGGACCAACCGTTCGGCGTGAACCTACGCGCGGACGCGGACGATGCCGCCAAGCGCGTGGACCTGCTGATCCGGGAACGGGTGCGGGTGGCCTCGTTCGCGTTGGCGCCACGGGCGGACATGATCGGGCGGCTGAAGGACGCCGGCGTGGTCGTGATCCCGTCGGTCGGTGCGCCGCGCCATGCGGTGAAAGTGGCCGAGTGGGGCGCGGACGCGGTGGTGGTCCAGGGCGGCGAGGCCGGTGGCCACACGGGCAACGTGGCGACGACGGTGTTGCTGCCTGCGGTGCTCGATGCCGTGGACATCCCCGTCATCGCGGCTGGCGGCTTCTTCGACGGACGCGGACTGGCGGCCGCATTGGTGTACGGCGCGGCCGGTGTCGCCATGGGCACGCGTTTCTTGCTGACACGGGAAAGCACGGTTCCGGACGCCGTCAAACAGCAGTACCTGAGCGCCGGTCTGGACGGCACGGTCGTTACGCGACGCGTGGACGGCCGACCACATCGCGTGCTCCGCACGGAGTTGGTGGCGCGGTTGGAACGCGTCAGCCGATGGCGGTCGCTGGCGTTCGCCCTGGGCAACGCGAGCCGGTTCCGCCGGATGAGCAGGTCGAGTTGGCCGGCCATGATCCGTGAAGGCGTACGCATGCGCGGCGGCGACCTCGACTGGGCACAGGTCCTGATGACCGCGAACACACCGATGTTGCTCCGGGCCGGTTTGGTCGACGGTGACCCGACGGCGGGCGTTCTGGCGGCCGGTCAGGTGGCGGGTGTGTTGTCCGACCTGCCGGAGTGCGCCGAGTTGATCAGCCGCATGATTGCGGACGCCGCAACGATTCTCCGGCGGGTGAATTGTCTCGCCCTGGATGGGGACGCCACGTAGGCTCGGCCGGTGGTGTTCGCCCCTGACTATCCCATCCGCACGGAACGACTGTTGCTGCGTCCGTTGCGCCCGCGCGACTATCCCGCGTTCCACGCGCTGCACTCGCATGCCGACGTAGCGCGATATCTCCCGCACGAGCCACGTGATCCGACGGGGACGAGCGAGTTGATGAGCGAGCGGATGCCGTTGGTCGAGATCGAGTACGAGGGTGATCGATTGAGCCTCGCGATCGAGCATCGCGAGACGCGCACGTTCATCGGCCAGTGTTCGTTGCTCTATACCAGCGTCGAGCACCAACAAGGCGAGATCGGCTATCTCATCCTGCCGGAGCACCACCGGAAGGGATATGCGAGCGAGGCGTCGCTGGCCCTGCTGCGGGTGGGATTCGAGGGTCTCGGTCTGCACCGGATCTACGGTCGTTGCGACGGCCGGAACGCCGGTTCGGCGGCCGTGATGGCGAAGATCGGCATGCGGTCGGAAGCCCACCTGGTGGAGAACGAATACATCAAGGGTGAATGGACCGATGAACTGATCTACGCAATGCTCGCCGCCGAATGGGACAAGTTGTCGCGGTAATCTCGAGGCGGGAACACAGCCTGGAGGCCGATCGTGACGGAGAACGAGCACATCGGGCCGGTGCAGGGCTCGGTCGTGCAGGCCGGTCGGATCGACGGTGGCGTACACGTGCACCAATCATCGCCCGACCGGATCCGGCCGCAGCAGTTGCCGGGTGTGACGTGGCATTTCACCGGTCGCGCAACGGAACTCGCCGAGTTGACCAAGGCGCTGGACGACACGGTCGGCACCGTCGTGATCTCGCCATCCGAACCGATCGGCGGCATCGGAACGACGTCGCTCGCGGTGCGGTGGGCGACCGAGTTCGCGGCACGTTTTCCGGACGGCGCGCTCTACGTGAACCTGCGCGGTTCCGATCCGCTCGCCGGCCGATCCGTCACGCCCGATCAGGTGGTACGGGGATTTCTGGACAGTTTCGACATCGCCGTCCCGCAAGGCGTGGACGCGCAGTTCGGAATGTACCGAAGCGTGCTGGCGAACCGCCGAATGCTGCTGCTGATCGACGACGCGCGGGACGCCGCACAGGTAATGCCGCTGTTGCCCGGCAACGCGGGCTGTCTGGTCGTCGTGACGTGCCGCCGGCCGCTGCCCGACCTCGTGGCCACGGCCGGCGCCAAGCCGATCACCCTGCCGCCGCTACCCGACGCCGAGGCCCGTGACCTGCTCCGACGCCATCTGGGCGACGATCGGACGGCGAGCCAGCCCGACTCGGTAGCGGATCTGATCGCGGCTTCCGGCGGTGTCCCGTTCGCGCTGAACATCCTCGCCGCGCATGCCGCCGCCCGGCCGGACATGCCGTTGGCCGACATGGTCGAACAACTCCACACCGAACGGTACTGGTTGCGCGTCAAGGGCGACGGCCTCACCGAGCGCACCCAGGTGGTCTACTCGTGGGCCCGCCAACAGGCCGACACGGCCCCGGTCCCGAAACAGAACTGGTCGGCCGGCGCACGATCGGTGATCGTGTGGGCACGCCGTCCGGAGGCGTTGCTGATCGTTGTCGCGGCGGTCATCGCGGCCTACGTCGGCGTCTCGATCCCCTCGATCCGGCTCTCCGGCATCGTCGGCGTTCTCTACCTGTTGCTTCGCGTCGCCGTCCTCGTCGGCGCCGTACTCCTCCAGCGACGCCCGGACAAACAGGCGATCGGCGTCGGATTCGCGGCCGCCATGGCGATGTACCTGTTCGGCGACGCGATGTCTGACCTGTACAACGTGGGCGACGTCTGGCAGTGGCTGTACTTCTTGGCCACGGTGGCCTATCTCGGCGTCCTCGCCGCCCGGTTCTGGCCGTTCCACGAGGTCCGCCGCAAGCCCCGGTTCGTGACGCCGGCGAACCGACCGTTGGCCATCGCCGTGCTGGGCGGCGTGTTCGCCCAGTTGGTCCTGTTGTTCGTCGCGATCCCCTACGACTGCCTCGATTTCCTCGGCGACTCGTCATCGTGCACGTTCACCGTCACCCGCGTGAACGGCGCGTTGGGCACGCTTCTGTTCGTCGGGCCGATCGCGGCACTGTGCGTTCTCGTGGCGATCACGGAACCGCTGGTCGAGCCACGGCGCGGTTTCGTGATCGCCACCGTGGTCGCGTTCTTCGGGCCGGAGGTGTATCTCATGCTGGCGTCGTTGTTGCTCGGCGGCAGCTACACCTACGTGGGCGATGACGTGTTCGGGCAACATGTCATGGCGATCTGGTTCGTCATTCTCAACGCGGCCGTGTTCGTGGTGATCGCGGGTGGCACGACGTTGCTGGCGCTCAACCGAGGCGTTCGAGCACGGTGACGTTCGACTGTCCGCCGCCTTCGCACATGGTGAGCAGGCCGAACCGTCCGCCGGTGCGTTCGAGCTCGTGCAACAGGGTGGTGCAGAGTTTGGTGCCGGTCGCGCCGATCGGGTGACCGAGCGCGATGGCGCCGCCGTTGACGTTCACCCGGTCCAACGGCACGCCGAGTTCCTTGGCCCACGCCAACACCACACTCGCGAACGCCTCGTTCACCTCGAACAGGTCGATGTCGTCGATGCCCAATTCGGCCCGTTGCAACGCGTGCCGCGTGGCGCGGATCGGCGCGGTGAGCATGTACACCGGGTCGGCGCCGCGTGCGGACAGGTGGTGGATGCGGGCGCGCGGCGTCAACCGGCGTTCGGCGACGGCGTGTTCGGACGCCACGAGAATCGCGCTGGCGCCGTCGGAGATCTGGCTGGCGAGGGCCGCGGTGGTCGTGCCGCCGGGCCGCAGTGGGGACAGCTTGGACATCGCCTCCAGCGACGTGTCCCGGCGCGGGCCCTCGTCCTGTTCCAGGCCGTTGATCGCGACGATCTCGCGGTCGAAGCGGCCGCCGTCGATCGCGGCGATCGCGCGTTGGTGGCTGTGCAGCGCGAACTCCTCCATCTCGGCGCGCTCGATGGCCCAGCGGGTCGCGATCAGGTCGGCGGCGCGGAACTGGTTGAGCTCCTCGTCGCCGTACCGGTGTTCCCAGCCCTGGCAGCCCGTCGTGGGGGTCGGGAAGCCGTAGCCGGCACCCGCGGTCATCGCGGCGGAAATGGGGATCTGGCTCATGTTCTGCACGCCGCCGGCGACCACGATGTCGGCCGTGCCGCTCATCACTGCCTGCGCCGCGAAGTGCAACGCCTGCTGGCTCGAGCCGCACTGCCGGTCCACGGTCACGCCAGGCACGGCCTCCGGAAACCCCGCGACCAGCCACGACGTACGTGCGATGTCCCCGGCCTGCGGCCCGATCGTGTCGACACACCCGAAGATCACGTCGTCCACGTCGATCGGATCGACGTCGACACGGTCGAACAGCGCCCGGATCACACCGCCGCCGAGATCGGCCGGGTGCACGTCGGCCAGCCCGCCGCCGCGCCGGCCGACCGGGCTGCGGACGGCTTCGACGATGTACGCCTGGGGCACGACGCCTCCCTATCCCGGCCGGTTCGCGATGCCGTCGAGCAGGATCGCGAGGTACTGGTCGGCGACCTCGGCCGCGGTCAGCGGGCCACCCGGCCGGTACCAGCGGACGGCGACCCACACCGTGTCGCGGATGAACCGGTACACCACCTCGACGTCCATGCCGGCCCGGAAGGCGCCGGTACGGACGCCCTCCTCGAGCAGGCCGATCCACATCTTCCGGAATTCGACGTTGCGGTCGGCGAGATAGCTGAACCGCTCGAACTGGGCCAGGTACTTCGACTCGTTCTGGAAGATCGCGACCTCGGCGTGTCGTCGGTCGATGCACTCGAACGACGCGACCACGACGGCGCGCAGCGTGGCCCGCGGATCGAGGCGGGCGGCGAGGATCTCCTGATACGCGCCGAACAGTTCGTCGAGGAAACCGCGGAGGATCTCGTCCACCATCGAGTCCTTGGAGTCGAAATGGTGGTAGAGACTGCCGGACAGGATGCCGGCCGCGTCCGCGATGTCCCGGACCGTGGTGGACACGAATCCGCGTTCGGCGAACATGGTCGCGGCGAGCGCGAGCAGTTCGGCGCGCCGTTCGGACCCGTCCGTCGTGGTTCGGCGGCCTCGGGGGCTCATGTGTCGTTCCCTGGTCTGCTCGGTCTGGTCATGGATGCTGGCTGCTAACGGATACCACCTCGCCCGTTAAGTACGAGGCATAGTCGCTGGCGAGAAACACGATCACGTTGGCCACCTCGCGTGGCTCGGCGGCCCGTTTGAACGCCTCCCGACCGGCGAGTTCGGTGAGCAGTTCCGGGCTGGTGACCTTGGCCAGGAATGGATGTGTCGCCAGGCTCGGCGCGACCGCGTTCACCCGGATGCCGTATTCGGCCGCGTCCATGGCGGCACATCTGGTCAGGGCCATGACGCCGGCCTTCGCCGCCGCGTAGTGCGCCTGGCCGGCCTGGGCCCGCCAGCCGACGACAGACGCGTTGTTGACCACCACACCGCCCCCACCCTGGGCCACGAACTGCCGCAGTGCGGCGCGGGTGCAGCGGAAAGTGCCGTTGAGGGTGACGTCGAGTACGCGCGTCCACTCGTCGTCGGTCATGTCCAGCACCGACGCCGTGCCCCCGAGGCCGGCATTGTTGATCATCACGTCGAGCCGGCCGAACCGGGTCACCGTTTCGTTGATCATCCTGTTGACCTGGGCCTCGTCGGTGACGTCACACGGAACCGCGTGCACGTCGGCGTGGTCGGCGCGCAACGCGGCGACGGTCTCGGCCAGCCGGCGCTCGTGGTGGTCGCTGATCACGACCCGCGCGCCTTCCTCCAGGCAACGGCGGGCGGCGGCCGAGCCGATGCCGGTCCCGGCGGCGGCCGTGACGGCGACGACCTTGTCCCGCAGCAACTCGTGGCCGCTCATCGCGGTTCCCTCGGCAGCCCCAGCGCGCGTTCGGCGATGATGTTGCGCTGGATCTCGTTGGAGCCGCCGTAGATCGTGTCGGCACGGCTGAACAGGAACAGCCGCTGCCATTCGTCCCATTCGCCGTCGGCGACCATTCCGGCCCGGCCCAGGACCGCCATGGCGAGCTCGCCGAGCCGTTGGTGCCATGTGGACCAGAACAGCTTCACGACGGACGCGTTCGCCGCGATGTCCGGATCGGCGAGGGCGTGCGAGCGCATCACGTCGAGCTCGATCCACGCCCGGTTCAGCCGGTCACGGATGAGCGGATCGTCGATCGCGTGCGTGCGACGGGCCAGGTCGACGAGATTGTCGAGCTCGCGCCGGAAACCGATCTGGAGGCCGACGGTGGCGACACCACGTTCGAAGCCGAGCGTGGCCATGGCCACCCGCCAGCCCTCCCCCGGCGCACCGACGATGTCGGTCGCGTACGCGTCGGTGAAGTAGACCTCGTTGAACTCGGCGGTGCCGGTGAGCTGGCGGATCGGCCGCACCTCGACGCCGTCCTGGTGCATCGGGACGAGGAGATACGAGAGGCCGGCGTGGCGGCGCGAGCCGGGTTCGGTGCGGGCCAACACGAAACACCAGTCGGCGACGTGCGCCAGCGACGTCCAGATCTTCTGCCCGTTGACCACCCAGCGATCCCCGTCGTGACGTGCCGCCGTGCGGACGGACGCCAGGTCGGAACCGGCGTCGGGCTCGGAGTAGCCCTGGCACCACAGTTCGCGGACGGTTCGGATCGCCGGCAGGAAACGCTGTTGCTGTTCTGGTGTGCCGAACTCGATCAGCGTGCGGCCGAGCAGGTTCTCGCCGACGTGGTTGACCCGCGCAGGCGCCTCGGCACGCGCGTACTCCTCGTGGAAGATCACCTGCTCGCGCAGCGAAGCACCACGGCCGCCGTGTTCGGCCGGCCAGCCGAGACACGTCCAGCCGGCCGCGGCCAGATGCCGGTCCCATGCGAGCCGCCGGTCGAAGTGCTCGTGTTCGCGGCCGGGACCACCGGTGCCGCGCAGGTCGGCGAACTCGCCGGTCAGGTTCTCGGCCAGCCAGTCACGGACCGTGCGCCGGAACTCGTCCACATTCACCTCCGGCACTGTTGTCCCGCCACCGGTCTACGGTAGCCTACCAAGCACTTGCTTGGAGGGTAGATGGCGCGCACGATTCCGGCCGCCCTGGCCGCGGCCGCGACCCGGTTCGCCGACTCCCCCGCCCTGATCGATCCACCGGTCCGGCTGACGTACCGGGAACTGCACGAGCGGGTGCGGGGCGTGGCCGGCGGCCTGCACGCGCTCGGCGTGCGGCCCGGCGACCGCGTCGCGATCTGCGCGCCGAACACGCATCACTGGGTCGAGGCGGCGCTGGGCACGCTGTACCTGGGCGCGGTACTGGTACCGGTCAACACGCGGTTCACCGCGCCGGAGATGACCGACGTCCTGACCCGGAGCAAGGCGTCGGTGTTGTTCGTGGTGGGACCGTTCCTGGGCCGGGACCGCGCCGCCGAACTGCCGGACTTCGCCGGAACGGTGATCCGGCTGCCGGATCTGCCGACGGCTGCGGACCTGCCGCCGATCGACGTGTCGCCGGACGACGTCAGTGACATCCTGTTCACGTCCGGCACGACCGGGCGCAGCAAGGGCGCGATGAGCGCACACCGGCAAGCATTGGCGGTCGCGGACGCGTGGGCCACGCACGCCGGACTGTGCGCGGAAGACCGTTACCTGGTGGTCAATCCGTTCTTCCACAGCTTCGGCTACAAGGCCGGAATCCTGGCATGCCTGTTGCGCGGCGCCGCGATCGTGCCGCAGGCGGTGTTCGATGTGGACACCACGCTGTCCCTGATCGAGCGGGAACGCATCACGGTGCTGCCAGGCCCGCCCACACTGTTCCACTCCCTGCTCGACCGCGCGTCCGACGCCGACCTGTCCAGCCTGCGGATCGCGGTGACGGGCGCGGCCGTCGTCCCGGTGACGCTGGTCGAGCGGATGCGGTCGCTGTTCGACACGGTGTTGACGGCGTACGGATTGACCGAGGCCGTCGTCGCCACGATGTGCCGGGCCGACGACTCGCTGGAGACCGTGGCACACACGTGCGGCCGGCCGATGGCCGATTTCGAGCTGCGGATCGGCGATCGCGACGAGGTGCTGCTGCGCGGACCGAACGTCATGCTCGGCTACCTCGATGATCCCGACGCGACCGCAGCCGCGATCGACGCGGACGGCTGGCTGCACACCGGT
>Ga0207664_10002039_pt1 | contig 13314 bp, 12 predicted proteins | sample LARL83metaG_FD_184349 | JGI IMG/M metagenome (GOLD analysis project Ga0207664, IMG submission 184349) | Corn, switchgrass and miscanthus rhizosphere microbial communities from Kellogg Biological Station, Michigan, USA - LAR L8-3 metaG... | ecosystem: Host-associated > Plants > Roots >...
GTTGCCTCGCTTCGTTCTTCATTATGGTTTAACAAATCCTTGAAATCACACATATGGGTTGTGTTGCCCAAAAACCCGCGGATTTCAAAGGTCTTTTGCATTATCGTCGGTCACGCGCCACCATCACCCAATACAGCAACTGCAAGAGCGCCGTCACCAGCGCGGCGACATACGTGAGCGCCGCGGCGCTGAGCACCTGGCTGACCGCCCGACTCTCGCTGTTGCCCACAATCCCCAGCCGCACCAACTGCTCCTTGGCCCGGCGGCTGGCATCGAACTCGACGGGCAACGTGATGAGCTGAAACAACGCCACAATGGCAAACAACACAATGCCCAGGCTAATCAGGTGAGAAAAGGTCGCGCCGGCGATGACGTGCATCGAACGCAACACCACGCTGCCCATTAAAATAAAGTAGGATGCCATTGAAGCGAAATTGGTTACCGGCACGATCGCCATGCGGATATTCAGCGGCGCGTAAGCCGCCCGTTGCTGCAAAGCATGACCCGCCTCGTGCGCGGCCACCCCGACTGCCGAGAGCGAGCGCTCGTTGAAATTTTCCGAAGAGAGAAACAGCGCGCGTTTCTTCGGGTCGAAATGATCCGTGAGGCGGCCGGGAATTTCTTCGACGGGGATATCGACGAGACCGGCGTTATCGAGAATCCGCCGGGCGGCCTGTGCGCCGCTCAACCCGGATTCCACAGCCACGCCCATGTATTTATTGTAAGTTCCGGACAGCCTGAACTGCGCATAAAGGCCCAGCAGCAAACCCGGAATTGCGAGGATGAACCATAAAGGGTCAAAATACATCATAACAACTTCAGTGAGCGAGTTTCATGCTCAACTGGAATTTTGACCCCCTTTTGAACCACGTCGTTCAATTCCTCGGGTACAGCCCCGATTTACAAGCGCTTAGGACAACGCCTGTGACAGCAAAGTCGCTTTTTCCTGTCTCAACCTGTGCGATTATGGCGCAACAAAACGTGCTTCCGGCATCTTGCCGGAAGATTTTGGACCGAGCTGGCCAGCAAAAATACCTGCAGGCCGTTACGGTTCGGTCGGTTGCGGCGTGGATTGCCGGATAAGTTCCAGGACTTTCTCCACGGTCTCCTCCGGTTTGGCGGCGATCATCGCCCCACCCCGCGGCTTGATTTCCACTTCGCCCTTGGCAAGCGACTTCTCGCCAATGCCAATGCGGATCGGGAAACCGACCAATTCCGAATCTTTGAACTTCACGCCCGGGCGTTCGTCGCGGTCGTCTAGAATCACGTCCACGCCGCGCGCGGTGAGATCCGCATAGAGCTTTTCCGCCAATTTCATCACCGCGCTGTCCGGCGCCACGCTCAAAGGCGTAATGCACACCGTGAACGGCGCGACGCTCACCGGCCAAATGATGCCGTCCTTGTCGTTGCTCTGCTCGATCACCGCCTGCAACGTGCGCGTGACGCCAATTCCGTAGCAGCCCATCACGCACAATTTGCGCGAACCATCCTCGGCGAGATAGGACGCGCCGAGTTTTTCGCTGTATTTCGTTCCCAGGATGAACACGTGACCCACTTCGATGGCGCGGCGGATTTTCAACGGCTTGCCGCATTTCGCGCAAGGTTCGCCCGCATTGACCGTGCGCAAATCCGCCCATTTCGTCACCTGAATATCGCGCTCGATGGAAACGCTGCGAAAATGGAAACCATCTTCATTCGCGCCGGTCGTCATGTCATTGGCGCCGCGCAGGCGTTCATCGACATACACCGGAAAGTTTTTCACGCCGGCCGCGCCGAGGCTTCCGGGATGCGCGCCGAGCGCGTCGAAAATTTCCTGCGCTTCGGCAGCGCGGAAAACCGTGGTGCCAATCACGCCCGCCAGTTTCGCCTCGTTCAACTGGTCGTCGCCCCGAATCAAAATCAACACCGGCTTGCTGTCCGCGATGAACACCAGCGTCTTAATTTGGCGGTTGGCCGGCACGCTGTAAGGCGCTTTGCTCAAGGCCTCGATGGTGACCACGCCGGGCGTTGGAAATTTTTCCACCGCGGCGCCGATTTCGCGCGCCGCCGTTTTCGGAATGCCGCTGGTAGCCTTCTCCACGTTGGCGGCGTAACCGCAACCTTCGCAGAACACCACCTCGTTCTCGCCCGTCTCGGCGGGAACCATGAATTCATGCGAAAAATTGCCGCCAATGACACCGGTATCGGCTTCAACCGGAAAATTCTTCAGCCCGCAACGATCGAAAATGCGTTTATAGGCGTCATACATTTTTTTGTAGCTGCCCATCGCCGCCTCATCGCTCACATCGAAGCTGTAGGCGTCCTTCATGATGAACTCCTTCGCGCGCATCAGGCCAAAGCGCGGGCGGATTTCGTCGCGAAACTTGATGCTGACCTGGTAAAAATTGACCGGCATTTGGCGGTAGGAATTAATCTCGCTGGCGGCCACCGTGGTGATGACTTCCTCGGCCGTGGGGCTGAGCAGCCATTCCTTTTTCGCGCGATCCCGCACCTTGTAGAGCACGTCGGCGGCGGTTTCGTAGCGGCCGCTTTGCTGCCAGATATCGGTCGGCTGCATGGTGGGCATCAGCACTTCCAACGCGCCTGCGCGGTCCATTTCCTCGCGGATGATTTTTTCCACCTTGTGCAGCGCGCGCAAGCCGAGCGGCATGAAGGTGTAAAGGCCGCCGCTGAGTTTGCGCAGCAGGCCCGCGCGCAATAAAAGTTTGTGCGATGCGATTTCGGCGTCCGAAGGAGCCTCGCGGAGAGTCGGAACTAATGTTTTGGTCCACTTCATGTGGCGCAGAGATTAACCATAAAGCAACGCCGGAACGAAGAATTTTATTTGGCGGTTTTTCGGCAGAGCAATGGCTTTAATCAAAGGGTGTTTCCGCCTGAAAGATTGCCGAGCTCCTTTAATCCAAAGGAACATCTTCCGCGCGATCAGCGTTCTAGGACGTTTTCGATTGCGGGATCGACATACCAATTGAGGTCATTGTGAGGTTGATTATCGTTGTTCCAGCGGCTCCGCCACGGATTGTCGGTGACAGGATCAATCACATTACTGCGTAACGGCTCCTCAATGTGGCCGTCAACAAACTCAAGAGTGGTTCTTCTCGAGTGGCGATTGGATGGCCACTGGTCTGGCTCGGTCGGATCGAGGCTGCCGTCAAAGGAACCATCCGCTTTGGCATCGCCGAACATAATCATCTGGGAGGGACTGACGACCTGGCTTTCCAAAACAAAGCCCTTGAAGAAAGGACCGGTTACATCTCCCCCGAGTCCCAGTTGGGGATAGTTCGGGTCATTTAATCTGCTCTGCATGACTCCCCAGTCATTATAACCGTATTCAAATCGGGATTGCCGATGAATGGCGTACGGATCGTAGCGGCCGTCCGCCACGGTGCATCCAAGTGAGTTATTCAGGTTTGTATCCCAGGCGGACTCCCAGCGGGCGACGGGACAGGAAAAGATCCTGCGGTTATTGCCAGCGTAAGGCAGCATCCGCTCGGGCCACACATAATGATCCACCCCGCTTGTGTCGTGGATCCACCAAGCGCCCGGATAATGCCGGTTCTCGGTGAAATACAATCCCATGGCAATACCAAGTTGATGGAGATTGCTTTTGCAGACCGCAGCTTTACCACGCTGTTTAGCGGCGGACAAAGCCGGCAGCAGGAGAGCCGCTAGAACCCCAATTATGGCAATCACCACCAGCAGCTCAATTAAAGTAAACGCCAGGGGGAGCCGGTGGCTATCCGAGTTCGCCTTCGTTGCAGTTATACGTTTCCGAGTCACAGTTAACGTGAGTGGCGCCGAAAGACCTTCTCAAAAATCCCATACTACTTGCGCGACAATCTGGTGTTTCATCTCGCTGAACGGCCTCCATGCGGCGTGCCCGTCTTCGAAAAGAATGTTGCCGCCCGCAGGATTCTGCCCGGAAAGATGGTTGCTCCGGTCTACGGAGAGTCCTTTGATGTGCGTGTAGTCTCCGCTTTGGTTGACCGTCGCATCCATGGTTAATTCCACCGCGTCCGGTTTGCGCGAGCCGCAGCCGTCCAATTTCAACCGGGCCAATTCCGGCGGCACATCGCGGACGCCCTTAAGCAGGAACACGTATCCGAGAACCCGGGTTTGACCTCTGGAATAAGTCGGAAAATTCCAATGACGATCATCGTTCATCTCGGCGTTGGAAGGGCAATAAAGAAAACTCCTTTTTGCCCCGCGATTTTCTAATTGCTGCACAAGGTTGACATGCATGTCCCAGGGCCACACAGCTCCATGAAACTCCGGGTTGCTGGCAGTACAATCAGGCAACAAGCCTCGATAATCCTGCGTATAAAGCTGTAAAGCGATTCCGATTTGTCGGAGATTGGCACGGCATTGGGCCCGTCTTCGGCCTTCTTTACTGAACCCGATTCCAATCAAAACCAATGTGCTTAATACCGCCACAACAGCCACCACCACCATCAATTCCGTTCTGGAAAAACCAGCAAGTCTTGGTGTGGTGTAATCACTCTTGGTTCGCATAAAGAATTTCCTTTGCCAATTAATGCCCAAAGCTCCAAAGAATTGATAACAAATCTAAACGCTTCGTAAATGTAAATTCATCAGTGTGAGGAAGAGTGGAAATAGCGAATAACGTCCAGCGCAATTTTTTTTATCCGGCTCGTCAGGTCCTGCATGATTAATTTGACGATTGTAAACCACCCGGCTCTCCTCCTTCCCCCTTCCACCTCTCCCCTCTCAGTTCATTTAACGGTATTAACCAACGGCGCCATTCCCTGGATGCGGACTTCGAGTTGATCGCCGGATTGGATCGGCCCGATGCCGCTGGGCGTGCCGGTGAGGATGATGTCGCCGGGCAGCAGCGTCATGTTCGTGGAAACAAAGCTGACGATTTTGAAGCAGTCGAAAATGAGCTGGTTGGTGTTCGAATTCTGGCGCAGCTGGCCGTTTTGAAACGATTGAATCGTCAAATCATGCGGGTCAATTTTCGTTTCAATGTACGGCCCCAGCGGCGTGAAAGTGTCGAAGGACTTGGCGCGCGTCCATTGGCTTTCGCCGTTCTGGATGGTTCGATCAGTGATGTCCTGCGCGGAAGTGTAGCCCAGAATGTAACGCGCCGCCGCGGCGGGGGTGACGTTGCGCACGCGGCGGCCAATCACGATGCAAAGCTCGGCCTCGAAATCAGTGCGGTGATCCGAAAAAGGAATTTCAATCTTCCCGCCGTCGGGAATCAGCGACGTGGTGGCCTTGATCCAAAACAGCGGTTCCTTCGGCAGCGGCTTGTTTTGTTCGCGCGCGTGGTCGGCATAATTCAAGCCGATGGCGACAATCTTCGAAGGCGCAACCGGCGTCAAGGTGCGCACACCCCGCCGCGGAATGGGATTGCGATCGAACGATGGGGAACCAAAAACATCTCCGCGCAGCCGGTAAAGTTCGCCGTCGATGACCTTGGCGTGAAAGATTTCGTCGCCTTTTTGGAATCGGCCAATGGCTGCCATACAGCAGCGGAAGTCTAGCCAGCCGGGCGTTTTTTCGCAAGACCATTCGCGTTTTCGACACCGCTAATTGGCGATTTCCAGTCAAGCACGACCGTCTCGAAAACGGCCGCGACTCGCGAAAACCGGCCATTAGCCGCCCGCCGCATCGGGCTATTTCCGCTTCGTATTGTCCACAGTGATATAGAAGCTGCCGCCCCCACCCGGGCCTTCGCTGCTGGCTCGCCAGACCCGCAGAAGCACACGGCTGCCTTGGGCTTTCTCGCTCAGGCGCACCGCATCGTCGGCGGAGTGCACGGCCTGATGATTGATTTCCTGGATGACATCGCCTTCGCGCAAGCCCGCTTCGGCCGAATTGGAGTTTTCATCCACACTGGTGACCACCGCGCCGCGGACGCTGCTTGGGATGCCGAATTGCTGGCGCGCGCTGGAGTCAATATCCCCCACTTCCACACCGTCGAGCGAATCGTAGTTCGACTCCTTTTCCTGCTCGGGAGCATTCTGGCCTTTGGCATTCCCCTGCCCTGGCAAGGTGCCCAGCACCGCCGTGACCGTCTGTTCCGCCGGCTTTTTGCCGTTCTCGCCGCGCAGGATTCTCAAAGTAACTTTGGTGCCGGGCGCACTTTGCGAAATCATCAGGCGCAATTGCTGGCTGTCCGCAATCTTTTTGCCGTCCATTTCGCGAATGACATCGCCATTTTGCAGGCCGGCCTTGGAGGCAGGCGTGCCCGGTTCGATGTCCGTCACGAGCGCGCCGCTTTGGTCGGGCAAATTGAATTCCTGCGCCAATTCCGGTGTCAGGCTTTGAATATCGACGCCGAGATAGCCACGGGTAACCTTGCCGAATTTGATCAGACGCTCCATCACGCTCCGCGCCAGGTCGGCGGGAATCGCAAATCCCACGCCCTGATAACCGCCGCTCTCGGAGAAAATCGCCGTGTTGATCCCGACCAACCGCCCTTCGGCATCCACCAGCGCGCCGCCGGAATTGCCCGGATTAATGGCCGCATCAGTTTGAATGAAATCCTCATATTGATTGATGCCCAGCGAAGTCCGGCCCGTGGCGCTCACAATGCCCATCGTGACCGTTTGCCCAACGCCGAACGGATTGCCAATCGCCAGCACCACGTCGCCCACTTCGAGCTTGTCGCTGTCGGCCATCGTGATGGTCGGCAGATCCTTGCCGGAAATTTTCAGCACCGCGACATCGGTGGGCGCGTCCGCGCCAATGACTTTGGCGGTGAACTCCTGCCCGCTATTGGCCAGCGCGACTTTGATTTCATCAGCGCCCTCAACCACGTGATTGGCGGTGAGAATGTATCCATCGGCGGAAATAATCACGCCCGATCCGAGGCTTTGCGACCGTTCGGCGCGAGGTTGCGAGCGGCGGCGGCGATTGCTCGGAGGCGCTTGTTCCTGGTCGTTGTCATTTTCACCATTGTCGTTGGGCCCGAAAAAGCGGCGGAAGAAAGGATCGTTGAAAAACGGGTTCGTCTCGCGCTGGCGCACCGTGCGGGTGGAATAAATATTCACGACACTCGGGGCGACCTGCTTCACGATCGGCGCGTAGCTGGTGATGCCGTGCGTCTGGCGTTCGATGGGCGTGTTATCGATTTTGATTTGGGGCAGCGCGTTGGTTTCGCGTCCCATCGATTTGAATTGCACCGCCGCCAAAACCACCGCACCGCCTACAAGCACCGGCCACAGACCCGTCATTAATTTAGAAAATCGCTTCATAAAAATTCTACGTTTACCGCAAATCTCCCGCACTTTTTTTTGCCTTGGAAACACCTGACCGCACGACGTTCAAAAAAACTACACTTCCTCCGCGTGAAACTTCACACCAAAATCCGGTTTGTCAAAAGAAGTCGGACAACACCTACCCAATACTCTGACGAACGTCGAGTTGGCAAGAGGTTATGCAGCAAATGGGTCGCGTGTTCCGCGGTGCGTGAATGAATTTTCGGCCGCGCAGGAAGCTCGAACAGTTTGACACTTTTGGAGCTTTATTGTCTGATGGCGCGCGACGCACGGAAGGAAATGTCATGATCACGTTGATTTCAAAACTGCAAAAACCGGCGCACGCGTTCGGGCTGGCCCTGTGTCTCGTGCTATGCGCGAACACGGCGCGCGCGAAAGTGGACTTGGTGCCGAAATGGGGGCGCTTCGAGCGAAGCTTCAAGAGCAGCGCGAAATACGAAAACCCAATCCAGCAATGCACGTTGCAAATCAGCTTCGTTTCGCCGCGTGGTGAGACAAATCAGGTCGAGGGGTTTTGGGATGGCGGCAAAACCTGGCGCGTCCGCTTTTCGCCGGATCAACCCGGGCGCTGGACGTATCGGACCTCCTGTTCGGACACGGCCAATGACGGATTGAACAATCAAACCGGCGAGTTTCTCTGCACCTCGCCCCTCGGCGAAGCCCGCTTTGAACGGCATGGCCCCGTGCAAATCGCCAGGGACCACCGCCACTTTGAACACGCCGATGGCTCACCCTTTTTCTGGATGGCCGATATGGCGTGGAATGCCCCCGGGCTTTCCAGCCCCCGCGATTGGATCACCTACACGCAGGTGCGATCCGGGCAAAAATTCTCCGCCGTCGAATGGGCCGTCGCGCCGGGCATGGACGCGAAAAAGCATTCGGCGTTTTCCGGTCGGGACCGGATCGCCATCGACCCGGAATATTTTCAGCGGCTGGACGAGAAAGTGGAGATGATGAATCGCGCCGGGCTGCTGAGTGTCATTGCGCCGTCCTGGGGCGATGATCCCGCGTTCGCCGATTTGCCGGACGACCAGGCGGCATTGCTGGTGCGCTACCTGAACGCGCGTTGGGGCGCATACGATGTCGCTTGGCTGCTCGCCGTCAATGAAGCCCGCAGCGCGCGCTGGATCAAAATCGGCCGCGCCGCTTTCGCGGATGCGCCGCACGCGCCGGTCATTGTTTTCCCGGGCGAAATGAGTTCGGGCTTTGGGGAATTTCGCCATGAAAAATGGGTGGACGCCTTTGGTTTCGGTCTCGGTCAAAACCTCGACAATGATTCGCTGAAATGGCTCATTGCCGGCCCGGTAAGTTCCGAGTCGCTCGTTCAACCGCCGCACCCGCTGATTAATGTGCTGCCGCCGCTGGAGAATGGTCTGTCGGCGTCCGGCGGCAATCGCATTGCCGTCGGCGATGTCCGGCGGATGGCGTGGTCGAGCTTGTTGCTGACGCGGCCGGCTGGAGTGAGTTACGGAGCGCAGGACGTGGCGAATTGGAACACCGCAGTCCAGGCGAAGCTTCCAACCTGGCGCCTTTCGCTTTTTCTTCCGGGCGCCAAAGAGATTAGTCATGTCGAAGAATTTTCTGCCTCCGAGAAATGGTGGACCCTGCATCCATCCCCGCACTCGCTGGCGATGCAGCCGGGGCGCGGTTCGCCGCGGCGGTACATTACCGCTTCCGAAAGCGATACCAAAGACCTGACCCTGGCTTACGTCCCGGAGGACCGAACCGTGGAGGTCTATCTGACCGCCTTGCCGCCCTCACCCGCCATTCAATGGCTCAATCCGCACACCGGCCAAAAAAGCCCCGCCGTCGCCGTCGTGGGGGCGACCACATGCCAGTTGCCGACGCCGGACCCGGGCGATTGGGTATTGGTGATGAAGAGCGGAAAGTAACTGGCCCGCCGGCACCAGGCCGGCTCATTTCGGCAAAAACGGGCGCACGCGTTCGGCCAGCAGCTTGTTGCCGGCGGCATTGAAGTGCAGTTGGTCCGATTGAAAAAGTTCCGGCCGCGGCCTGCCGTTTTGATCGAGCACGGCATCAGACATCTCGCAATACTGCAAGTGTGACGATTGTTTGCAGAATTCCTTCACGAGCCGGTTATAGGTCTGCTCCTTGTCGTTTTGTTTCCAACGCGACGGCGTTGCGTTCCAGGAAATGAAAACAATTTCAGTGTCAGGAAGCCGGGTGCGCACCGTCGCGACGAATTCCTTGAAATCCGCGAACACCTGCTCCGGACTCTTGCCGTTCGCGATATCATTGCCGCCGCACCGGAAGAAAATCATTTTCGGCTCGTACGGAAAAACAATGCGATCGGCGAAATGTGTGATATCCACGACTTCCGAACCGCCGACGCCGCGATTCACCACCGGTTGGCCGGGAAAATCCCGCGCGAGCGTGGTCCATTTGCGGATGGTGGATGAACCGGTGAACAGCAGGCAATGTTTCGGTGGCGGATTCGTGCGGTCCGACGCTTCAAAAGCGGCAATTTCCTTTTCCCATTTGGCGAAATTGTGATTGGCCTCCGCCGCGAGCGTCGTGCGAAGCGAAAAGAGTACAGCGAACGCGACGAGCGCGAACCAGGGAGTGCGTTTCATGCGCGATAGATATGAAAGAAGCGGTATTTGGGAAAGAAAAATTTGAAATCAGCGGCGTGAATCCCGTTTGTAGCCGCCGACGTAGGGAGGCGGATTCTCCAACAGCTCTCAAACGATTTCAGTTTTTGGAATCATCACAGGTGAAACGCTGATCGGATGCAGTTCCGCCTCTCGTTCCTGAATATACAATTTCCAAAAGATCTCCCAAAATCCTTCCCCCAGCGGATGCAAATCTGGATAACCGGGCAAAATTGCCCCGTGAAACGTCCAGTCTTCACTCGACTTCACAAATTTTGCTCGAACGGGATTTTCCGCGATGTAAAAGCAAACGCTGGCGAATGCATTTCGGCGTCGTTCTTCTTCTCTCAGCACGTGATCGTACGACTGGTGTTGCCAAGTCCGGCCTTTGCCAAGCGCCGGCTCCAACCGCGTGCGAAGAAACTTTATGGCATTCAACTGGTCGCTCCCAAGTCGCAGCCCCATCCACATGAAATGAATGTGATCGAGCATCAAACAATAAACCGGGCAGAATAGCTGCTCACGCGCAGCGGCGTGAAGCATCATTTCGCGAAATTTGAAGTGAAACTCTTCATTAAGCCAACCCTTTGACCGGTTCTCCAAAGTGAGGGTCCAAAAAACTACGGCATGTCCGACATAACGGTGACGTTCGAGTCGCGGCAACTTCCGTTTGGGGGCAAGCGGCACGAGTCGCAGTCTGGTCGATTGCCGTGGTAATATCAAGCGGATGAAATCCGCCTCCTTACGTCGGCGGCTACAAGCCCACCCCCGGCTCCGTCTGGCTCCGGGCATCGAGCAATTCATCCAGCTTTTTCTTGTCCAACCCGGAAATTTCCCGCGCCACCTCGCGGACCGTGCGGCCGGTTTCGTAGGCCACTTTCGCGATCTTCGCCGCTTGATCATACCCGATCTCCGGCGCGAGCGCCGTGCACATCGCCAGGCTCCGCTCAATATTGCCCTCGCACTTCTCGACGTCAGCGACCAGACCCGCCACGCAACGTCGCGCGAACACCTGGCTGGCCTTCGTCAGCAGCGCGATGGATTGAAGCAGGTTATACGCGGTCACCGGCAGCATCGTGTTCAGTTCAAAATTGCCGAACGTGCCGGCGAATGTGATGGCCGCGTCGTTGCCGATGACCTGCGCGCCGGTTTGAATCACCATCTCGCACATCACCGGGTTCACCTTGCCGGGCATGATCGAAGAACCGGGTTGCGTGGCGGGCAATTTGATTTCCCCCAGGCCGCAGCGCGGACCGGATCCGAGCCAGCGAATGTCGTTGGCGATTTTTATCAGGCTCACCGCGACGGTCTTCAACACGCCGCTCGCCTCCACGAGCGCATCGATGCCGCCCTGGGCCGCGAAATGATTCGTCGCCTCGCGAAAATCTAATTTTGTTTCCGCGGCAATTCCCTCAATGGTGCGGCGCGCAAATTCAACGTGAGTGTTGATCCCGGTGCCGACCGCCGTGCCGCCGAGCGGCAATTCCGTCAGGTGCGGCTCGATTTTCCACAAACGCGTGATGTCCTGCTCGACCTGGCTCGCGTAGCCGCCAAATTCCTGACCGAGACGAATCGGCGTGGCGTCCTGCAAATGCGTGCGTCCGATTTTCAGAATGGCGTCAAATTCTTTGGTCTTTTCCGCGAGCGCTCCATGCAATTGGCTCAAGGCCGGAATGAGTCCGTGAACGATCCCGTCGAGCGCCGCGATGTGAATGGCGGTGGGAATAACGTCGTTGGAAGATTGCCCGCGGTTCACGTGATCGTTGGGATGAACCGATTTGTCACCGCGCTGGCCGCCGTTGATCTCCGCGGCGCGATTGGCGATGACCTCGTTCGCGTTCATGTTCGTGGAAGTGCCCGAACCGGTCTGAAAAATGTCCACGACGAACTGCGAATCCCATTTACCCTCGGCGACTTCTTGCGCGGCCTTTTGGATCGCCCCAGCAATGGCCGGCGGGAGCAAGCCCAGCGCCGCGTTGGTCGCCGCGGCGTGCTTTTTGATCAGCCCAAGGGCGCAGATAAACCGTCGCGGAAAACGCAGATCGCTGATGGGGAAATTTTCAACCGCCCGTGCGGTCTGCGCGCCGTAATAGGCATCGGCCGGCACCTGCATCTGGCCCATGGAATCCGCTTCGGTTCGGAAGTCTGTCTTCACGGCCCCACTATCGGCCATTCATTACAAAGAAGCAAAGCCCCTCCAATCATTCCCCCGCTTGGCGGTCTTGGCGTGAAATTAATTCAACGCTCAGTTCAGCTTTCCGCCAGGACCGAGTTTATTTTCTGGATCGCCTCGTCAATCTGCCGCGGCTCGGTGAACCCAATGACGATCGCGTTAATCTCCGGCTTGGACATGGCGAAACGAATCGACCTTTCGCGGTCTTCGGGATTTTTAAAATCTCCGTTGCCGAAAATTTTCATGCCGATGACCCCGTGGCCTTTGGCGTGCATGGCCTGGATTTGTTCCAGCACGGGACTGACATCCGCGACCGCGTTCGGGCCCCACGCCGATTTCACACCGTCCATATAGCGCCCCTGCGGATTCACCCGGACCAGGTGCACTTCGGTCCAATCCGAATCCACCGCGCTGCGTAACGCGCCGAGCGTGTGGCACGAGACGCCCTTCGCCCGAATCCACTTTTTCTCCTTCGCCTCATTGAATCCGTCCATCACGCGCTTCCAATCATCCGTCCAGCTGTCCTTCGTCATGCAATGAATCAGCAGGCTGTCGATGTAGTCGGTGTTGAAATTTTTCCGATGGTGATCGATGGTCGCCAGCACGTCTTCCGGCTGGCCGGGAACCTTGGACTGAATGAAAAGTTTTTCGCGCGGCAAACCCTTGATGGCCTCGCCAATCCAGGGAAAAGTTTCGTAGCGTTCCGCGCAATCGATGTAAGTGATGCCCGAATCGTAGGCGTGACGGATCATCTTAATGAACGCGTCCTTGCCCGCGCCCACCTGGTCGTGGCCGGAATTGACGCCCGTGCCGATGCCCAGCCGGCTCAAGTGAATGCCCGTTTTGCCGAGCGTCACCTGGTCGGTCGCGGTGCGTTTCGTGGCGGCAGCGAATGCCCCGGGAATGCTCCAGCGCGAAAGCAGCGCGGTGCCCGCCACGGCCACGGCGGAGGTTCGGATAAATTGGCGGCGATTGATTTTTTGGCTTTTCATTTGGTCATCCTTTCAAGGCACAATTTTTCGGCGTTAGAGCATGTGACGGCTGAATTGTGTTAAAGGTTACTACGTGTCTTTGAAACGCGCAATTCAATCTGCAACTCGATTTGCGCGGAATATAGGCCCTCGGCAAACCTTTGACATGCTTGTGGCAGCCTTTATCCTCCCGGCGTGCGTATTGTCTATGTGCCGCTCGGCGCTCGCAGCTATGAAATCAAAATCGGTCCGGGATTGCTTTCCGAATTGGGCCGGCATTGTTCCCGCTTGAAACTGGGTGTTCGTTGCGCGGT
>Ga0207664_10002041_pt1 | contig 13306 bp, 11 predicted proteins | sample LARL83metaG_FD_184349 | JGI IMG/M metagenome (GOLD analysis project Ga0207664, IMG submission 184349) | Corn, switchgrass and miscanthus rhizosphere microbial communities from Kellogg Biological Station, Michigan, USA - LAR L8-3 metaG... | ecosystem: Host-associated > Plants > Roots >...
ACCGACGGCGTGATTTCCGCCGACCAATTGCGCCGCTGGAGCGGCGTGCGCCCCGGGCAAAACCTGCTCGCCCTCGATCTCGCCCGCGTAAAACGCGATTTGGAAATGCAACCCATCATTGCATCGGTGTCGGTGGAACGCATCCTGCCGGGAACGTTGCGGCTGCGCATCAGCGAACGCGAACCAGTGGCGCAAGTCACCGTGCCTGCGCCGCGCCCCGGCGGCGGGCTGGACCTGAAAACGTTTCAAATTGACGCCGACGGCTATGTGATGCTTCCGCTGGATCCCCGGCAGCGCGCCGTCCCGCCCACGCAGGCCGACGATCAATTGCCGCTCATTCTCGGCATTCCCGCCGGCGACTTGCAGCCGGGCCGCAAACTCGAATCGGTCCAGGTGCAGGCGGCGTTGAAATGGATTGATGTCTTCGAATCCTCGCCCATGGCCAACATCGTGGACCTGAAAAAAATCGACGTGCTCTCGCCCGAAGTGTTGATCGTGACCACGGGGCAGGGCAGCGAGGTCACCTTCAGCCTCGATAATTTCGACCAGCAATTGCTGCGCTGGCAAAAAATCTACGAGGAATGCTCCCGCTCGAACAAGACGATCGCCACGCTTAATTTGGCGGTGACGGATAACACCCCCCTGCGGTTCTCGGACGCCGGCGCGGTGCCGCTGCCCGCTCCCAAAACAATTAAACCTCAACGCATCAGGAGAAGAAATGTTTGATTCCTCAAGCATCATCGTCGGACTGGAAATCGGCACCTCGAAAATTTGCGCGGTGGTCGGCGAGTTGAATCCGGATTCGTCGGGATTGAACATCGTCGGCCTCGGCCAGGCCAGGTCGCGCGGCGTGCGCAAGGGCGAAATTTGCGACGCGCCCGCCGTCGAGGAGGACATTCGCAACGCCATCGTTGAGGCCGAGCAGATGGCCGATGTGGAAATCCGCAGCGTGTACCTGGGCGTCACCGGCGGCCATGTGCGCGGCTTCAATAATCGCGGCGTGCATCCCGTCGTGTCCGCCGACCGCGAAATTTCCGAGGACGACGTGCAGGACGTCATCAAAAACGCCAAGACGATTAATTTGCCCGCCGGCCATCACGTGATTCACGCCATCCGCCAGCATTTCCTCGTCGACGGCCAGGACGGAATTTCAAATCCCGTCGGCATGCTCGGCTCGCGCGTGGAAGTGGATGTCCATGTCGTGCACGGAAATTTGAACCGACTGCAAAATGCGATCCGCACGGTGAAGGGCCTGCAATTGGAGGTGGACGAAATTGTTTTCAACGGCCTCGCTTCCTCGCTCGCGTTATTGACTACCGAGCAAAAGGAATTGGGCGCGCTCGTGATTGATATCGGCGGCGGCACGACCGAATACGTGGTTTACGCCGACGGCGTCATCAAGCACGCCAGCGTGCTGGCGATCGGCGGCGATCACGTTTCCAACGACCTCGCCTACGGCTTGAAAGTGCCGCTCGGCCGCGCCGAGCAATTGAAAATCGAACACGGCTCGGCCTTCGTGGAAGGCCTCACGGAAAAGAGCGTCACGATTTCGAACGAGCTCGGGATGCCGCTCAAATCCGTGAACCTGGAGCATCTCCGCCGCATCATGTCGTTGCGGCTGGAGGAAATTTTTCAATTGATCGGCCAGGACCTGGAACAGGCCGGGTTGCTGGATTATTTGCGCTCCGGCGTGTTCATCTGCGGCGGCGGCGCGCGCATTCCGGAGATTGCCCGCCTCGCCGAGCAGGTGCTGCAAATGCCGGTCTCCCTCGGCAAAACCAATTCCATCAGCGGCCTGAAATCCGCGCTGGACCAGCCGGAATTCGCGGCCGCCATCGGCCTGGTGAAGTTTGGTTCGTTCCAGCAGAAAAAACGCGCGGGCAAAGCCACCTTGCGGGACGGCATCAAATCGACGATCGGACAACTTTTCAAGAGAGCCTGAGCTATGGACGATTCCACAACCATATCGGTGAAAATTTTCGGCGTCGGCACCGCCGGCATCAACATCCTGGAAGAGTTGGCCAAGGCGGCCATCCCCGGCGTGGCGCTGGCAGCCGTGAACACGGACGCAAGATCCGTGGCCGCGTCCTCGGCCCCGGAAAAAATCGCGCTGGAAATAAAATCCGCGCGCGGCGCCGGCACGAGCGGCGATCCCCAGCGCAGCCGCGCCGCCGCGGAGGAGAATCTGCCCAAACTCAAGCAGGCCTGCGAAGGCATGGACGTGGTCTTCCTGATGGCCGGTCTCGGCGGTGGCGCGGGCACGGGCATCAGCCCCGTCCTGGCGCAGGCCGCCCGCGAATCCGGCGCGCTCGTGCTGGCTTTCGTGGCGATGCCGTTCGATTGCGAAGGAAATCGCCGGTTGCAACAAGCCAAACTCGGTCTGGAGCAGCTCAAAAGCGCCGCCGACGGCGTCATTTGCCTGCCGAACCAGGAGATTTTTAAATTGATCGACGAGAAAACCAGCGTCGTCGAGACCTTCAAAATCCTGAACGGCCTGCTCGCCGAAGGCGTGAGCGGCGTCTGGCGATTGATGGCGCGCAAGGGCTTGCTCGAAATTCATTACGCCGATTTGTGCGCCTTGCTGCGCGAGCGCCGCGGCGACAGCTCGTTCGCCACCGCCGAAGCGGCCGGCGCAACCCGTTCCCGCGAGGTCATGGATAAATTGTTCGCGCACCCGATGCTCGACGGCGGAAAAACCCTCTCGGAATCCGACGCCGTGCTGGTCAGTTTGACCGGTGGCCCGGACCTCACCATGGCGGAAGTCCACCGCGTCATGGAGCACATCAACGGCAAATGCGAACGCGCGCAGGTCGTCATGGGCGCCGCAATCGATGAATCCTTCCGCGAACGGCTGGCGATTACTCTCATCGCTGTGCGCCGTGGCGAGCCGTTGGTTGAAAAAGCCGAATTGCAGGACCGCGAGCCGCATCAGCCCGAAAGCCGTACTTCGGAAGATTTGAGCCACCATCTCCTCAACCAGGAGAATGGCGCGCGGCCGCAGTCGCGTTTTGTTCCGCCCGCGCCAGCGTTGCCGCCGGAAAAAATGGAGCAACTGGCCGCGCGGCAAACCCGCTCGCGCAAAAATCCCAAGATGCGCCAGGGTCAATTGCCGCTGGAGATCATTTCCAAAGGACGCTTCGATAAAAGCGAGCCCACGATCCACAAAGGCGAAGACCTCGACGTGCCGACCTACATCCGCCGCGGCGTGGCGCTGAATTAATGGCGGCGACTGGTAGGGCGTGTCACTCCGTGCGCGCCGCCTCCAGAAAGTGCCGCGATTATTGAATTTCTTAATGCCTCTACTCGTTGCCCAGCCCGTTATTTACTGTTCCTTCGGGCTCGCCAACAATCCGGCGAGCGTGTTGGTAGTCACCGCGGCGGGATGCCCCTCGTAGCGCACCACGTTATTGGTGTCCACGAGCAAAATGCACGGCAACGCCGTCACGCCGGCCGCCTTGATGAATTGGCCGTCGGGGTCGAGCGCGGACGGAAAGTCGGGTTTCGGGTCGGCTTGTGAAACTTCAGCTTCCGTCGCGGTGGTCACCCCCAGCACCTCCAATTTTCCGGGCAGAGCTTTTTCCAGCTGATTGAGCGCCGGAATCCATTTCCTGCAGGAAGCGCTTTTAGGGGACCAAACGCTGATAATCGCGAATTTTCCCGCCAGGTCCGGCTTCGCGCCGACCCAATTCGTAAAATTCAATTCCGGTGCGGTCTGGCCGATCGGGGAATTATCGGACACCGCGTCCGCCAATCCCGCCTGTGAGTAAGCGGCTTGGACGCGCTTTTCCTGCTCCTGGCTGGCGGCCTTGGCTTTGGCCGTCAGCGATGCCTCCATGTTCGCGTGGTAAAGCTGGTCTTCTTCGCTTTGTTCCTGTTCGAGTTTTTCAGCGTCCTTGGGATCGTAGTTGAATTCCTTCTGCAACTCCGGGCTGAGATATTTCAATTTCACATTGCTGACCCCGTGGTCCGACGAGAAAAAAATATCCGTCGAGTTCGCGCCGAAAATCGTGACGTTGCTGTAGGTGGTGGAACCAACCGTCAGGAAATCCAGGTTCACCGCCGCCGTCAGCGAAAACGCCGTCCCCAACCATGCCAGACAAATGAGCAACCGATACATCATAACCTCTTTTGAAAGCAAAATACGCGCCGAGAATTACACTCTTGCGCGATTTTAATTGGCATTTTTTGGCATTTTCCGAGGAGAATCGGGCCGGTCTCTTCCGTTTTTGCCCGCGGCTGCCCCATAGGAGTGACCTTGCCTCAGTCCAAAGAAAGGACATTCTGCGGCAGCGGCATTGACTTGATTTATGGAATCGCGATTATCCGAATCATGGATTCTCAAGAAATTGCCCGGCTCGCCGGAAAAATTATTGCCGCCGTCGAAAAGCGCCTTCCGGAATACGTGGCCGTTGAAGAAGACCGTAGCCGCAACGAAGGGAACAGCGCCCTGTGCATCATTGACGAAACCGGCGTCGTCCACGGCAAAATGTTCGGCGCCGACAAGGTTCGCCAGCGGCATTCGTTTCGCATCGCCTGGACCAAGGCGAGCCAGGTGTGGATTACCGGCATCAAAACCGGCGAATACGAAAAAATGGTTTTCACCGGCCTGATCGACGACAAGAAATTCGGCATTCTCCGCCCCGATTTTATCGGTTGGGAAGGCGGACAGCCGATTGTCGTCGAGGGTAACCTCAAGCTGTCGGTTGGCTTCAGCGGTTTTCGCGGCCGGAGCGATTTGGAAATTGTCCAGAAAGCCATGGTCGATATGCTCGCGGCGAAGTGACCGGAGCGCGGCGTCATGTTTGCGCGGTCAGGTAATCGCTTCCCCACGTCGGCCCTTCGCAACGCGGCCCGTCCGGCGTCCAGGTTAAATGATCGATGAACATCTTGCGCGCTTTCATCTGCTTGTCCCACGCGTGGTAGATGATGAACTCGCTTTCGCCGTCGGGGCCGAGGCAGATGGAATTGTGCCCCGGACCGATGACCTGGTTCGGAATGGTGCGCAACACGCGCGGGCCGTTCTCGTTGCCCGCGTCCGAATAAGGCCCCAGCACGTGGTCGGCGACGCCGTAATCCACCCCGTAAGTTTCGTTTTCCCATCGGCCGCCGCTGTAAAAACAATAGTAACGCCCCTCATGCTTGCGGACGAACGGCCCCTCCAACGTGTGCCAATCCCACACGCCGCCGTACATCGGGCGATTCCTCTGAAACCGCTGCCAATCGGAACGCGCGCGCAGCACCATCTTCTCCGGCCCGACCACTTCGGTCATCGACTTCATGCGCCGCACCGCGAGCGCCGTGCCCATGCGGGCATTATTCTCAGTATCGAGAAAATCCCGCGCGTAAAAAAGATACCGCTGGCCGTCATCATCCAGGAACATATGGGCATCGATGGCGAAAGGACATTCGGGCCGCGCAATCAACGCTTTGCCGGAATCAAAATACGGCCCCTGCGGGCTCTCGGCGATGGCCACGCGGATCTCATGATGTTTATCTCCGTGGCCGACGGAGTAGTACAGGTAGAATTTTCCATCCGCGCCCTCGGCGACTTCCGGCGCCCAGAAATGCGTGCCCAGTTCGGCGGCGGGACGGAGCAGGGCGTTGCTGGCGAATTTCCATTGCACGAAATCCGAGGATTGGATCACGGGAAAAATCTTCCCGATTGTCTGGCCCTTGGCCTCCTGTTCACCCGTCCCAATTGCGTAATACGTATCACCCGATTTCCAAACGAAGGGATCGGCAAAGTAACTGCCGTAAACCGGGTTCGTATGAACGATTTTAGGACTCGCGAGAGCCATACTGAAAGAATGTCCACCGTGATTCACGCCAGGAACAGTGGGGAACTTACCTAACGGGGTGACGGGTGGCGGGTGACGTCTGGAGGAGCAAGTTCAGGCGAGAACGCGAGTGGATTTTTCCCACGCCAGCCCCCAATCGCGCATGGCTTTTAACACCGACCCCAGCGCCTTCCCTTTTTCAGTGAGGCGATAGGCCAGGCGCTTCGTGCCGTCTTCGGCCGGGATTTGCTCGACGACGCCGTGCGCCAGCAGGCGTTCGAGCCGTTCGGCCAGGATGTTCGTGGGGATGCCTTCGGGCGAGGCGGTAAAATCTTTGAAGCGCGTGCGGCCGAAAAAAAGGTCGCGGACAATCAGCAACGTCCAGCGATCGCCGAAGATGTCGAGCGAACACGCCACCGGACAATCTGATCGCCGCGTGGGCGCAGCGCCTTTCTTCACCACTTGATTTCGACGGGTAACCGGCACAACCCAACTGTGCCACACTACTCACTTGCATACCACAAGTAAATTACTTGCATTATGCAAGTGATGATGCAAAGGTCATGCGGCTCAAATAACGACAACCAATAATAAAACAAAATGAACATGAAAAATGAACCGATGGGAAGCCTCGCAGAAAATGTGGCTTCGGAATTCAATTATGGACATTCCAGCATGAAATCAGTTGTTTTCGCAGTGCTGGCGCTGTGGCTCGGTCTGGTTTTGTTCCTGGGCTTTCGCGGCGCGTTTGTGGGGGGCGCGGATTCGCCGCCGCTGGGGATTTTCCTCGGTTTGACCATTCCTTTGGCAGTGTTTTTTTCGGCCTACTTTGGATGGAGCGCATTCCGGGCCTTCGTCCTGAAGGCCGACCTGCAGCTCGTGTCGGCGGTGCAGGCCTGGCGGTGGGGCGGCCTGGGCTTCCTGTCGCTCTATGCGCATGGCGTTCTGCCTGGATTGTTCGCTTTCCCGGCGGGACTAGGAGACATGGCGATCGGCCTGATCGCGCCGTGGATGGTCCTCGGTCTTATTCGCCAGCCGTCCTTCGCCGCCAGCCGCCGGTATAAAATGTGGAATATCCTCGGGATCACTGACCTCGTTGTGGCCGTATCGATGGGGACCCTCTGTTCGGGCTTTATCCATGGACTTCCTTTGAATGTGACCACCGGCGCGATGGCGCAAATACCCCTGGTGCTCATCCCGGCGTATATGGTTCCGTTGTTTATCATGTTGCACGCCACCGCTCTTTTCCAGGCGCGGCAATTAGTCCAAAGTCCAAGGGCCAAAGTCCAAGGTTCGAGGTCTTGAGATTTCGGGAGTGAAGATTACGGCCCGACGGAGTCTCGCCGCGCCCGTATTGTTTAACCTATTCAACTCATTTAACTCATTTAAACCTATGTAACTCATTTAACAAATTAGCGCCGTGCCGTTTCGCCCGGCGCCCTGTCCAACCAACAGAACTCATAAAGCCTATGTCCAATTTTAATTATGAGGCGGTGGACGCGGGAGGCCTCAAGATCGAGGGCAAACTGGATGTGATTGACCAAAATGAGGCGATTCGGCGCGTGAAGGAGATGGGGCTCTTCCCGGTGCGAATCGTCGAGTCGCGCGAGCGGCGCCGCCGGCAAAAGTTCGTGGAAGCCAAACCGGCGGGCCGGCGCAAGGAGATCGTCATCAATATCCCGTATTTCAGCGGGCGCGTGAAACCGTCGGTGCTGGCGATTTTCACCCGGCAACTGGCGACGCTGGTGGAGGCGGGCATGCCGCTGTTGCGCGGGTTGCGGCTCTTGCGCGAGCAGGAGGAGGAGAGCGCGGCGTTGCGGAAGATTTTGGACGAGATCGCCGAACAGATCGAGGGCGGCGGGTCGTTGTCCGAAGCGCTGGCGGCGCATCCGAGAATTTTCAATTCGCTTTACGTCAACATGGTTAAAGCGGGGGAACTGAGCGGCGCGTTGGAAATCACGCTGCGACGGTTGGCGGATTTCATGGAGAAGGCGCAAAAAATCAAGGGCAAGGTGAAGGCGGCGATGTTTTATCCGGTCTCGGTAATGGTGGTGGCAACCGGCATCGTGATATTGATGATGACGTATATCATCCCGCGGTTCCGGACCTTGTTCGACGGATTGAATATGCAGTTGCCGTGGATTACGTCGTTTGTGCTGAACATAAGCACAGCCATCACAGCGTATTTTCCGATGGCGGCGGCGGCAACGGCGGCGCTGGTAGTGGCGCTGTTGCTGGCGATGCGGACGAAGCGCGGGCGGGCGGTGTTTGATCAAATCAAATTGAAGGCGCCGGTGTTCGGGCCGATTTTCCGCAAGCTGGCAATTTCCCGGTTCGCGCGCACGCTCGGGACGCTGGTGGCCAACGGCGTGCCGATTTTACAGGCGTTAAATATCGTCAAGGAGACGACGGGGAACGTGGTGGTGGGGCGGGTGATCTCGACCGTGCACGATAGCGTGAAGGAGGGGGAGACGATCGCGGCGCCGCTCAAGGCGTCGCGGGTGTTCCCGGCCATGGTGGCGGGCATGGTGGATATCGGCGAACAAACCGGGGCACTGCCGGACATGCTGATGAAGGTCGCGGATAACTACGATGACCAGGTGGATAACGCAGTGGCCTCAATGACGTCGTTACTGGAACCGGTCATGATTGTGTTCCTGGCGGTGGTGGTGGGCGGAATTGTGATGGCGGTGTTTCTGCCGATTATCCGGATCGCCACGGGCGGATTTGGAGGAGGAGGAGGACAATCGGGAGATTGAGGAAGGTGGGAACACTCAACATCGAACGCCGAACGCCGAACATCGAACATCGAACGAGGGGCGCCGACTTTTAGTCGGCTTTGCGCATTAACCTGCACGTGCGCGTTCGCGAAGCCGATTGCCAACGGCGCTACGGCCGCGCGTTCACTACGGCGTTGCGGGAGTCTGGAGCGTGACGGAATCGATTTTACTCAGGTCAGCGACGCCGAGTTCGAGCAGGGCGGCGTTGGTGTAGAGTTCGGGATCGTATTTCACGCCGGGCGCTCCGGCGATTTTCCGCTGGTTATCGAGTTCCTGCAGAGACAATACGTCGAGGGCGACGGGGTCGCGGCTGAAGCGCAATTGATTCAAGATCGCCGAGTAATGCAACAGGCTGCGTTCCTCGCCTTCATATTGGCAGATCAAGGCGTCGGTGATATTCAGCACCACGTGATCGCTCAAGGCGGGCAGGGCGTAAATCTCGGGAATCGCGGTCGCCATCCGATCGTGGTCGGATTCGAAGCGCGCGATATTATCGACGCTGCCGGTGGCGAGGCTGAAGAGATTTCCGAACACACCGGCTTCATTGTGGTTCATCAGCGGGGTGATGTTGATGATTTTCGTCATGCCGGTGGTCACGAGTTTCGAGACGAATGATTTGCGGCCGATGCCTTCGCCTTTTTTTCCAAATTCCAAATCACCCCACACCAGGCTGCCAAGCAGTGGGCTGTCATAAAAAACTTTTTCATCGTAGCCGGCTTCCGCGCTGCCGCCCACGCGCACGCCAAACCGCGCCGCCAGGTCAAAGTAACCGGCGAGCCGCAGGTCGGTGCGATGCTTGTCCCAAATGACGATCTGCGTCGGGCGCAAACCCGCGGCGAGCAATTCCTGGATCACGGCCGCCACCACGGCCGGGCGGGTGCCGCTGTTGGGCCCGGGCTCGGAAAAGACTTTGATGCCGACGACGTCCTGGGTGGACACGAGGCTTCGCCAGCCGTCGAGGACCGAGTTTTTGCCCGTCAACTCCTTAATGCCGCGGGCGACCATGGCGCGGATGCGATCTTCGCGCGGTTGAAAAGCGTCCGTGGCCGCGGGGTCCTGAACGATGACCACCTTGGCGCGGGCCGTGCTGCTGTTGGCCGCGGAAAACAGATTATTGCTCTGCGCATGGGCCGCAGTCGCCAGAATTAAGAGCCAGAAACTAAAAACTTTACGTGACACGGCGCGAATGCTACCACGAGCTTTAATGCTGACCATCAAAAACACGGGCGGGGTGAAAGGGTTGGGGGCGAAGAATGTCATTTTGCCGCGCGCCGCTTTCCGGGCCTTGTTTTTTGCGCTTCCGCTGCTGTGCCTGATCCTGACGGGTTGTCGTCCGCCAGGACCGCGGGCGTTGTTGGACGGGCAACGGCTCATTGAGCACGGGCGTTATGCCGAGGCCATCGAGCGGCTCAAAACCGCGACGTCGCTGATGAGCAGCAACGCGCAGGCGTGGAATTACCTCGGCTTGGCCTATCACGAAGCGGGCCAGCCGAACGACGCCGCGGATGCTTATCGCAAGGCGCTTGCGCTGGACCAGAATCTCGTGGAGGTGCATTACAATCTCGGCTGCCTCTGGCTGGAGCAGAATCATCCCGACCTCGCGAAAGGTGAATTGACGGCTTACACCTTGCATCGCGAGAAGTCGCCGGAGGGATGGATCAAATTGGGCGAGGCCCAGATGGGATTGCGCGATTGGAGCGGCGCGGAGAGAAGTTTGAATCAAGCCCGCTTGCTTGAGGCGCAAAATCCGGATGCGTTGAACGACCTCGGCGTGGTGCAGATGCAACGCAATCACGCGATGGAAGCTGCGCAGTTTTTTAATGCCGCCTTGCGCGCCAAACCGGATTACGCGCCGGCCATTCTCAACCTGGCGATTGCGTCGCAGCAATTGGGCAACCGGCAGTATGCGCTGGAACGCTATCGGGATTATCTGTCGTTGAAACCGCGCCCCACCAACTCGGAGGCGGTGGAGGCGGTGGTCCGGGCATTGGAACAAGGGCCCACCCCGACGGCGGCTGTGCCGCGTCCGACCGTGACGCCGGCGGCTACTACGAACGCAACTCGCCCGGCAAACAACACGATCGCTCGCACCCCCAGGCCTGAGCCGGCCACGCCCAGCAACCCGAGACCGGTCGCTGCCGGCAACGCTCCCACGGAAGTGACGCAGGTTGCGCCGGAGCCGGTGATTCGCGGCGCGTCCGAACCGGCGTCCCCGACCACGGCGGAGCCGGTGGTCTCTTCCAATTCCACGTCAAGGTCCGAGCGGCGCGGATTTTTTTCGCACGTGAACCCGGCGAATTTATTCCGCGGCTCCAAAACGCAGCCGGAGTCCTCCACTGGGACGTATTCGCCGAGCGCAACTCAGGCGGCCATCGCTCCCGAACCGCGTCCGGTGAGTTATCCGCGCTACAGTTATCGTTCCTCCCGCAAGCCGGCGGAGGGCGACCGGCCCGCGGCGCAGAAGGCGTTCGTGGAAGGCGCGCAGGCGCAGCAAGCCCGGCAGTTGCCGGAGGCAATCACGGCGTATCGGCGGGCCATTCAGTTGGACCCGGCCTACTTCGACGCGTATTACAATCTCGGCGTGGTGAGCGTGCAGGCGGGTAATCTGTCGCAGGCGCTTTCGGCGTACGAAACGGCCCTGGCGATCGATCCCGGCTCACATGACGCGCGGTTTAATTTTGCGCTCGCATTGAAACAGGCCAATTATCCCATCGACGCCGCGAACGAGCTGGAAAAAGTGCTGGCGAAATCGCCAAACGACATTTACGCGCACTATGCCCTGGGGGGGCTTTACGCGCTGCAATTGCGCCAGCCGGCCAAGGCGCGGGAACACTACCAAAAAGTGCTCGAGTTGAACCCCGCCTTCCCTCAGGCCTCGGCGATTCACGATTGGCTGTGGGCCAACCCCCGGTAAGCCGCCAGTTTTGGCATAAATCCCGCTCCTGATTCCCCGCAGTCGTGAATTATTCACACTGCAAGGAATTAACAATGAACCTGCCATTTAATTGGTTCGATATTGCGATCGTGCTGCTGCTGGGGCTCGGCGTGCAGCGCGGGCGCAAACACGGCATGTCCGAGGAGCTGATGCTCCTGCTCAAATGGCTCGCCATCATAATTGTGGGCGGCCTCGGCTATAGCGTCGTGGGCGATGTCCTCAGCGATAACTCGGTTTTTACCCATCTTTCGGCTTATTTGATGGCTTATACTGTGATTGCCCTGGGCATTACTGTCGCATTTCTAGCCATTAAAAAGGCGACGCATGGCAAACTGGTGGGCAGTGACGTCTTCGGCAGCGGGGAATATTACCTGGGCATGATCGCCGGGCTGGTGCGTTATACCTGCATGATCATTTTTGCGCTCGCGTTGTTGAATGCGCCGCTTTACACCAAAGCCGAGATTGACGCCGATTTGAGATTCCAGAACGACGTTTACGGCAGCGATTTTTTCCCGAAGCTTTACACCGTCCAATCCGATGTTTTTGAGAAGTCATTGATCGGACCGCGCATTCACGAGCAACTCGGTTTCCTGCTCATCAAGAGCACGCCCCGCGAACACAAAGAGTTGAGAAAAGAGCGGGAAGTTGGGGTTTTGAATTAATAGGCGTCGCCCGGGGGTCCGCCTCCTTACGTCGGCGGCTACAGCAGTGGGTGATTTTCTGAAACGATTGCTTCCTTCTTCCGCATCCGGCATTCTGGATTCGTAAATGGCCGGCTTGTTTTCTTCCGCAACACTGGAACAAATCCGCGCAGCCAGCGACATCGTGGACGTCATCGGTTCCTACCTGCCGCTGAAACGCGCGGGGGCGAACTTCGTCGCCCTCTGCCCGTTTCATAAGGAGAAATCGCCCAGCTTCAACGTCAATCCGCATCGCCAGATTTTTCATTGCTTCGGCTGCCATAAAGGCGGCGACGTTTTTTCCTTCGTCAAGGAATACGAGAGCATTGATTTTGTGGAAGCGGTCAAGCGGCTGGCGGATCGCGCGAAAATTCCGCTGGAGTACGAACAGGGCGGCGCTGGCCAGGAGACCAAGCATCTCAAAGAGACGCTCTTGAAAATCCACGAGCAAATCGCCCAACGCTGGCACACGTGTTTGCTCAATGAAGCCGCCGGCCAGGTGGCGCGGGATTATCTGGCCAAACGCGGCGTGTCGGCCGAGGCGATAAAATTGTTCCGGATTGGCGCGGCGCCCGAGGCGTGGGATGACACGGTGAATTGGGCGCGCAGCAAGGAACACGATCTGGCGCTGGTGGAGAAATCCGGCCTCATCATCCGCAAGGAAGAAACCGGAAATTATTACGATCGCTTTCGCGGGCGGCTGATGTTTCCGATCTGCGATGAGCAGGGCCGGGTGATTGGTTTCAGCGGGCGGGTGTTGTCCGGCGACGAAAAAACGGCGAAGTACGTGAACTCGCCGGAAACGCCCATTTTCACCAAGAGCAAAGTTTTTTTCGGGCTGGATAAATCCAAGCGCGCGATTCTGGACGCGGGCTACGCGATCATCTGCGAGGGGCAACTGGATTTAATCGCCTGCTTCATGGGCGGCGTGCAGAACATCGTCGCGCCACAGGGAACGGCTTTTACCGACCAACACGCGCGGATTCTGAAGCGTTACGCCGACGAAGCGGTGCTGTGTTTTGATTCCGACGAAGCCGGCCAAAACGCCACGGTGCGCTCGCTGGACCATTTGCTGGCGTCCGGCCTCGCGGTTCGCGTGGCCGTGGTGCCCTCGCCGCACGACCCGGACAGTTT
>Ga0207664_10002042_pt1 | contig 13298 bp, 8 predicted proteins | sample LARL83metaG_FD_184349 | JGI IMG/M metagenome (GOLD analysis project Ga0207664, IMG submission 184349) | Corn, switchgrass and miscanthus rhizosphere microbial communities from Kellogg Biological Station, Michigan, USA - LAR L8-3 metaG... | ecosystem: Host-associated > Plants > Roots >...
TTCGACGATCGCGCCGCTGAAGGTCTCGCCCACGCGCGGCGCGAGCACGGCGGCTTCGGCCAGATCGAGCACGGCCTTTTCGTACTGGTGGGCACGCTGGGCCGAGGCCTGCATGGTGGCGGGCAGACCCGCCAATGCGGACAGCGCCCAGGCGGGTACGGGCTGTTGCGCGCACAGCGCCACGCAGACCTCGCCGGTGTAGCGATCCACCAGCCGGCGCAGTGGCGCGGTGACGTGGGTGTATTCGGCAGCAATCGCCGATTGCATCGGCTGCACGGGCAGCGCGCCGTTGAACGCCACGTAGCCGGCGCCGCGCAGCACCGTGGTGCAGGCGGTGAGCATGGCCACGTTGGTGTCCTTCGACGGATCGAGCGAGCGGATGAAACCGGCATAGCCCAGCTCGATCGGCCAGTCGATGGCGAGCGCCTTGGCGGTGAGCCGCAGCCGCGCGATGTCGCGCGGATCGGGCTCGGGCAGGGTCCGCAGCAGGCCGATTTTCGCCTGCACCATCAGCTGCGCCGCCGCCATGCCGGTCAGCAGCGAGATCTGTTCGTTCCAGTCTTCCACCGCCAGCCGTGCGCGGAACGCCAGCGACCAGCGGCCGTCGACGACGTCGACCTCCTGTTCGGGCAGCGGCAGGCTGACGCCGCCGCGCGCCTGTTCGCGCTGCTTGCGCCGTTCGCCGATCTCGCGCAGCACGCTCCACATCGGGTCCGCGCCACCGGCGTCGATGCTTCGCTGCACGCCCGCGTAATCGAGCTTGGCGCGGCTCGTGACCCGCGCGCGCCGCACGTCGATGCCGGCGATCTCGCCGGTGGCATCCAGTTCGATGGTCCACAGCAAGGCCGGACGCAGCTGGCCGGGCAGCAGCGAGGTGGCGTTTTCGGACAGCACCTTGGGGTGCAGCGGAATCTTGGCGTCGGCGCCATAAAGCGTCTCGCCGCGGCGGTTCGCTTCCAGATCGACCGGATCGCCCGCGCTGACGAACGCCGCAACATCGGCGATCGCGTAATACACCCGGTGGCCGGCGCCGTGTCGTTCGACGTACAGGGCCTGGTCGAGATCCATCGATTCGGGCGGATCGATCGTCACCAGCGGGAGGTCGGTCCGGTCCAGCTCGGGCAGCCGCGGCTGCGCGGCAGCCCGGGCGGCGGCGGCCTCGACTTCCGGCGGAAACGCCGACGGCAGCTTCAATTCGCTCTGGATATCGCGCATGCCCTGCGCGAGCACCGGCTCGTCGGGAACCTGGATGTGAAGGCGGCGGGTGGTAGTCGGCACGGGCGGTTCCCCTGACGCGGTGGCCGTCGCGGATGCGACTTCCAAAAATATACATGGGCCGGAGGGTCTTCCACGCTCATCGCGCAGGGTGTAGAAACGGCGGCGACGCCTCTTCGCACCCATCGCCACTCATGACCGACACATCCCTGCTGATCCGCCTGGCCGAAGACGACGACGATTTCATCCTGGCGCAGGTGCCGCGTTTCGTCGATTTCACGCTGCCGCCGTGGCGCCGGCGCCACGAGTGCATCGAGGGCATCCGCAACGACCTGCTGCGGCACCTGGAGGATCAGCCGGCCAACAGTTATCTGTTCGTGGCCGAAGATGCCGATGGCGAGCGGGTCGGTTTCATCCACCTGCAGCGCACGGCGGATTTCTTCACCGGGCGCAGCAATTGCCACATTTCCGATCTCGCCGTAGTACCCGGCCGCGAAGGCAGCGGGATCGGCAAGGCGCTGCTGGCTCATGCGGAGGCATGGGCGCGCGAGCATCATTGCCAGCTGGTCACCCTGGCCGTGTTCCCCGGCAACGAGCGGGCCCGCGCGCTGTACGAAGCCGCCGGCTATGCGCCGGATCTGCTGCGGTTGGCCAAGTCGATGCATTGAGGCCGGGATACGTGCCCGTAAACGAAGAAGCCGCCCGAGGGCGGCTTCTTCACGATCGTGCCGATGGCGGCAACGCTCAGTTGGTAACGCCGCCGCCCGCGACAGTTTCGGCCTGCTCCCGCTCGTCCAGGCGCTGGGCCAGACGATCGATGTTGGCCAGCGACAGCAGGTGCGCGTAAACCCAGCCGAGCACGCCTTCGCGCAGGAACTCGTGGGTGACCTTCTCGTCCAGTGCGCGCAGCTTCTCCTCGCTGACCACGAACAGGCCATTGAGGTTGATCGCCTTGCCTTCCTGGCCGTCCTTGCCGTCCTTCTGCAGGCGCACGTTGCGCGGCTCGAGCAGGTCGTGCTTGAGCAGCTGCTCCATGAACCAGCGCGTGCGCGTGACGTTCTGCTGGAACTCGCCGAGGAAACCGACCGCCTTGGTCAGCATCTCGCTGTCGCTGCCGTCTTCCAGGAACAGGCGCTCGCCCTCGCTGGCGTTGAAGCCTTCGTAGCGTTCGTCGAGGAATACGGTGAAGTCGTCGCCTTCCTGATCAGCCGGCTTTTCGGCCAGCACGAACGGATAGCGGCGCACGAAGGCGGGCATGTAGGTGTTGGGCGCCCACTGGCCTTCGGCATCGACGTACAGGTTTTCGTTCTGGCGCAGGCCCAGCAGGGCGACCGGGCCGGCATTGGCCATGTCGGCGCCGGCGAACACGATCAGCAGGTCGCGCGCGGCGACGCCGAACTCCACGCCGGTCAGCGGAACCGAGTGCGCGTTCATCGCGAACTTCACGTTCGGCACGCCCTTCAGGCGCAGATCCTTGTGTGCGGCGCGGTTGAGCGGCACCGGTTGCTCGTAGAAAAGAACTTCAGCCACGTTACTTACCTCTGCCCCCGCCGTGCCGGGTCACCACCGAAGCGCCCCTACCAAACCCGGCGTCGGGTCTGTGTTGACTGGCAATCATATCAGCGCTTCCACCCGGCGGCGACTGTCTGCGCTGGCCCGCCTGCCGCATTTGCATGCGGATTGCAACGAAATTGTTCTATGCTGGCCCGCATCACGCATTCCGCATTATTGAAACGCTCTTTCGAAGCCCTGGCTGAAGGACGATTGCATGCTGATGGAAGTGCCGACTCGGGCCGACCTCAACGCGACCCGCGTGTTGTCGCTGGACGCCGCCGGCCGCATCCTTGACTGGATAAGCTGGCAGGACGCGGTATGCCTGTACGTTCGCGGCGCGGTGGCCTGGACGCTGGGCGACCCCTGCGTCACGGTGCACGGCGGCCACAATCGCGTGCTCGGCTTGCAGAGCCACATCGACCTGCACCCGATCATCGCCAGCACGGGCCACTGCCGCGAGCACGCGGTGGATCCGGCGCCGGCGCTCACCAATACCGCCCTGTTCGCCCGCGATCGCCACATCTGCCTGTACTGCGGTGAACATTTCAGCCGCGCCGAACTGACCCGCGACCACGTGCTGCCGATCTCCAAACACGGCAAGGACGAATGGGAGAACGTGGTCAGCGCCTGCCTCGCCTGCAACCTGCGCAAGAGCAACCGCACCCCGCAGCAGGCCAACATGCCGTTGCTGGCGGTGCCGTACCGCCCAAGCTGGGTGGAGCACCTGATCCTGTCCAACCGCAACATCCTCGCCGACCAGATGGAGTTCCTGGTCAGCCGGTTGCCGCGGCAGCGCCGTGGCGACCGGCTCGAGCAGGCCAGCCTCGTCTAATCGACGGCGTGATCGCCGTTTTCGGCGCTCTGCTTCTCGCGGTTCTTCTCCAGCTCGCGATCGATCTCCTCGACCTCCGCGCAGGCTTCTTCGGCGACCTCTTCCTGCCCGGCCTTTTCGGCCGGCGCGGCCTGCGCGCCTTCCCTGCGGCTGGCCAGCTTGCGGTAATTTTCGCGGATCCGTTCCAGCGTTTCCTCGTCCACGTCCTCGAGGTCCAGCAGGCTGTTGTGCGCGGCGGTGGTGCGGATCAGCTCGTCCAGCTTGATCTGCAGCGCGGCGCTGTCGCGGTTCTGGCTGTTCTGGATCAGGAACACCATCAGGAACGTGACGATGGTGGTGCCGGTGTTGATGACCAGCTGCCAGGTATCGCCGAAGTGGAACAGCGGACCGGTCACGGCCCATACCAGCACGACCATAACCGCGAGCAGGAACGCCGCCGGCCGGCCGGTGTTGCGCGCGGTCGCTTCGGCGAAATGGCGAAAATGCTGTGAAAGTGTGGCCATGACTGACTTCCTGGCTGATCCAGCGCAGCATGCAGCGCCGTTCGTATGCTGGATGTGCACGCGAATTGCCCGGGAAAACCCCATGCGTTCACGCTCGCTCCCTTGCTCCGCCTCGCCGCTGGGCCAACAATACGCAGATGAATGATCTCTCCCGCTTCCCCCATCTGGCACCGATCGATACGCCAGCCGACCTTCGCCGCGTACCCGATGAGGATCTTCCTGCCGTAGCCGACGAGCTGCGCCAGTACCTGATCGAAGCCGTCGCCAGCTCCGGCGGGCATTTCGGCGCCGGCCTGGGCGTGGTGGAACTGACCGTGGCCTTGCATCACGAATTCGATACGCCGCACGACCGGCTGGTGTGGGACGTCGGCCACCAGTGCTATCCGCACAAGATCCTCACCGGCCGCCGTGACCGCATCACCTCGATCAAGAAGAAGGACGGCCTGGCGCCGTTTCCGCGCCGCGAGGAAAGCGAATACGACACCTTCGGCGTGGGCCATTCGTCCACCTCGATCTCGGCGGCGCTGGGCATGGCGATCGCCGCGCAGCGCAAGGGCGATCCGCGCAAGGTGGTGGCCGTGATCGGCGACGGCGCGATGACCGCGGGCATGGCGTTCGAGGCGCTCAATCACGGCGGCGACGTCGAGCCGAACATGCTGGTCGTGTTCAACGACAACGGCATGTCGATCAGCGAAAACGTGGGCGCGCTGACCAAGATGATGGCGCGCGCGATGGCCAGCCGCCGGCTCAACCAGCTGCGCGAGCGGGCCAAGCGCGCCATCCCGAAGCAATCGTTTGCCGGCCGCTGGTTCAAGCGCTGGGAAGAGCATGCCAAGGGCATGTTCGTGCCGTCGACGCTGTTCGAGGAGCTGGGCTTCCACTACACCGGCCCGATCGACGGCCACAACATTCCGCAACTTTTGCAGGCGCTGCGCACGGTGAAGAACCTGCCCGGCCCGCAGCTGCTGCACGTGATCACCACCAAGGGCAAGGGCTATGCGCCCGCCGAGCAGGCGCAGATCGAATATCACGCGGTCGGCCCGTTCGACCCGCAGGCCGGGCTGGTGAAGAAGAACGCGCCCGCCAAGCCGACCTATACCGACATCTTCGGCGACTGGCTGTGCGATCAGGCCGCGGCTGACGAGCGCCTGCTCGCGATCACGCCGGCCATGCGCGAAGGCTCCGGTCTGGTGCGCTACTCGAAGGAATACCCGCAGCGCTATTTCGACGTGGCGATCGCCGAGCAGCATGCGGTAACGCTGGCGGCCGGCATGGCCTGCGAAGGCGCCAAACCCGTCGTGGCGATCTACTCCACTTTCCTGCAGCGCGCCTACGACCAGGCCATTCACGACGTGGCGCTGCAGAACCTCGACGTCACCTTCGCCATCGATCGCGCCGGCGTGGTCGGGCCGGATGGCGCCACGCATTCGGGCAGCTTCGACCTGAGTTTCCTGCGCTGCCTGCCGAACATGCTGATCATGGCGCCGGCGGACGAGAACGAGTGCCGCATGATGCTGAGCACCGGCTTCCACTATCACGGCCCGGCGGCGATACGTTACCCGCGTGGCACCGGTCCCGGCGCCGCGATTCATCAGGAACTCGACACGCTTCCGATCGGCAAGGCCGAATTGCGCCGGCGCGGCCATGGCCTCGCCCTGCTCAGCTTCGGCGCGATGCTGGCGCCGGCCGCCACCGTCGCCGCCGAACTCGATGCCACCCTGGTCAACATGCGCTTCGTCAAGCCGCTGGACGAAGCCATGATCGTCGAGCTGGCCAGGACGCACGATGCCTTCGTCACCCTGGAAGACAACGCCATCGCCGGCGGCGCCGGCTCCGCCGTGGCCGAGTGCCTGGCTGCGCACGGCCTCACCTTGCCGATCCTGCATCTCGGCCTTCCAGACGTCTATCTGGAACACGGCAGCCGCGAGGAAGTACTGAGCATGGCCGGACTGGATCTCCCGGGCATCCGCCACGCCATCCATGCGCGCTTTCCGCAGCTGAATACGGCCAGCCTGGCCAGCGCCAGCTGAGATCAGACAACCAGCACACACACCAAAACGCATCGCTTGGCCGCTGGGCCATTCTCGCTCGCCCCAGCGGACATCCACGGAAGGAATGACGGTGACAGACTGGATGCAAGGCTCATGGAGTCAACTGGAACGCTGGGCAAGTCGGCGCGTTGCCGGTATCCGCGGCGAAGCGAAGCCGTTCGCTATCGGAGGCGGACGATGATTGGGCGCGATGAGGCGATTGGTTCAGCCAGAAGAGCGTTGGCATTGCTGGGTGAGCGCATGCCAAGGAACCCCGGCTATGGCGTTTACATCCACGCCAGCGACCAGCTCGGCCGGATGGTGGCAGAACTGGGCCAACGCTATCTGCCGCCTGCGGCGGAACGCGGATGGGTCGATATCGGGCTCATGGCGGTGAAAGAGCTCGAGGCGGCAGACCCGGACTTCGCCAACGCACTGATGGACGCGGACTACGACTTCAAGCACGCCATCTGATACGCGATGCCGGCTGGCTCAAACGCCTGCGGCGATGCCGGACGCGTCTGATGAAGCGGCCGTTTGTCCGCCGCTGACACGGTCCCGCTGTTCCAGGTCGCGCGCGGTGAATACCGTGCAATAGCCTGCCTCCTGCAGCAGCTCGCGGGCCGCGTCGCCCTGGTTCCAGCCATGTTCGAACAGCAGCCATCCGCCTGCATCGAGATGCATGCGCGCGTCGCGCACGATGCGGCGGATATCGTCCAGCCCATCCACGCCTGAAGCCAGCGCACTGGCTGGCTCGAAGCGCAGGTCGCCCTGCGCAAGATGCGGGTCGGCCGCCTCGATGTACGGGGGGTTGGAGACGATCAGCCCGAAGCGCTGGCCGGCCAGCGGCGTCAGCCAGTCGCCGTGCACGAAGGCGACGTTGCCCACGCCATGGCGTCGTGCATTGCGCTCGGCGACGGCCAGGGCATCCGCGCTGGCGTCGGTGGCTATGACCTGTGCGTGCGGGCGTTCGCGTGCAATCGCCAGCGCGATCGCGCCGCTGCCGGTGCCGAGATCGGCCACCACGCAGGCGGATTCTTCCGGCACCCGCTGCAGTGCCTGCTCGACCAGCAGCTCGGTTTCCGGGCGCGGAATCAGCGTGGCCGGCGTCACTTCCAGATCCAGCGACCAGAAGCCGCGTCGGCCCGTGATGTACGCCACCGGTTCGCCGGCTGCCCGGCGATCGAGCAGTTCCGCATAGGCCGTCTGGACGTCCGTTTCCAGCACGTCGTCCGCGTGCGCGAACAACCAGCTGCGCGGCTGCCGCACGACATGCAGCAACAGCAGTTCGGCGTCGGCACGCCCGCCAAGCCGCTGCGTGGCCGCAGCGAGCATGCGGCGGACATCAGGCACCGGTCGGCGGCTCCGCGCCGGCCAGCGGCAACTGCGGAGGCGCCGACGCCGCTTTCGGCTCGCGCTTGCGCCAGTAGCCGCCGCGCGTCCACGCATCGAACGCCCAGCGCAGCCAGCCGATCAGCGCGTTCGCCAGCCACAGCGCCCACGCCAGCATGGCCAGCTTGTAGACCCACAACGAAACGCTGAGCACGCCGCCGCCCGGCAGCGCATCGGCGCTCTGGTCGGCGAACCAGCGCAGGCTCCAGGCGCTGGAATCGTTGCCGGCCACATGCATGTCCGGCAGACCGAGCAGGCCCTTCGGTACCGCGCTGATCAATACGGCCAGGGCCACCAGCGTGAGTACGGCGAGGCCGGTCTGCAGCAGGTTGAATCTCGTCGCGGTCATGGCCCCGGTCGATGTTGCGCGAGCGCGCAGGCCGAGCAGGATCAACCACAGCACCACCAGCGCGTATGCGCTCCAGGCGAACGCGGAAAAACCCAGCCCGAGCAGCAGCCAGTGATGGAAGCGCAGCGGGGTCGGCGCAAACCGCGCCAGCAGCCACGCCGCCAGCAGCAGCACGATCAACTGCGACCAGTACAGTACGGCCGGCCCCGCGGTGGGTCCCCACGTCCACAACACCCAGCGGTCCTGCGGCAGCTGCAGAGCGAGGCTGATGTTGGCGACCGGCGCATGCAATGCGAACGCCGGCGTGCGGATGCGTGCGGCCACACCGCGCGGTTCGCGCAAGCGCAACGCGTAGTCGTGCGTGCCGGGCAACAGCGGCAGGCTCAGCTTGCCGTCGCGCACGGCAAGGTTGATCGGCTGGTTGTCGCGTTGCGCCTCCAGCAGTTCGGCGCCCGTCGGCAAATCGATCGCATGCTCGCCACCGCGCGTGCTGCGTGCGCGCAGGTCCAGCGTGGTTTCCGTGACCCGTTCGCCCACCGTGCTGACTGCGCGCACGGCATCGACAGCCAGGCTGTCGCCCGCCACCGCGGTCGGCTGATTGAAGGACAGCTGCAGGCTTTCGCCAGGCAGCGGCTGGTAAAGCAGGCCCTCGTCGCTGGCGCTGGTGGGCACACCCTTCGCATCGACATGCCACATCGGCGCCGCGTGGATTTCCCACACCTCGGCGCGTTCGCCGAGCGCTGGCGCCTTCAGCACAAGTTGCGTGGCGTGATCGAGGCGGCTGGTCCAGCTCACGCTGTCGCTCGTCGCGTTGAAGGTGATGCTGATGCGTCCGTCCTTGACCGTGGCATCGTCACCCAACGGATGCTCCCCCGGCAGCAGCGGCAAGCTGGTGCTGAAGCCGCCCTGCTCGGGCGCGATGCGCTCGGCCGTGTTGATGACGGTCCAGTCCAGGCCCAGCACGAGGCTGCGGGTCAACCGTACATATGGCGGGAAGCTCTGCGCGACCGGCAGGCTCTTTCCGTCGCCGGCGGTACGCATCCGGTGCAGGGCGAGGCTGTCGCCCAGCGCACGGCCGTTGTCGACGCCGTCCAGGGCCCAACCCTGGCCGGCGAACGTGACGCGCTGCGGACGCTGCGCAAAACGCAGGCTGACGCTGTCGGCGTCACCCATGCGATAGCGCAGGCTGATCCGGTGCACGCCGCGATCCAGCCGCAACAGCAATTGGCCGTCCATACGCGTGAGCGGCGCATCGGTGTGGCCGTCCACCGCGGCCTCGAGCAGTTGCAACGCGTCGTCGGCCTGTGGCAGCTGCAGCGCGACCGGCGCGCCGACATGCGCTTCCAGCTCGACGCCGAGTGCGTCTCCGCTGGCCTGCAGTTGCGCCTGCGCCACCTCGGCGCACGCGGGTGCGCATTTCGGCGCCTCGGTCAGACGGCTGCGCAGTTGGTCGAGCAAGGGCTGGCTCGGCAGGCTTTGCGCATTCGCGCCATGCGGCAACAACGCAAGAACCAGTAGCGCGGCGCCTGCCGCATGGCGTCCGCGCCAGCCAGCCCAACGAGCACGCCATGGCAACAGCAACGTCTTCACCAGCTGCGCCAGCAAGAACGCCAGCAATGCCACCATCGCCACCCGAAGCAACCGCACCAGCCATGCGGGCGCGATCACCAGTCGCGTGCTCTGACCCGCCGTGACCGGTCCGGACCAGCTCAGCCGATAATTGTTGCCTTGATCCCAATGCGGCATGCCGGTGCCAGCCTGGATGACGCTGCTGGTGTCCAGCTGCCTGATCGACGGACGCGCCGCGCGCGCCAGCGGAAATGACGACAGTTTCTCAGCCGTGACAGCCATGCGCGCATCGACACCTGCGGCAACCACGTCCTGCGCCGCCGGCGCCGACAATTCAGACGGCGGGGCGGGCGGCGCAGGAGGTGGCGGGGGCGGCGGGGGCGGCGCCTGCACCGCATTCAGCGAAGCCTCTTCGAGGGCGGCTTGCGGGGCGAAAGCGGCCGAAGCCATGCGGCCCTGATTGCCAGACTCCAACTGCGGGTGCAACGCGTACTGCAGTTGCGCAGCGGCGAACGGCAGCGTCCACAGCACGGCCAGTGCAAGGACCGCCGTCGCGCCGATGCGCGCGGTGGAGCGCAGGCGGCCTTCCGGCAACGCGCGCAGCAGCAAGGTCAACGCGAGCGCGACGGCCAGGGTCCACAACGGCGCGGCGTCCTCATGCTGGGCGAGCACGAGGTAACCGGCCGCCAGCAGCGCCCATGGCCAGCCGAGCAGGCGGCCGGCCAGCAACGCGATCAGCGCCACCACGAACAGGTCGAGCAGGCTCCATTGTCCGATCCAGGAATCGGGCGAACGATCGGCGCCGACCGCGCCGAGCAGGCGGTAGCCGGAGGGCAGATGCAGGGTCGCCTGGATGCTTTCCAGCGGCAGCTGCCAGCCGGCGCTCGGGATCGCACCGGCATGGCCGGGAAGGCGCAGCCCGGCCTGCAAGTCCAGTTGGCGATCGCGCAGTTCGATGCCGCTGCGATCGTTGCCGGCTTCGGTGATCAGCAACGGCACGCCGGCCTGCGCGGCGCGTTGCAGCTGCCACGGCGCTGCCACGTCCAGCCGCTGGTGATGGCGCAGCTGACCAGCCAGGTGATCGGCGATGCTGAGGCCGGCGCCGCTGAAATCCAGCCACATTTCGCGCTGCAGATGCAGCTGGTCGCCCTGCCCGCCTTCGTCGCCACGCGTGCCCTGCTCGACCGACAGGCCGGCGTTGTCGTCCAGCGCATAAGCCGGCAAGTCGGCCCAATCGGAAGGCACGCCAGCCTGTGCGGCGTCGGTGGCGTTGCCTTCCACCCGCGTGCTGCGCAGGCCGGTATCGTCCGCGTAGCTCCAGATTTCCTGGCGTGGCCATGGTGCGGCGGGAAGCTTCAGCGCGACCTTGGCCAACGGCGCAGAACTGCGCGCGTCCAGCGTGGTCGTCCACTGTCCTGGTCGCAGCTGCACACGCAATTGGCCATCGCTCTCCAGGCGGGCCGGCAGGTCACCGGACAGCGCCGTCGCCACGAAGCCCGCCGGCAACGCCGGACCGAGCAACTGCTCGCGCGCGCTGCCGGTGACGTTGAGCTGCAACCGCGTTTCGAGCGTGGCCGGCAGGCCGTCCTCGAGACGGCGATAGACCCGCAGCGAAAGCGCGTCGGCGGCGCGCTGCGCGGCGGCGGCTTCGCCGAGCGTCAGCTGATCGCCGTTGCGTTCGACGCGCGCGACCGCGACACCGTCGACGCTCAGCGCGACCAGCCCGATCGCAGCCGGCACCCGCAAACGCGCCGGCCGCGACGTCCATGGCAAGGTGCCGCTCAACGAATAGTCGCCCGGCGCCAGCCACACCATCGGGACGCCGCCACGTTGCAGCACGGTCGCCGGCTGCCTGTCGACATCGACCTGCTGCGGCCAGTTACGCTCGTCGCCGGGCAACGCGATCCAGCCGGCCGCATCCACATGCACAGCGAGGCTGAAGCGCCCGCCATCCTTCGTCGCGTCGAGCGACAGCCGGCCCGGCCACGCGCATTGATAGCTGCCATCGCCCGGCATCTGGTTGGCGATGAAAGGACAGCCATGCCGGGGCGCGTCGTGGAGCACCCAGCCCTGCCAGTCGCGCAGTGGCGTGGGCACGTCCTGGGCCGGCGACGGCGTGGCGAGCAAGAGCCCAAGGCAGAGCATTCCAAAGCCCAGCAAACCTGGCAATCGACGAAGCATGCATTTCTCCCTGTGTGCCCATGGGCCGGCACAGTGTAGGTGGAACAACGCGGGCGTACAGCGTCGCCTGCATCAGCGGCGCGACGTCGGCAACTCTTCATGCAACGCAGTGGGCGGGACAAAGGGGTTGCGCGCCTTTGTCCGGAAAATCGGCCAAAAAAAACCGGGCATTGCTGCCCGGCGTTTGTCGTCAAAAGAAAGCCGTTCGATCAATGCATGATCGCGGCCGGATCCTGCTTCGCCTTCAGTGCGCTGCACAGCTGGATCGATTCGCCGGTCTGCGCCAGGCCACGGCCGATACCGGCGGCGTCCTTCTCGCGCGGCTTGAAGAACGCCTGCAGGCGGTCGTACTCCGCGGTGGAGCAGCCGCCGCCGCCAGCCAGCGCCGGCAGGCGGCCACCGGAGAAGCTGCCGGTGCGGGCCAGGATCTGCTTGTAGTGCGCGTTGAACCACGTCCACGTCGCATCGCGCTGTGCCTGGGTGTCGCGGTTGCCGCCCAGCAGCATGCGCATCTCGCCGACCTTGACGGTGTCGGTCAGCGCGAAGTTACGCACCTGCTCGGCCAGTGTCGGATCTTCCACGCTGGCCAGGCCACCGAGGATGCCGTTGCGCAGGGCCGGGTCGCTGGTCTTGGGCAGTTCGGCCATCAATGTGTCGACCGCGCTTTTGCCGTGTTCCTGCACCGCTACGCCCAGCGCGTCGCCTAGCAGGTCGGGGTCGGCGGCGGCCAGGTTCAGATGGCCATCTGCCTTGGGCTTCAGCGCGGCCTCACCCTGCTTGAGCAGGGCTGCACGCACCTCGGGCAGCTTGAAGTCGAACGCCAGCGAACTGGCCAGGCTGCTGCGCATCAGCGAATCGTCTTCCGGCTCGCCCGTCTTGCGCTGATAGCCGAGCTGCTCCAGCCGCGGCAGGTAGGCAGCCTTGGCCCAATCGGCCAGGCGCGCACGCTGTGCGTCGGTGACGGCGATGCGATGGTAGAGACCGCTGACCATGTCCAGCGGCGCGACGGCCACTTCGCGGATCTTCGAAGCGGTCAGCGGCTGCAACGCGGCCAGTACCTGACCGGCGTCGAGGTCGCCGTGACGGAAGCTGGCGCCGATCGCGTCGGCGTAGGCGAGCTGTTCGGCATCGCCGAGCTTGCCGATCTGCCCGATCAATGCGGCCAGTTCCGCCTTGTCGAGGCTGAAGCGGTAATAGCCGCTGGCGTTCGCGTTCGGCATGATCCAGGTCGGGTTCCTGGCATCCGCCAGCACCATCGAACCGGTCGCCTTGTCGAGCATTTCGCAGGCCACCTTGCTGCCGCCCTCGGTACCGTAGCGCACGCATACCGGCACGCCCCAGATGCGCTGCGCATTGCCGCTGCTGCCGAGCGGCAGGTAGCGACTCTGGCTGAGCTGCAACACCGTCTGGCCGTTTTTCTGTTCCAGCTTCGTCGCCACGTACGGCACGCCGGACTGGTCGAGGAAGCTCTTGAACGCATGCTTGAACGCATCGCCCTTGTCGGCCGCGGTGGCGATCGCCGAGACCAGGTCGTCGGCGGTGGCGTTGCCGTACTTCTGGCTCTGGATGTACGAGCGCATGCCCTTCTGGTAGGTCTTCTCGCCCACGTAGTTCTCGAACATGCCGATGACGCTGGCGCCCTTCTGGTAGGTGATGCCGTCGAACGCGGTCAT
>Ga0207664_10002043_pt1 | contig 13296 bp, 13 predicted proteins | sample LARL83metaG_FD_184349 | JGI IMG/M metagenome (GOLD analysis project Ga0207664, IMG submission 184349) | Corn, switchgrass and miscanthus rhizosphere microbial communities from Kellogg Biological Station, Michigan, USA - LAR L8-3 metaG... | ecosystem: Host-associated > Plants > Roots >...
TGAGCGGCCAGCGTGGCAGGGGTGATCATCGACAGCTCGTGCCGTGGCAGTCGCGAGGCGACGGCCCACGCGCGGTCCAGCGTGTCGGCAAGCGAGCGGGTTTCGTCCAGGCGCTGGGACAGGAACTGCGACTCGAACGCCGCCACCACGCGCAGGTACTCGCGGTCGCTTTGGGCCAGTGCGTCCTCGCCGACCACTTCGGCGAGGTCTGCCGCTTGGCGTCCGCGGGCCGCGATTCCGTACAACTGGGCGGCGATCTCGAGGTGGTCGTCGCGGGTCAGGCCAGGCCCGGCGCCGTGGCGCATCAGCCGCGAAAGCGAGGCCAGTGGGTCAAACGGCGGCGATACGCCGCGGGCGTAGGCCTCGGAACTGAGGACCAGCTGGCCTTCGGTGATGTAACCGGTGACGTCTGGCACCGGGTGGGTGATGTCGCCGGCCGGCATCGTGAGTACCGGCAGCTGGGTGAGCGACCCGGCGGCGCCCTTGATTCTGCCGGCCCGCTCGAGCAGCGAAGCCAGGTCGCTGTACAGGTAACCGGGATAGCCGCGACGACTTGGAACTTCGCCGCGCGCGGCGGACACCTGGCGCAGAGCCTCGCAGTAGTTGGTGAGGTCGGCGAGCACGACCAGCACGTGGCGGCCCAGGTCGAACGCCAGGTGCTCAGCGACTGTCAGCGCGACTCTAGGAGTGACGATCCGCTCGACCACCGGATCATCGGCCGTATTGACGAACAGTGCCAGGTCACCCAGCTCGGCACGGCGCTCGAGCACGCTGCGGACTGCGTCCACCTCTGCGTGCGGGAGGCCCAGCGCCGCGAACACGATCGCGAACTGCTCGCCCTCGACGTGGGCCTGAGCCGCGACCTGCGCCGCCAGCTCGAGGTGCGGCAGCCCGCCGACCGAGAACACGGGCAGCTTCTGTCCGCGCACCAGCGTGGCGAGCCCGTCGATCGCGCTCACGCCGGTGAGGATCGCCTCGGTCGGGGCCGCGCGCGCCGCCGGGTTGATCGGCGCGCCGGCAACCGGGCGCTGCTGGGCCCCGAGCACTGGCGGCCCGCCGTCGATCGGTTCGCCGCGGCCGTTGCAGGTCCGTCCGAGCCATCCCTCGCCAACCGGAATCCGCATCGGCGCGCCGGAGAACGCGACCCGTCCAGAATCCAACCGCATTCCCGAGGTTCCCTCGAGGACCTCGACCACGGCGAGGTCGCGGTGCACGTCGAGAACTGTCCCGTGGCGGACCTCGCCCGAGTCGAGCGTTACCTGCGCCACCTCGTCCCAGCCGACGCCGGAGACGTCCTGCACAACCATCAGCGGCCCGCGGATCGAGCCGATGGCGCGGTACTCGATCGGAGCCGACAATGTCGCCCGAGCGGCATTCGACCCTTCGTTCTGAGACTCGCGTTCGGCATCCGGCCTCGCGTTCATGACGGCGCTCCCAGCGACTCCAGCGCGTCGATCAGCTCGCGGTGGATCCGCTCGACCTCCTTGGCGCCGTCGGGCGGCGTGTCGTAGCGGGCGCGCATCACGGCCGACAGGTCAGCTTCGTCGAGTTCTGCGATCGGCACGCCACCCTCCAGCAGCGCAATCAGCCGCTCGTGGACGGCGAGCACCAGCTCGAGCAGCGCGCGCTGCTTGGCCGGTGAGCTGTACTGATCGTTGGCAATCACCGCACTCTGCTGCAGCACCGCCTCGCGTAGCAACCTGGCCGCGCGTAGCGACACGCGCTCCTTCGCGGGCAGCGACTCGGATCCGACCAACTGTGCGATCGACTCGATCCTGTCGGCGTCGGTGAGCAGCCGCAGCGCGGTCAGTCGGCGCTCGCCCCAGGCCGGATCGCCGTGCTCGCCGTACCACGTGGCGAGCCCGCCGGAGTCGCGCGAGGAGGAGTCCCGCCAGGTCACGGCCGGATAATGCCGGGCGTAGGCCAGGTCGCGATCGAGCGACCACACCGCACGCACGAACCGCCGGGTGTGCGAGGTCACCGGCTCGGTCAGATCCCCGCCGGGAGGTGACACCGCGCCCAGGATGCTCACCGATCCCGCGCCGCGGGAGAGGGTCTCCACGCGGCCGGCGCGCTCGTAGAAGTCGGCGAGCGCCGACGACAGGCCCGCGGGGTAGCCCTCCTCGGCGGGCAGCTCGTCGGTGCGCGACGCCAGCTCCCGCAGCGCCTCGGCCCAGCGTGAGGTGGAGTCCGCGATCACCACCGCGTCGTATCCCATGTCGCGGTAATACTCGGCCACCGTGACGCCGGTGTAGATGCTGGCCTCGCGGGCCATCACCGGCATATTCGAGGTGTTCGCGATCAGCACCGTGCGGTCGAGCAGCGGTTTCCCGGAGCGAGGGTCTTCCAGCGCCTCGAACTCCTCCAGCACGTCGGCCAGCTCGTTGCCGCGCTCGCCGCAGCCGACGTACACGATCACCGTCGCGTCGCACCATTTGGCGATCTGCTGCAGCAGCACCGTCTTGCCGGTCCCGAACCCGCCGGGAATCGCGGCGGTGCTGCCGCGGGCGACCGGGAACAGCAGATCGAGCACGCGCTGACCGGTGACAAGGCTCTCGCTGGCCGGCAGCCGCGCCTGGGCGGGGCGCGGACGACGGATGGGCCAGCGGTGCGAGAGACCCAGCACCGCCCCGCCGACACGGGCGATCGGATCGTCGGCGTGGTACTCCCCGGCGGGCGCGATCCACTCGACCAGGCCGCCGACATCCGGCGGTACCAGAACGCGGTGGTCGACCGCCGCGGTCTCGCGCACGCTTCCCAGGACCGCGCCCGGCCCGAGCTCGCCGCCGGCGCTAACAGCCGGATCGAACTGCCACGCACGCTCGGCTCCGAGGGTGCCAGTCGCACGGCCGGGCTCGAGCCGTACGTCTGCGGCTGACAGCGGACGCAGCACGCCGTCGAACACACCTCCCAGCAATCCGGGCCCAAGCTGCACCGCGAGTGGACCACCGGTCGCGACGACCTCATCCCCCGGCCGCAGCCCGCCGGTGTACTCGTACACCTGCAGCGTCGCCGAGGCACCGTCGAGCGCGATCACCTCACCCGGGAGCCGTCGCGGGCCGACCTCCACAAGATCAAGCATCGCAAGGCCGTCGCCGGCACTCACCTCGACCACGGGGCCGTTGACGCGCGTGACCACGGCCGAGGTCATCGCCACAACCGCTCGAGCCCCTCCCCTAGCGCATCGAACTGGCGCTCGACCTGGGCGCGTAGCGAGTAGTCGAGCTCGCGGCTCCCGGCGCGTGCCAGAAGGCCGCCGTTGGGCGCGGTCACGATCTGCACCGGCAAGGTCCCGGCGAGCCGCTCTCGCGCCTCCGCCGCAAGGGCTCGGTTGCGCCGCTCGTACCGCGGGTCTTCGCCAAGACCTGCGGCCGCCGCGTGCGCCGCCGCTTTGGCGCCGTCCAACACCGCTCGCTGCGCTCGCAACACGGTTGCACGTGCGTGGCCGCGCGCCTGCGCGTGGCGCTCGCGCTCCTCCAGGTCGGCGAGCGCCTCCGCGGCCGCGTGGCGGCTCGCGAGCAGCGCTGCCGCCTGCGCACGAGCCTCGGCGACGGTCTGCTCGGCACGCTCCCGCGCGGCGCGCCTGAGCTCCGCCGCCTCGGCTGAGGCGGCGCCAAGCGCGGCGCTTTCGACGGCCTCAAGCGTCACGTCGGCATCACAACCCACAGGCGTCCACATTCTGAAAGCCGATCCGCGATCGCGGCTCGGGCCGCCGGGGTAAGGATCACCAGCGCCACATCAGCGGGCAGCGCGCTCCATGCAGCACGGGCGGCTTCCGGCTCGTCCGCCGCCGCGACCGACACGCCGGCGAATGCGAAGCCGCCGATTCGCTCGCTCTCTCCGATCGCAGCAATCCCGCTCATGCCTTGCCGATCAAGATGATCGCCACGATCAATCCGTAGATCGCGATTCCTTCGGCGAGTCCCACGATCACCAGCGCCCGGCCGAGCATCTCGGGCTTCTCGGCGATCGCCGCCAGCGCAGCCGACCCCGTGTAGGAGACGGCGACCCCTGCGCCAAGCGTCGAGCCGGCAACGGCAATTCCCGCGCCGATGAAAGCGTCGCCCGAGCTGCTGCTCCCGGCTGTGGTGGCGGCCTGGGCCGGATCAACCACCCCGGCGAGCATCAGCAGCAGCGCCACCGCGGCGGCGCCGGCGATCATGACGTTGACCCTGAGCAGCCAACGCACGAAGAATCGCGGCGAACGCTGCAGCAGTGCGCGCGCCGCCAACCCGCCGCCGACGGCGGCGGGCGCGCCAATCAACAACGACTCAATCACTGCGCCTCCTTCGTAGACAACAGCGGCAGGCTCCACGGCCTGAATGGACGACCCTCGCTCGCAAACAATCGCGAGAACAGCTCGTAGTACTCCAAGCGCAGCGCCTGCACCCCGACCACCAATCCCTCGAGCGCGAACGCCACCGTGCCGCCGATCAGGAACACCGCGGCTGCTGCCAGATCACCGACCGGCGCGCCGGTCAGGCCGCCCGCCGCGTGCAGCACCTGCTGACCGATCGCGGCGTGCATCAGGCCGAAGGCGGCGAGGCGCGCGAACGAGAACACATTCGAGAATATTCGCAACAGGGCGTCGAGCACACCGATCACCACCACGAACACGGCCGTGGGACCGGGGCCCGCCTCCGACCGCAGCCCAACCGCGAGCGGCGCGATCGCCACCAAGACGACGGCCAGGCCGAAGATCTCGGCCCATGCCGTGTGAACGGCGGTCGCGAGCGCGATCAGACCGAAGCCCAGTAGCAGCATCAGGCCCGGTACGCCGGAGCCCGCGGTCAGCGCCAGCCGCGCTCCGCCCTCGCGCCACCGGTTGACGATTCCGATCGCGTAGCCCATTGCGAGTAGGCAACCGCCGGCCACGATCGCGACGGTCAGCAGCTCCGTCGGCTTGTCGAGAGGTGAGAGCCACAGCGTCGGCAGTAGCTTTGTGGGGCCGAAGAACTCGCCGTACAGAATTCCGAACAGGATCGCCGCAGCCCCCGGGGCGGCGATCATAGGCCAGGCCTGGCGCAGCGACTGCAGACGCGGATGCCGAATACGCCGCAGCGCCAGCGCGGCGAGCACGACCAGAAGGCCGTCGCCGACGTCGCCGAACATCATCCCGAACATCAAGCTGTAGGTGATCGCCACGAACAGGGTTGGATCGACGTCTTCGTATGGCGGCGTGCCGTACGTGGTCAGCAGTGGCCGGAAGGGCTCGGCGGCCGGTGCCGGGGCGAGCAGCGTCGGCGGGCGTGTACCGGGTGGAGTCGGCAACTCGACCAGCGACGCGCCTCGCGGCCCGAGCCGCTCGCTCAGCTGTGCGAGCGCCGGCTCCGGAGCCCACCCCACGAGCACGGCAAAGTCGCCGTGCGCAACGGCGCTCGCCCTTCTGCGCTTGAGCTCAACCTCGCCGGCGAGCAGCTCACGCGCTCCCGCCCGCTCGAGCTGCTGCAGATCGGGCGCCTGCGGCGCCAGAACGGGCGTGGCGGGTCCGCCCCGATCGCCTCGGCGCTCGAGCCGGCGCAGCGCCTCGAGTGCGCCGCCCTCGCCGCTTCCGAGCGGGCCCGCGACGTCGACCGTGCCGTTCTCGGCCAGCGTGACGAGCACATCGCGCACGCTGCCCTCGTGCGCGAGCACCGCGATCCGCCGCATGCGTACGGGCAGCGCTTGCTCAGGCAGCTCCACCGACCAGCTCCTCGAATTCGGAACCTCCGCCCAGCGCTGCCGCCTGTAGCGCGCGGGCGGTACGTCGCGCGTCGACCCCAAGCAGCGTGACCGCGGCGAGCACAACTGCCTCGTCGCTGTTGGTGCGCAGCAGCGCGACGGCGTCGCGCTCGACCCGATCCCACCAACCGAGTTCGCCCCGCCACAGCTCGCGGGGGTCGTCAATGGCGTCAAGCGCCCACCGGGCATGCGCCGGCAGCGCGGCGCGCAGGTCATCCAGCGAGACGGCGGCGAGCATCCGGTCGCCGGCGCCGGGAAGCCGCCGCAGCTGCGCGGTGTGGTCGCGGCTGCGAGCGACGAGCAGCTCGCGGGCGAGCAGCAGCGCGCCCGCGCCCGCCACCCAGTCCCAGGCTCCTGGAGCGGCTTCCCGCACGCGGCGCGCCCAGGAGACCCGTAGCCCGAGCGACAGCTCCCCGGGCGTGCGGCCCTCAATCTCGCCCCAGGCCGAGGCCGCGATTCCGTCCGCCACCTCATCGATCGTGCGCGCCGAATCGATCCGTGGCCACGCTGTCGCGAGCCCGCCAAGCATGAACGGCTCGGGCTCGCGGCCGTCGCCGGCGAGGGCCGCAATGCGGCAGTCGATGTTCGCCAGCTCGAACCAGCCGGCAAGCGTCCGCACCAGGCCGGCGCCACGAGCCGGCAACCAGCCCGCGAGAATGCGCAGATGCCACAGCAGCGTCTCCGCGACCGCGCGCTCGGCGCCGGCCGGGCCGCCGCCCACATGCACGCGCTCGCCGTACGCGCTGCCTGCAAGCACGCCGATGCCGGCGTCCAGGGACCGCGAGCGTGCGACCTCCCGCGCGTGCGCGGCGCCCACCGCCCGGTTCTGCAACAGCCGAGCGCGTGTCACTCCGGCCGTCCACCCCGCCCTCATTCGGCGTTCTCCAAAATCCGCTCGAGGATCTCCTGCACCAGCGCCGGGGTCCGCTCCCGCCCGCGCGCGAGCACCCGTGCCGACTCCCCGTCGGCGTCGGCGAGCATCGCCGCGGCGAGCCGCTCAGCGCTCGCACGGCGACGTGCGAGCAATTCGGTCGCCACCCGCTTGCCGTCCGCATGCGCTTCGGCCAGGATCCGACGCCGCTCGGCCTGGGCCGCAGCCTCGATCTCGGCGGCCTCCGAGGCCGCGCCCGAGCGGATCAGCTCACCACTGGACCCGATCTCGTCGAGCCGCGCGAACAGGAATGCGACCTCGCCGGTCAGGTCTTCGCCGGCGGATGGGACCGCGACCACAGTGGCCGCCGCCCCAGGCGGTGGCCGGGTCCGCCGCAGCCGCTCGAGCAGCTGGGTGAGCGCACTCACGGGGTGCGTGACGCGAGCGTGATCATCAGCGCGAGCCCGTAGAGGACCGTGAGCGATCCGAGCGCCCACAGCCCACGATCGAGCCGGCGCGCGGCTCGGGCGCTGAGATCGAGGTCGTGAAGGATGCCCCGGATCCCGAGCATCGCGTGGATCGTCACCGCGAGCAGAAAGGCGGCCTCGAGGATGAAGATGACCGGGTTGGCGATGTACGTCAACACCTCGGCGTACGTGCGCAGCCCACCCGTCTGGTGGACGACGAAGTGCTGGGCGACGATGTGCATCGTCGCCAGGACGACGAGCGCCATGCCGCTGCCGGCGGTCCAGTGCCACAGGCGAGCCGAGCGCCCGCGCCGGTAGGTATCGGGGGAAGAGCCGGCGACTGGCTTGTGCTTGGAGACTTCGACGACGCTCATCACAGCGCTCCCAGGATGTGAAGGGCGGCGAACACGACGGCGGCGGTCCCGACCGCGGTTCCGGCCCAGAACAGCGCGGCCTCTCGTGTGACTGCGATGCCGCTGCCGACGAGCGCTACACGAATGCCGTTGAGGCCGTGAAACAGCACCGCGGCGATCAGCACGACCTCGAGCGCGAGAAAGCCCTTGGACGTAACCACGCCCAGAAAGCTACTCCAGGCCGAGCGGCCGATCAGCAGCATCGAGAGCACCGCCAGGTGTAGGTATAGGTAGACGACGATCACCAGTCCGGTGACGCGGTGCAGACCCAGGGCACGGCCGCCGTGCCCACGCCCGCGCGGATCCAGCCAACCGCTCTCGGCGGGGCCGGGACCCTTGTGATGAACCGGCCCGAGAACGGCCCGCTCAGCGGTGCCCGGCAGCTCGTTGGTTGCGGGGTCGCTCATCGCTTGCCTTCCTCGTCGTCGTTGCCGAACATCAGCTCGCGGCGCAGCGCCATGATTCTCTCGGCCGGGATCGCATCCGTTGGACAAGCCTGCGTGCACTCGAAGCCCACGTGGCAGCGCCACACGCCCTCCGGCCTGCCGGCCCATGCCAGCACGTCTTCGCGCTGCACTCCGCGTGGCTCCTCGAGCAGCCGCTCGGCAGCGGCCAGGGCCGCCGGGCCAACGTACTCGTGCGACGTTGCTGCGACCGGACAGGCCGAGAGGCACAGCCCGCACTCGATGCAGTCCTCGAGGCGCATGAAGTCGACCCCGGGTGGCGCCGCTCGGTGAAGATGGTGCAGCGGATGGTGGTGCAGCGTGATGTCGGTCTTAAGCGTGACGTCCGGGTGGCGCCCATTCGCCGGCCCGTCGCCGCCATCGCCGTCCGCCGGAGCCTGGCTGGCGCGGATGATCGGATGGGCGTGCGGGAAGCGCTCGAAGAAGCCGGTCATGTCCACGACCAGGTCGGTGAGGATCGGCAGGTTCGCGAGCGGCTCGACGGTGATCTCTTCGCCTTGGTCCTGGACCGCGCACACACATGCCAGCTCCTCCCGCCCGTCGACCTGCATGCCGCAGGTGCCGCAGGAAGCATGCAGGCAGGAATGCCGCATGGTCAGCGACGGATCGCGGTGCAGCCGGATCCAGCACAGGGCGTCGAGCACGGTTGTGTGGGGGCCGACCGGGACGTCGAACTCATCAAAGCGCTCGAGACCGCCCCCGCGCTTGTAGCGATAGACGCGGAAGCGGCGGGTATCGGTCGATTCGACCTGGGTCACGGCCGACGCCCCAGGGGGCGGTTGGTCTGGGCTCATCGCTCTCTCCTCATGCTGCGGCGGCCGCGTAGTACGCGGTGTGGGGGAGCAGGACGGTGTCGCGAGTGCGGCAGGGCTCGTCGATCCCCAGCTTGCGGCAAACGACGTCGGCGCACAGCTCCGCCATCCCGCGCAACGTCGTGGACTTGCCGCCGGTGATCGTGACGAAGCCATCGATGCCCTCTTGCTCCCGGTGATCGAAGGTCTGGAAGGTGCGGGACAGCTCGCGCCCGGTAGCCGCCCCACCGGAGCCCACCAGCGGGCGCGCGGCCGACCACGCCGCACGACGCGGCGCGTGACGCAGCGCGGGAATCAGCTTGGAGCCCTCGGCGTACATCCGCTCGACGTGGTCCTCGGGCACCGACAGATCGTCGGGATCCTCGACCACCCAGGAGGTGGTGCCGACGATCGAGAGACCGCGCTGCGGGACTACGATGTCGCCGTCGCCGGACTTGTGCATCCGGTTGATGACCATGTTGCAGAATCGGCCGCGCAGCGCGAGCAGGACACCCGGTGAGGGCTGGATCGGAACGCTCGCTCCCGCCATCGCGGCGACCGTCCCCGACCACGGCCCCGCCGCGTTGACGACGAGATCGGCATGGAACTCGCCGGTCTTGCCCGTGACGCGGTCGCAGACGGTGGCTCCGTGGACGGCGCCGTCGTGCACGAGCAGCCCGATCACCTCCATGAAGGGCCGGATGTCGGCCCCGTTGTGACGCGCGGTGGCGAAGAACCGCAGGATCAGCCGCATCGGATCGACCGTCGCGTCGGGAACGCGGACCGCCGCCTTCAGCTCGGAATTGAGGTTGGGCTCGAGTCCGAGCGCCGCCTCGGGCGTGAGCCGCTGCACCGGGATCTCGGCAGCAGTGCAGCCGTCGACGAGCGGCTCGAGGTACTCGAGGTCCTCCTCGCACACGGCCACGAACAGCCCGTCGTTGCACTCGAACGTCCCCGGGGCGATCCGCTTCAGGATCAGGTTCTCCCGGATGCACTCCAGGCCCGCCTCACGATCGCCGACCGCGTAGCGCGCGCCGCTGTGGAGCAGACCGTGGTGCCGGCCCGAAGTGCCCGAGGTGAGCTCACCGCGTTCGACCAGCGTCACGCGAAGTCCCCGCAGCGCCAAGTCGTGGGCAAGGCCACCGCCCGTGGCACCCCCGCCCACTATCAGCACATGCGCATCGTGTCGAATAGACATTCGTCGGTTCCGAATCAGTTGGTGAGGGGCGATCGTAAGATTCCCCTCACCCCGGAACATCCGGTTTTTCCACCGGGCGGTCGCGGCTTATCGCCCCTCCACGTGCGGTTGGTTGCGGATGCTCGCAGTGGACAGCGGTGTAATCTGCTCCCATGAGGGAGCAAGGGGCATGTTCCTGAATCAGTCGCTTCCGGAGCGACTGGAGGAGCGTGGAGTAAGCCGGCGCTCGTTCTTAGGCTTCTGCAGCGTGATGGCAGCGACATTGGCGTTGCCGTCGGGCTACAGGACGGCAATCGCCGAAGCGCTGGCGACGGCGCGACGGCCCGTCCTAATCTGGCGTCAGTTTCAGGACTGCGGCGGCAATTCGGAGTCGATCCTGCGATCGCCGCATCCGGACGTTGGGCAACTCGTGCTCGAGACGTTCTCGTGGAACTACCACGAACTGATCATGGCCGCCTCAGGGCAGTCCGCAGAAGCGCTGAGCAGCCGGGCGGTGCGGCAGCTCAAGGGTCAATACATCGCGGTGATCGAAGGATCGATCCCGACCGGCGAGGGCTACTGCACGATCGGCGGACGTTCGGCCCTCGATCTCGCGCGCGAGGTGGCCGGCAACGCGAAGTTCACGATCGCCGTCGGAGCGTGTGCCTGGGACGGTGGCCTAGTCCAGCACGGTCCGACTGGCGGACAGGGTGTTCAGGACGTCGTGCCGGACGCCAACGTGGTCAACCTTGCGGGCTGTCCACACAACGCGGCGAACACCGTCGCCGTGCTCGTGCACTACCTGACGTTCGGAGAGATGCCGGCGCTCGACCAGTACAACCGGCCGCTGTTCGCGTACGGAGATCTGATCCATGACCAGTGCGAACGTCGCGCCTACTTCGATGCTGGTCTGTTCGTCGAGCAGTGGGGTGACGAGGGTCATCGAAGGGGCTACTGCCTCTACAAGATGGGATGCAAAGGGCCATCGGCGTCGTTCAACTGCCCGAACGTGCGGTGGAACGACGGCACCAGCTGGCCGATCGAGGCCGGTCACAACTGCATCGCCTGTGCCTCCCACGACTTCTGGGCGAACGCGAGTCCGTTCTACTCCAGGCTGCCGAACGTCCCCGGCTTTGGTGCGGACACCACGGCGGAGACCGTCGGACTTGGCGTGATGGCCGGCGTCCTGGGACTCACCGCCGCGCATGCCGTCGGCAAGGGTGTACAGGGTGCGCGCTCACGTCGAGCGGACCGCATGCGGAACCTGCAGGCCGCCGAGCGGCCTCCGGCGACCCCGGCCGAGCAACCCCCTGGGGCTGAGTCCGGAGGGCCCGACGCGTCCGCCGGTTCGGAGGGCGAGACGGAGGTGCCACGTGAAGATCCAGATTGATCCCGTCACACGGATCGAGGGACACCTCCGGATCGAGGCCGAGGTGTCGGGGGGCACCGTCAAGGAAGCTTGGGCGGCTGGCACGATGTTCCGAGGGATCGAGAAGATCGTCGAGGGGCGCGATGCCCGCGAGGCGTGGATCTGGGCGCAGCGCATCTGCGGCGTTTGCACGACCGTTCATGCGATCGCTTCCGTGCGAGCGGTGGAGGCCGCGATCGGCGCGCATCCGCCGCCGAACGCCGAGCTGGTGCGCGAGCTGATCTCAGGGAGTCAGCTCGTGCACGACCACGTCGTGCACTTCTACCACTTGCATGCGCTCGACTGGGTCGATGTCCAGTCGGCGATGCGCGCCGATCCCGCCCGGACGGCACGGCTCGCGAATACGGTCTCTGGTTACCCGAACGCCAGCGCGAGTGGCTTCAGGGCTGTTATCGACCGTTTGCTGGCGCTCGGCGGCTCGGCTCACTTGTCGCTGTTCACCGGCGGCTATTGGGGACACCCGGCTTACCGACTAAGTCCGGAGGAGAACCTGCTGATCGTCTCTCACTACTTGGACGCGCTCGAATGGCAGCGGAACGTGATCCGGGTTCACGCCGTGCTCGGTGGCCGCAATCCTCACCCACAGACGTTCCTCGTGGGCGGGATGGCAGTGCCGGTCGATCCCAACAGTCCGCAGGCGATCAATCCTGAGCGGATCACGCTTCTGCGCCAGCTGATCTCGAGCATGCGCACGTTCGTTGAGCAGGTCTACATCCCCGACGTGCTGCTCCTCACCAAAGCGTACCCGGAGTGGTTGAAGGTCGGTGGCAACACGCGGAATTTCCTGACCTACGGCGACTACAACCGTCTCGTTCCGACTCAAACACTCCCTCAGGTGTTCCCGCGCGGGATCGTGCTCGACCGAGACCTCTCGCGTGTCTTCCCGGTCGACGAGCAGCGTATTACCGAGGAGGTAACGCGGTCGTGGTACAGCTACTCGCACGGTGATCACGTAGCGCTGCACGCGTCTGCCGGCGAGACCAACCCGAACTACACCGGTCCGAAACCTCCGTACGAGTGGCTGCAAACCGATCGCAAGTACTCGTGGTTAAAGGCGCCTCGCTACGACGGCAAGGTGGCTGAGGTAGGGCCGCTCGCGCGCGCGCTCGTGGCCTATGCGTCGGGCGTGGCCGAGGTGCGACGAACCGTCGACGGCACGCTGCGCGACCTGGGCGCCACAACCGCCCAGTTGTACTCGGTGCTGGGCCGGGTGATCGCGCGCGCCCTGGAGACGCGGACAGTCGTCGATCGGCTCGACGGTTGGCTGAGCGCACTGGAGCAGAACATGCAGTCTGGCGACCTGCGGATCGCGGACACCTCGCGCTGGGATCGCTCCACGTGGCCGAATGAAGCCCGGGGGTTCGGGCCGCACGAGGTCCCGCGCGGGGCGCTGGGGCATTGGGCGGAGATCTCGAATGGCCTGATCAAGCACTACCAGGTGGTGGCACCGACGACGTGGAACGGCTCGCCGCGGGACGCCACGGGCCAGCCGGGACCATACGAGCAGGCCCTCGTTGGTACGCCCGTAGCGGATCCGACCCGTCCGCTGGAACTGCTGCGCACGCTGCATTCGTTCGATCCTTGCGTCGCGTGCGCGGTGCATGTTCTCGATGCGCGCGGAGCGCACCCGTCGGCGTCGACCCGGACGAGCGGGTTCTGATCGTGAGCACCGGCCACGACGTGAGAGGGGACGCGTTGCCGACCGTTCGCTCAGTGTACGTCTGGGAGCTCCCCGTGCGGATCGTTCACTGGACGATCGTGTTCACGCTGATCGTCCTTTCGTTCACCGGCTATTACCTTCACCACCCGTTCCTCGGTGCCGGTGCCGGATCCGGACCAAGCCATCCGGGGTTCCTGCTCGCAACGATCCGCTCGATTCATGAGATCACCGGGTTCACGTTCACGGCCGCGGTGATCGCGCGCGTGTACTGGGCGCTGGTTGGCAACCGTTACTCGCACTGGC
>Ga0207664_10002044_pt1 | contig 13290 bp, 13 predicted proteins | sample LARL83metaG_FD_184349 | JGI IMG/M metagenome (GOLD analysis project Ga0207664, IMG submission 184349) | Corn, switchgrass and miscanthus rhizosphere microbial communities from Kellogg Biological Station, Michigan, USA - LAR L8-3 metaG... | ecosystem: Host-associated > Plants > Roots >...
CGACCTGTTCGACCGGCAGGGGCATGGCATTCGGATCACCGACTTCGCGCCGCGTTTGCGCGACCGTGGCCGGGTCTTTCGTCCGTTGCTGTTCATCCGGCGCATCACGCCGCTTTCAGGGCGGCCGCGCGTCCGCATTCGCGTGCGCCCCAGCTTCGAGTACGGCGCAGCGCGTCCCGAGTTCACCCGCGGCAGCAACCACATCCGCTACGTGCATCCGACGCAGTCGTTGCGCCTGAGCTGCGACATGCCGGTCACCTACATCCTCGACGAGACCTATCACCTGCTCGACCGGCCCGCCAACCTGATCTTCGGCGTCGATGAAACGATCGCTACCGGCATTGCCGAAACCGCGCGCGATTTCGAGGAGCGCACCGCCGAGTACTGGCAACACTGGTCGCGCGCGCTGGCGGTGCCGCTCGAGTGGCAGGACGCGGTGATCCGTGCGGCGATTACATTGAAGCTGTGCATGTACGAGGAGACCGGCGCGATCATGGCGGCGATGACGACCAGCATCCCGGAGGCGCCGGGAACCGAGCGCTGCTGGGATTACCGCTACTGCTGGCTGCGCGACGCTTTTTTCGTCGTTCGCGCGCTGAACGGACTTTCCGAAGTCGCCACGATGGAGAATTATCTGCGTTACCTCTTCAATGTCGCCGACACCGCGGCCGTGCAGGGCCACCTGCAGCCGTTGTACGGCATCAGCCTGGAAAGCGAGGTCGTCGAGCGCTTCGTCGACACCTTGCCCGGGTACTGCGGCCTGGGGCCGGTCCGCGTCGGCAACCAGGCCTACGAGCACCGGCAGCACGATGTCTACGGTCATGCGATCCTCGCCGCGACGCAGGCTTTTTTCGATCGCCGGCTGTTGCATCCGGCGGGCATCGAGGATTTCCTGCGCCTGGAATGGCTGGGAGAGCGCGCGTTCGCGTTGCACGACCAGCCCGACGCGGGCATCTGGGAGCTGCGCACGCGCACCGGTGTACACACGTCGTCGACGGTGATGTGCTGGGCGGCCTGCGACCGGCTGGCCAAGATCGCCCTGCATCTCGGTCGCCCCGACCGGGCGAGCGAATGGCGCAGCCGCGCCGATGCGATCAAGGCGGCGATACTGGAGCTCGCATGGAACCCGCAGCGGCAGGCGTTCGTCGACGTCTTCCGCGGCGAGCATCTCGACGCCAGCGTGCTGCTGATGAGCGAGGTCGGCCTGGTGGCGGCCGACGATCCGCGCTGGCGGTCGACGCTTGCCGCCGTCCGCAGCGAGCTGCAGCGCGGCGGCCACCTCTACCGTTACGCGACCGCCGACGATTTCGGCACGCCAAAAATGGCCTTCACCGCCTGCACGTTCTGGCTGATCGATGCGCTGGCGCGCGCCGGCGCCACCGGCGAAGCGCGCGAAATGTTCGAGGGGTTGATCGCGGCCCGAACTCCGCTGGGGCTGTTGTCCGAGGATATCGATCCGGCGACGGGCGAGCTCTGGGGGAATTTTCCGCAGACCTACTCGATGGTCGGTATCATCAACGGTGCAACCCGGTTGAGCCGGCGCTGGGAAACGGTGCTCTAGGCTCTGCCGGGATACCTGATCGCAAAGGAAACACATGTCGGCAATCCGCTGCCTGACGGTGGTCGCCTTGCTGCTGGCTTGCGCCGCCGCCGGTTGCGGCAAGACGAGCGAGCAGCGCGAACAGGAACGGGTCGCCCGGGAGACCGCGTTGCGCCAGGCGCTGGAAAAGTCGCTGGCCGAAGAGCAGCGAAAAGACCGTCTGATGCGCGAGGGCGCTGCCGCCGAGGCCTTCGAGCGGCTGGTCAACGAGGCGACCGAGCACGAGCAGGAGGTGGCGCGCGCGGCCGCCGCGCCGCCGAGTCCCGAGCAGCAGCAGGCCGAGCGTGCGAATCTTCTGCGGCAGTACACCGAGATGCTGAAAAAGACGCTGGGCGATCCGGGTTCGGTGCAGTTGCGCAACGCCGAACTGAGCCCCAAGCAAACCGGCATGTGCGCCGAATACAATGCCCGGAACAAGTCCGGCGCCTACCAGGGTTACAAGCGGGTCGTCGTCATCGACAGCCGGGTGGCGACCGAGGAAGCGCCGACGCGCGAGACCCTGCCGCAATTCCTGGCGTTCCAGATCGCCGCGCGCGACAGCGGTTGCTTTCCCGACGTCGAGAACGTCAAAATATTGCAGTAGCGCAAGCGGACAAAAAAAGCGGCGCGTTGCAACGCGCCGCTGTATGCAAGATCAAAGCGTCTGCGAGAATTACTTATCCCAGTGGCCTTCGTAGAAGTGCCAGTGGCCATTCTCCTGCCGCCACTCCGGCGCAACATAGTGTTCGCCGCGGCGCTCGCGTTCGTAGCCGCCCTTCACCCAGACGTGTTTGTGAGAGTCGGCATCCCACCGGTAGTAGCCTGGTGTGACGACATAACCCTCACGAGGGGGTAATTGCTCATAAACCGGCGGCGGGGGCGCGACGTCGACGTCGAGACTGAAACTCGCCGCATGGGCTGCAAACGGGGCGGCGAAAGCGCTGGCCAGCCCAACTGCCAAAAGTGTCTTCCGGATGCTCATCAACAAGCTCCTTTTTTGTGACGGGACTACATCGTCCCGCGGGCGACGCCCGCTGCCTATCAGACGCAGGCTGAAAAACGCGTAGGACGGCGGACGAACGCCCGACAAGGTCCCCTGTCTCCGAACTGAGACAGCGGACAACCCTCTCATATTTCCCTTAAGTGCGGCTTAAGTGTTCCGCCGTACAATCGGTCACCAGCAACCTCGAGGTCCCATCGTGCCAGTCAAACTATTCATGCTGTTTCTCGCACTCGCGCTCGCCGGCAGCGCTGCCGCCCAGGGCAAGAAGCGTATCGACAAGGCGGCCGATCTGCCGCGCTTCACCTACAAGCTCGACGGCAGGATCGAGGATATGGTGCGCGACGACGCCAAGTTCAAACCGTTCGCCGCGCAGCTGCGCCGCGACCTCGACAGCGTGCTCGCGCAATACGACATCGAAGACAAGGCGACATTACGCGGCATTCTGGCCGAGCTGGTGCAGCTCGACATGCTTGAGGGCAACTACGACGCCGCGCTGGCGCGCGTCGCGCAGGTCAAGGCGCTCGAGGACAAGCCCGCCGACAAGTTGCTCTCCGGCATGACCACCAGGGCGATCGTCGCCGGCGTCCGTACCGATCCCGACCGGACGTCGGCTGCATTCCGGACGGCGGCCGCGCAATCGATCAAAGGCGAGCTGGCGGCGATACCCTACGACGTCATCGCCAACGAAGCGAAGGAGATCAAGGCCGGCGCCGAGCTTCTCGGCGAAGGACGACTGATCGGAAACGTCCGCGAGGTGCTGCAGCCCGCCGTCGACAAGAACGGCTCCTTGTCGTCCGACCTCGCGCCCGGTCTCCTGCGCATCAAGTACACGTACCGCTATATCCTGCCGCTGAAGACCGTTCTGGTCGATGCGTGGACGACGTACCTCGCCGCGCACAAGGTGGACAAGCCCGACATTTGGGCGGCCCGCGCGGCGACGCTGCCTCCCGACCGCAACTACACGCCGGTCAAGATCGCCGTATGGGACAGCGGCGTAGACACCAGGCTGTTTCCCCACAACCTCGCGATCGCCAACGGCAGCGTGCCGGTCATCGCGTTCGATCGCTTCTCGGAACCGGCCAAAGGGGAGCTGCAGGAGATCCCCGCCGCGCTGAAGAGCAAGGTGGCGCAACTGAAGTCGCGGCTGAAGGGCTTCTCGGACCTGCAGTCGAACATCGACAGCCCCGAGGCGAGCGAGATCAAGAGCTACATGTCGACGCTCAAGCCCGACGAGTACAAGGCCTTCGTCGAGGAAATCGGGCTGGCCGGGAACTGGATGCACGGCACGCACGTCGCCGGCATCGCGGTCGCAGGCAATCCGTATGCGCGACTGGTCGTCGGCCGCATCGAATTCGACTGGCATCTGATCCCTGATCCGTGCCCGACGCGCGAGCTCACGCTGCTCGACGCGAAGAACGCGCAGTCGTACGTCGATTTCTTCAAGCAGCAGGGCGTGCGCGTTGTCAATATGAGCTGGGGCGGCAGCGTGAAAGGTATCGAAAGCGCGCTCGAGCTTTGCAACATCGGCAAAACGCCCGACGAGCGCAAGGCGATCGCGCGCGACTACTTCGATATCCAGAAGGATGCGCTGACCAGGGCGTTCGCCAGCGCGCCCGACATCCTATTCGTCACCGCGGCCGGCAACAGCAACGCGGACGCCTCGTTCGTCGAGGATATCCCGGCGGCGATCGTGCTGCCCAACTTGCTGACGGTGGGCGCGGTCGACAAAGCGGGGGACGAGGCGTCGTTCACGAGCTATGGCTCGACCGTCAAGGTTCACGCCAACGGGTACCAGGTGGAGAGCGTGATCCCGGGCGGGGAGAAGCTCGCCGAGTCGGGCACATCGATGGCCTCGCCGCAGGTCGTCAACCTGGCGGCGAAGCTCCTCGCGGTCAATCCGCGATTGACGCCGGGCCAGGTGATCGCGCTGATTCGCGACAACGCCGACACGACGCCCGACGGCCGCCGCACGCTGATTAACCCGAAAAAGACGCTGGCTGCCGCCCAGGCGGCGAAGGCGGGCTGATGCCGTGGCGGCACGACGAAGCGGTGTCCCGGCGGGCGATCGATGACGCGGCCCATTTCCCTCGCCGCTCTCACGGTGCTGGAACTGACGCCGCCAGAAATGGTGACGTGCGCGGCCGCGGCAGGCTTCAGCCATGTCGGCATCCGGCTGCTGCCGGCCACGCCGACCGAGCCCCGCTACGACATCGTCGGCGACACGCCGCTGTTGCGGGAACTCGAACGCCGCTTGGCGGACACCGGGATCAAGGTGCTCGACGTGGAAATCTTCCGGATCAAGCCGGAGACCCGCGCTGGCGACTACGAAGCAGCGATCGCCACCGCCGCGCGGCTCGGCGCGAGCGAGCTGCTGGTCGCCGGCAACGACCCTGAGGAATCCAGGCTGATCGATGGTTTCGCGGCGTTTTGCGATCTGGCCGGCAGCTACGGCCTGGGTGCCGACCTCGAGTTCATGCCCTGGACCGATGCGAAGGATTTGACGCAGGCCGCCCGCATCGTCGAGCGCGCCGGCCGCGGCAACGCCGGGCTCCTCATCGACGCTTTTCACTTCAGCCGCTCGCGAAGCCGCATCGAGGACATCGCGGTCGTTCCGCCTGCGCGGCTGCGCTTCATGCAAATCTGCGACGCGCCCGCTGCGATTCCACCGACGATGGATGCGATTCTCGCCGAGGCGCGCGGCGAGCGGCTGTTTCCCGGCGAGGGCTCGATCGACCTGGGGAGCCTCCTGCGCGCCGTGCCGCGCGACATCCCGCTCAGTGTCGAAGTGCCGACACGCAAGCTGGCGAGGTCAGTCGGCGCGACGGAGCGCGCGCGCCGCGCGCTGGCTGCGACCAGGCGCGTCCTCGCACAACTCGGCTAAGTCGGCCGCCTGCGAGGTGCCCGGCCCGACGCGCATGGTCCGCCGGGACATGCGCGTGCGACGCGGAGCTTGCACTGATGCCCGCGGCATGGCGAAGCTGGCGCGTGCGCCCTCGCACCGGCGAAGACCGATCTTTAGCCAGTGCCCACGTCCGCCGAAGCCCCGGTACGAGCGCTCAAGGCGAGCGCATCGAGCGTCAGCGCGATGTCGATCGACTCGTCCGGCGTCGCGCCAACCCATCGATCCCAGCCATGTCTGACGAGATCGTGGAACGACTCGGCCTCCGCCAGAAAACCGTTGCTCGCGGCCGTCTCGATGAGCTCGTATCGCGCATCCCACCCGGTGCCGCGCCTGACGCGAACGACCGGCGGCATTGCCGCCGAGGTATCGTTGAAGTAGGTCGTCTCGATCGAGCCGGCGTCGCCCGCGATGAAGGCGTGGCGGTGCCTGGCGGTGGCAAAGCTGCACGAGACTTGCGCGAGCAGGCCGTCCGGGAATGCGAGCGTGGCCAACGTCGTCAGGTCCACCCCGGACGCGGCCCATCGCGACATGGCGAATACGCGGCTGGGCTTGGTGCCCGCGACCGTTCGGACGAGGCTGACCGGATAGGATCCGGCGTCCATCAGCGCTCCGCCCGCCAGGCTCGGGTTCATCCGGATGTTCGCCGCGTCGCTCAGCGGAAATCCGAACGACGCTTGAATCAGCTGCAAGCTGCCGATGGCACCGGACGCGAGCAGTTCGCGCATCTTCAGCGTCTGGGCCTGTGCGCGGTAGGGGTATGCCTCGACCACATACACGCCATGTTTCCGCGCCGCTTCGAACACCGCTCGCGCCTCGGCGGCACTTGCGGCGAGAGGTTTTTCGCACAGCACGTGCTTCCCCGCAGCAGCGGCACGGATCGACCACGCGGCGTGAAGGTTGTTGGGCAGCGGGACGTAGATCGCGTCGATACCCGGGTCATCGAGCAACGCCTGATAGGTCGGGTGAACCACGGCGACACCGGTATCGCGCGCGAACGCGGTCGCGCGATCGACGTCCCGGCTTGCCACCGCGGCCACGACGACCTTGCGCGAGGCCCGCACACCTTCCGCAAACAGGCGAGCGATCTTTGCCGCCCCGAGGACACCGATCCGCAGGGGACTGTCGGAGGACAGGTTCACCGCGGGCGGTGCGGCTCGACTCTGGCGCGGGGAACGGCGCAGCGAGGCGCTGCGCCGTCGGCCCGGTTTCGCAGCCAAGCGAATACCGGCATGTTTTGCCGCGACGCCCACGCGGCTTCTGGATTCAGGCGTGCCACCAGTCCCCGGACACCATCTGCGCAACGCAGTCCTGAATGTGCGTGATCGTTGTCGCCTGGGCTGCGCGCCAGTCACGTTGGAGAGCGAACGCCAGCAGCTTGCGATGCTCCTCGACGACCGGCTCGCCGCGAAATACGGCGGCAAGCATCAGGTAGCGCAGGTACTTGTCATAGATGCCCGCATGCATTTCCAGAAGAACGCGCGAGCCGCAGGCCGAAATGAGCGCGTTGTGGAATTCCCAGTCATAGCGGCGCAAGGTTTCCTCTTGCGACCGGTCACCGGCGGCGACGCGCCGTTCCAGTGATGCCAGCTTGTGATGGGCGGCAACGACGCGTCCCTCCCACTCCACGTCGCCCGACTCGAACGAGCTTCGCAGCGCGTCGCATTCGAGAAGCTGGCGCATCGCGGCGATCTCGCGCAGGTTGTCAGGAGAGATCGAGGCAACCTCGAAGCCACGCGCGCCCTCGGCGGTAATGAGCCCTTCCGACGCGAGGCCGTTGAAGATCTCGCGCAGGGTGCTCACCGCCGAACCGTAGGCGTCTCGCATTCGATCCAGCGTCAATTTCTGGCCGGGCGCAAGGCGCCCGTAGACGATGTCGGCCCGGACGCGGCGGTACGTGGTCTCCCCTACCGGCGTGCCCGCGGCCGCGGCAAACGCCGGCGCCTTCTGCCTTGCGACCAACCGCCTTTCGCCCGCTATCTTGGCAGTCGCCTTGCGGGGCCGTCGATCGATCGAGCTCGGTAGCATTTTTGTCTTCCTTGATCAGCCTATATTGCTATTGTCCTACGATCGTCATAGTATCCTATGAAAATCATACCAACAACCGTCGCTTCAGGCGGCGTTGACCTGCGCACATCTCAAAACGGAGGAGTTCATGCCCAAGTTCACCCGTCGCTCGTTGCTCGCCGCCGGCGCATCTCTGCTGGCGCTTGGCGCTCTGCCAAATGCCCGTGCGCAAACCAAGACCAAGTTGCGTTTCAGCTCTGCGTTCACCGAGCAGGATCTGCGCGCCGATGCCTACAAGTCATTTGCCGCCGCAATCAAGGACCGCTACGACTTCGAGCCCTATTGGGGAAACACGCTGTTCAAGCAGGGCACCGAACTGATCGCCCTGCAGCGGGGCAACCTGGAGATGGTCAATCTCGCGCCGGCGGACATATCGAAGCAGATTCCCGCCTGGTCGCTGATGACCTCGGCTTACTTGTTCCGCGACGCCGCCCACCTGAAAAAGACTTTCCAGAGCGACGTCGGACGCGATTTCATCAAGATGGCCCGCGACCAGCTCGACATCCAGATCATCACCCCGGTCTACTTCGGATCGCGCAACGTCAACCTTAAGCCCGACCGCCAGATCAGGACTCCGGCAGACATGGCTGGAATCAAACTGCGGATGCCGCCGGGTGAGTTCTGGCAGTTTCTCGGGGAATCCATCGGCGCCAATCCGACGCCGGTTGCGTACGCGGAGGTTTACACGGCGTTGCAGTCGGGCGCCATCGACGGCCAGGACAATCCGCTGGTCGCCAGCAAGCTGATGAAGTTCTATGAGGTGACGACCCAATTCGTCATGACCGGCCATGTCATCGGGTACGACGTCATGGCCATGAGCGGCAAGATCTGGGACGCAATGACTCCTCCGCAACAGGCGGCATTCCAGGCAGCCGCCGAGAAGGCGATCGACGACTACGTGGTCAAGTTCGGCGGGCAGGAAAAGGAGGCCCTGGACTTCTTCAAGGCGCAGGGCAAGAAAGTCTATACGCCCGACCTCAATGCGTTCCGAACCTATGCCCAGAAGAAGTATGTCGACAAGTACGGCCAGGACTGGCCGAAGGGCGCGCTCGAGCGCATCAACGCGCTGTAGCCAAGAGGTAATTCACCCCAGCTTGTGACCGGGATCGCCTGCCATGCTTCTTGATGGCTGGCGGCCCGGCCACCACTCGTCCGCAAGCTCGCTCCGCGTGGAGTCGGCCGCCCTATGGAACCTACGAAGCCGAGCAAACCCTTGAGTGCCGCTTCCTGGCTGAAAAGACGGGCCGAGAACGTGATCGTCGCGCTGATGGCGATCATGTTCGTCTCCTTCCTGCTGCAAATCGCGTTTCGCTACCTGTTGAACCGTCCTCTCGGCTGGACCGATGAAGTCACCGTCCTCTGCTGGGTATGGCTCGTGCTCTGGGGGGCGGCATTCATCCTGTCGGACAAGGACGAGATCCGTTTCGACATCGTCTACGAGCTGGTTCCCGAGCGGACCCGCCGTGCTTTCACGGTGATTTCCAGCCTGGCATTGGTCGTTCTGTTCCTCGTCTCGCTGCCTGCATCCTGGAACTACGTGCTCTTCATGAAGCGCGAGAAGTCCGCCTATCTGGGAATGCCGTTCGACTATCTGTACTCGATCTACATCATTTTTTCGGTCGCCGCCATCGTCAAGCACGTGCGGATCGCCTGGAACGCCTTTCGCGGTCGCGAATCGCCGGAGACGGATGTGCTCGAAGACGGGGAGCGGATCTGATGCCCAGCCATTTCACGCTGTGCATCATCGTCCTGATCGCGCTGGCCTTGTTCGGCCTGCCGATCGGCCTGTCGATGATCTGCGCATCGGTGTTCTATCTTCTGGTCGCCGGACTCGACCTCGGAACCGCAGGCGAGCAGATCCTCAACGGGCTGTTCAACAGCTATGTTCTCCTGGCGGTGCCGCTATTCATCCTTGCCGCAGACTTGATGAACAGCGGGAGCCTGACGGACCGGCTTCTGAAGTTCTGTCTCGTGCTGGTCGGTCGTTTCCGCGGCGGGCTCGGTCACGTCAATGTCGTGGCCAACATCATCTTTGCGGGAATGTCGGGTTCGGCCATTGCGGACGCCGTGGGCATCGGCCGCATCATCATCGGGATGATGACGCGCAACGGCAAGTATCCGATCGAGTATGCCGCCGCGATCACCGCTTCGGCTGCCATCATCGGGCCCATCATTCCGCCGTCGATTCCGATGGTCGTGTACGCCCTCGTTTCCGATGCATCGATCGGCTATCTCTTCCTCGGCGGAGTCATACCGGGGCTGCTGCTCGGGGTTGCGTTCATGATCATGAACACCGTAATCGCCCGCCGCCGGCATTACCCGGTCGAGCCGCCGGTTCCGATGCGGGAGATTCCGCGCATCACGCTCGATGCTTTTCCCGCGTTGATGCTGCCGGTCGTGCTGCTGTTCGGCATCTACGGCGGGGTGATGACGCCAACGGAAGGCGCGGCGGCGGCGGCCGCGTACGCACTGCTGGCTTCCTCGCTCATATACCGCTCGATCTCGCTCAAGCAGCTGTACACGATCCTGCTCTCCAGCGCGAAGTCGACGACGTCGGTGGGAATGCTGATCGCCGGGGCATTGGTCTTCAACTACGTGGTCACGATCGAAAACGTTCCCCTTTCGGTGCAGCACTTCATCGCCGGATTCCAGCTGACTGCGACCGGGTATCTGCTTCTGGTCAACGCGATACTGCTCGTGCTGGGATGCCTGCTCGAGGGAACGACGATTCTCCTCGTCATCGTTCCAATCCTGATTCCGCCGGCAAAGATGCTCGGCATCGATCTGGTGCATTTCGGGGTGGTGGTGGTCGTCAACATCATGATCGGGCTGCTGACGCCGCCGTTCGGCCTGCTGCTCTTCGTCGTCGCGAACATGACCAAGCAGTCGCTGATGTCGATCGTCCGCGAGGCGGCCCCGTTCATCTTCGTCGCGATAATTGTTCTGGCGATCATCACCTTCGTCCCGCAGACTGTGCTGTGGCTGCCCAGAGTCATGGGCTACAAGGGGTAGGCGGCCGACGACCGGCCGATGCCGAATCATGACCAGCGCCAAACCAATCTACGTCCTGAACGGCCCCAACCTCAATCGCCTCGGACGGCGAGAGCCGGAGATCTACGGCAAAGTGACGCTGGCGGAGATCGAAGCGCGCTGCAGAAACGAGGCCGGGCGCCGGGCGATCGAGTTTCGGCAGACGAACAGCGAGGCGCAGCTGATCGACTGGGTCCACGAGGCGATCGACGTCGGCAGCGGCATCATCATCAATCCGGCCGCCTACTCGTTCACGTCGATCGCGCTTCTGGATGCCCTGAAGATGTTCCCGGGGCCGATCGTGGAACTGCATATTTCCAACATCCACCGGCGCGAGGAACATTATCACCACTCGTACGTTTCGAAGATCGCGACGGCGGTCATCGCCGGACTTGGCGCCGATGGGTACGTCTTGGCGACGCGGGCGATGATCGAAATGATCGACCGCAAGCCGACCAGCTAGCGCCGCGCTACTGCGCTTTGCTGAACGCCTTCGCTGGGTCTTGTCGTCCTATCCGTTCTGCACGCTGCGGATCGTTGAGCTAAGCCAATGGCCCTCCTCGGCACAGCGGCAATGCTGCTTTGGTACGACATCATCCCGGACCAGCTTGCCGAACACGACGACTGGCACACGCGCCAGCATTTTCCCGAAAGAGTCGGCATTCCCGGATTCATTCGAGCGCAGCGGTGGGTGTCGAACTCATCCGGTTCGCGATATTTCGTCGTGTATGAAGTCAGCGGTATCGACGTCCTCTCCTCCGCCCCCTATCTGGAGCGACTCAACCACCCGACGCCTTGGACGAGCCGGGTGATGCCGGCTTTCAGGGGCATGGTCCGGGGTTTTTGCACGCTGGACGCCCGTTATGGTTCGGTGCTTGGAACGACCGCCTTGACTTTGCGCTACTCCGCCGCGACAGGTCGGGAGGAACGCCTGCGCGAGTGGCTGCACGTGGACCTCCTTCCCGACCTCATGCAGCGCAAGGGCTTTACCAGCGCCTTCATGCTTCGATCCGAGCGCGAGCCGGAGATGACCGCCGAGCAGCGGATTCGCGGTCGCGACGCGAGCGTGGATCGGGTGTTGCTCGTCACCGGCTACCGGAGCGAGCTGATGACAAACCTGGCGCAAAAGGAGCTCGGCGCGAGTTCTCTCGAAGCGCACGGAGCATCGTCCGGGACAATCGCGGGCATCTATCAGCTCGCATGCATCGCTGGCGCGCGCGCGTAGACCTCCCAGCCGCCGATCGGCAACCTGCCTGCGCGACCACCGGGAACTTGCTTACAGGGGCTCGTTCCCGACGAGCGCTCGAATGCCTGCCGTCGGCCCAGCCCGATTCCGTCTGGGGAAACCCATGCGAGCGCGGTAGATTCGCACCTGCTCGGCGTAGCATGGACACGAAACGGCTTCGAGGCCCTTCCGATCCACTATCTGGACGCGGCCGCGGCTGTAGCGGATCAGGTTCAACTGCTGCAACCGTCCCGCCGCGATCGTCACGCCCGCCCGCCGCACGCCCAGCATGAACGCAAGAAACTCATGCGTCAGCGGGAAGCTGTTGCCGCCCGCCCGGTCGTGGGTCATCAGCAGCCAGCGCGCGAGCCTGGCGTCGAGCACGTGGAAACGGCCGCAGGCGGCCGACAGGGCGATCTGCGCCATCAGGACGTAAAGATAGCGATTCAACAACCGCCGAAACGGTGCGCTGGTGCCGGCAGCCTTGCGGAATGCGGACGCCGACATCCGCACCGCGTCGCCGGGGCCCTGCACCAGAGCGCGCAACGGGGAATCGTTGACCTCGAGCAGCATCGTGATGCCGAAGACACCCTCGCGGCCTATCAGGCCTACCTCCAGACTGCCGACGACTTCCTCCGGCGTGATCAGCGAGATGTAGCCTGTGACCGGAAAGTAGACGTGCGTTATCGGGCGGCCCGGTTCACACAGTATATCGCCGAGCGCGAGCTCGGCGGGTTCGGAGTACTTCTGGACGATCGCCCGATCGCGCGCAGGCAACGCCGCGATAAGGGCATTGGGCATCAGGGCCGCGCGCGCCCCGGGGGTGGGCATCTCGAGCTCCTTTCGAAGGTCGGAAGAATCCAACAGCCGGCAGGAGGAGCGGTCGCGCCCGTCCTAATGACGATTGATGAACTGGCTCGAGCGGACTATACGCGCGTGTTCGACGCGAGCTGAAATGTGTGCGGTACGGGACAAACCGCTGATTTTTTGTACGGAATCGTACATTCGTTGACGCTTTTTTTTTTTGCGTTCATAAAATTCTTCCTCGCGGAAAACGCAACGATCGACATGCTATCCAAAGCCGAGAGTAGGGTTACCCAGGACTTCGCCGCCGCCGAGAAAGACATCTGCGACGACGTGGGTATCGCGCTTGCGGCGGTGATCCGGGCGGCCGAAACGAATCACCACGTGGCGATAAACGAAGTGCGGGTGACGATGCTCGACAACGGCGACGGCAAGCGCTGGGTCCAGGCCGTCTGCACGATCACGCGCTAGCGCTGGCGATGTCGCACACCCCTGCGCGAACCCCGGCCGGACGGCGGTCGACGTTGCCCGCGGCGGCCCAGCCCCAGCTAGGCTACTGGCACGCCGCGCCGTATTGCCATCCGCTGATCGCTCCGGCGAACGTGCCGACGTCCTCCAAGGCGACCCGCCGCGGGCGGGAAGCTAACGGTCGGCCACGGCCGTCATCATCATGCTAGTACGAC
>Ga0207664_10002045_pt1 | contig 13286 bp, 10 predicted proteins | sample LARL83metaG_FD_184349 | JGI IMG/M metagenome (GOLD analysis project Ga0207664, IMG submission 184349) | Corn, switchgrass and miscanthus rhizosphere microbial communities from Kellogg Biological Station, Michigan, USA - LAR L8-3 metaG... | ecosystem: Host-associated > Plants > Roots >...
GAATGGGGCCGGCTCTCCGAACAAAATCGCGTTTGCCGGCACGCAGAGTCACGCCATAACCGCGTCGTTTGACTTTCAATTCTAAGCCAACGATGCGGTTGGTTTTGGGGAGCGCACGCGTCTCGCGTGCTGCCGACGGCGTCTCGCCGTCGGCTTCGTACCCGCCATCTGCTCCCACTGTTTGGTTCGGCGAAATGGTAGGACGATGTCGTCTCCCTCTCCGCCGCAGAGCGGGGGAGAGGTGGTCCTCAAGTTTCATGGGGAGGTGGTGCTTAGGGTTCAGGTCATTGTTTTTATGGCTACACTTTTTCTGATACGCAACGCGAACCAATTAAAAAAAGAGCGCCGATCTTTCGATCGGCGCTTTTTTTGCGGAATTATGTCGCGCTGGTAGGGCGCGTCACTCCGTGCGCGCCGCTCGATTGCAACCGGACCGCGCAGGAGTCACGCGCGCTGCCGCATTGTTTGTCAAAGGCATAATCCCACGGAATATTTTCCGGCGGCGTTTTATTTCGCGGGCCAGACGCGCACGAGCACAACACCGTGCCGGGGAACGCTGGCTTCGAATTTATCCTGGAATTGGCCAAGATCTTTTTGACGCCAGAGATCGCGCACTTTCAATTTGCCCGTCAGGCCGAGGTCGGACCAATTCGCGGTCACAGTGGCCGCCGCTTTGCCGCGGTTGAAAAGGCCCACGGCCTTGGAGCCGTCTTCCATGTCCTTGGCCCAGACTTCCAGGTCGCCATTCTTGGCCACGCGGCCGGCCTGCCGGCCGAGCGGATCCTGGCTCACCTCGAGCACTTCATCATTGGTCAAAAGGCTCAGCGTGAAATCATCGAGCTGCGTCATGTCGCAGCCGATGAGTAACGGCGAATCGAGCAGGCACCAGAGGCTGATGTGGGTGTATTGTTCGTTCGGCGAGAGGTGCGTCGGATGCAGCTTCGGTCCCCACCCGACCATGCCGACGACGAGCATGTCCGGGTCGTTGAAATGCCCGGGCCCGGCGTATTGTTCGTGCCCCGCCTGGCCGAAACCGATGCTGGACATGCTGCCCCACGTGTCGCGAATGTCACCGGTGGTGCGCCAGGAATTGCCGCCGATTTGCGCGCCCCATTTCCAAACATCGCCCATGCCGTATTGGCAAAAGCTGAAAAGGATATCGCGCGGCGCTTTGTCCAGCGCTTCACGCATGATTTGATACGGCTTCTGCAGCGTCGCGAGCGTGTAAGTGTTCCGCGTTTCGCCGGTGTGTTCCCGCACGACCTCCGAGTAGGTGCACCAATCGTACTTGAGATAATCAAAACCCCAATCGGCGTATTGCTGCGCGTCCTGGTCCTCGTGCTCGTAACTGCCGATGCAATGCCCGCACGTCAACGGCCCGGGCGATGAATAAAGGCCGATCTTGAGGCCCTTGTCATGCACGTATTCCGTGAGATTTTTCATGTCGGGAAAACGGGGGTTCGGCAGAATGCGCCCCCGGGCGTCGCGCACGGGACCTTGAAGCGTCGAATCATTCGTGGCGCTCGGTTTAACTTCCCAATAATCGTCGATGTTGATGTAAGTCCAGCCGTGATTGATCAACCCGCTCTTCACCATCGCATCGGCGGCGGCTTTCACTTTGTCCTGCGTGACTGCCGACGCGAAACAATTCCAACTGTTCCAGCCCATCGCCGGAGTCAGGCCGATGGTGGCGCCGCAGATGATTTTGAACTTCTGCTGCGCCTCGCCGCGCGCATTCTTTGCGTGCAAGGTCACGACGTGCTCGCCGGGCGCTTGCAACGTGCCCGTGATCCGTCCGCTCGCGGCGTCCAGCTGCAAGCCGTCCGGCAGCCCGTCCGCGGCGAAAGTCATCGGACGATCGCCGGTGGCCGCAATCGTGAACAGGAAGGGATGCGTGGGACGGACCCCAAACACTTTCGCGCTGTTGATGCGCGGGCTGCGGGAAGGTTTCGGCGTGAGAATGATCGCCGGTTCGCGCGGGGACAACTTGGCGACCGGTTCGACGGCGCAAAGGATTTTGGCATCGGCCCAATCCGCGTCATCGCCTTCGTTTCCATCGTTGTTATCATCGGCAACGAGCGTCAATTCCTTGACGCCTTTCAGCGGGACATTCACGTCCAGAGCCGCGTCGCCCGCGTGCATCACCGGGCTTTGCCAGAGAGTCTTCTTATCGCCGATGACTTTGAAAATGACGCTGCCGCTCCCCTTGGCGACTTCATCATCCACGCCGACCTTCGCGGAAAAGCTCTGCGCTTTGCCCTGTAAATCGAGGATCAACTGGCTCTGCGCTTTGGTGCCGAGGCCGTTGGCAAAACTTTGCCCGCCGATGGACATCGATTTGTTTTGCGTCGAATGATTGATGCGCGCGCGGCCGTTGCTGTCGAATTCAACCATGTTGGGGTCGACCTGGTTGAGCGAGAAGGTTTGTTGCGCGCCGGCCGCGGCGGCGCTGGTGAGCAGGGCCAGGGCGAGCGTGAATGGCAGCTTCGAGAAACGTGAGGTGTGGGGGTTCATGGGAATTTTTGCAAAGAGCGCGTCAAAATTGCCGGAGCGCCACCGGTTCGTCCAGACGGAAGTGAGGCGGTTATCAGCCTTGGGCCGGCCGCCAACGAAAGATTTGTGATAGCGCCGGGGAGGATTCTTCGCGATAGTGGGGTAGACACTTAACGAAAGGAAACATCATGGCCCAGGCAATCATGGATCCTGAGAAAGTCCGACGCTTCGCGGACGAGTTGCAGCGATTCAATACCGATCTCGAAAACCGTCTCACGCTCCTGCACGCGCGCTTTGCGGCGCTGGGGGACACCTGGGGCGACCAGGAACACGCGAAGTTCGCCGACGAATTCAAGACGGCCATGAAGGCGCTGAAGAAATTCATCGAACTTTCCAAGGAGCACACCCCGTATCTGTTGCGCAAGGCGCAGCGGATTGAAGAGTATTTGAACCAGAGATGAGAAAAGTGGGAACACTTAACATTCAACATTCAACGCTCAACATTCAAGGTGGGCGTGTTTCCGCTGTTGAGCGTTCGATGTTCAATGTTGATTGTTGAATGTTTGCTCCCAATTAAAATGGCAGATCGCGCCCAAGTCACCTCCGTCGAGGCCATCGAGGCTTTTCGCTCGGCATTAATTGTTTATTTGAGCAAAGCGCGCCCGGCGCTGGAGGAAATCGCGAACGAAGTCTTGCGCGCTCGCCAATGGTTGCAAAACGACCAGCGCCGGCTGTGGGAGGGCGAAATGAAGCAGCGCACCAAGAAACTCGAGCGCGCCCAGGCGGAATTGTTCAGCGTCTCGATGTCCAAATTCCAGGAGGTGTCGGCCGCGCAACAATTGCTCGTGCATCGCGCGAAGGAGGCATTTGAGGAAGCGCAAAAAAAACTGGCGATGCTAAAGAAATGGGACCGCGAATTGGACAACCGGTCCGAACCGCTGGTGAAACAGGTGGACCAATTCCAAAGTTTCGTGACGAGTGAGATGCCGAAGGCGATTGCTTATCTGTCACAGGTCATTCGCGCGTTGGAGGCCTACACCGAGGTGCGGATGAGCGGAGGCGCCGAAGCGCCGGCGCCGGAAATAATCGAACCACCCGCGGATGGAGCGGCGCCCACCGAGACGCCCAAGGAGGACAAGCCATGAGCCTGGGCGGAAGCAAAGCGCGATTGGTCGGCCTCACAAAAGAACTTTCCTTGAAATGGGAAGACACCAAGAATTACTGGCGCGATGCGAAAGCGCAGGAATTCGAGCGGAAATATTTGCAGGAACTGTTCGTCGGAGTGGACAAAACGATCGGCGTGGTGGAAAAGCTGGATGAACTTTTAAAAAAGGTCAAAAAAGACTGTGAGTAACCAATTTGGCGCCAAAGACATGCTCGGGTTGCTGGAGACGCTGAAAGGCGCGATGCGCGATTTCGCCGCGCGCGAGGATAAATTGAACGCCGATTTCCGGGCGCGTTCGGGCGTCGAAACGAGGGCGTTCGATATTGCCCGGGAGAAGCAAACGACAGAGGCGGCGGACACGATTGCGAAAGCCGAGGGGGAATTTCACGAGGCCCGCGAGAAAGCGACCGCGCAGTTCGAGCGGCGGAAAGCCCGGCTGAACCAGGCGCACATTTCGGCGCGCAAACGCGTGATGGACGCCATCACCCAAAGTGAAGCGGACATCAAATACAGCGTCCAGACCGGATCGCTCGAGGCTGAGCGGGTGCGCGATGAAAAACTCACGGCGGCCGCCACGGCGCTGGAGGATTTTAATCGACGCGCCCAGGAGACCGGCGAGCGAGTGGCCGCGCTGGAAATGTCGGCCAGGAAAGCCTTCGCCGGTTACGGCAAATTTCGGAAATGGCTCGCGCCGGAACGCGAATGGCCGCAGCCGGATTTATCCGGCGATGAAAATCAACTGCTCGACGAGCTGCATCGCCTCGAAAAGAAAACGGAGGAAGACATTAGCCGTTTCCGCGGATTGTTTCCGGCAGCGATCTTCCGGTTCCTGCCGATCTGGATTTGGGGCGTGTTGCTGCTGGGCTTTGCCGCGGCGGTGCCGGTCCTGCCGCAGTTGGGGATTAAAAATGTTCCGCTGCTTTACGCGGGAATTTCCGCCGGAGCCTTCGTGCTGGTATTGATTGCCTACTTTATTGGCGGCCAACAAGGCAACGCGCTGGCGAAGGAGATTGCGGGGAACCTGGCGAAATCGCGCTGGCTCTTGAGCGCGGGTCTCGAAAAAGCCAAAACCCGGAATCAGCAGGACCAGCAGCGCCTGCGAAATGAGACCGCCGACGCCATCGCGGCGATGAACCAACGCTGGAAACACTCCGTGAAGGAGGCCATTGAATTGCGCGGCACGCGGCCGGTTAAGATTGATGAAAAGGCGCGGCGGGCCTTCGCGAAGAATGAGGCCGCGCGTGACGTGAAGCTGCGCGATCTGCAGCGGGACCACGGCCAAAGGATGGCGCGCCTGCGGGCCGAGGCCGACGCGGCGGCAAAGGAATTGCAGGACACGCACCGGGCGAAAATCGGCCGCTTGGAAACGGAATTTCAATCGCTGTGGGCCGCGATGGAAGCGGAATGGAAGGGAATTGTGGAACCGATCTACAATTCTGTTCGGGCCGCGAACGAATTTGCGAAGCAACTGTTTCCGCCGTGGGAGATTCCGCTCTGGAAAGATTGGGACCCGCCGCTCGAATTCAAAAACGCCGCCAAATTCGGCACGCTCGACGTGGACATGGCGAAAGCCGCGGAGGCGATGCCCAAGGACGCGCGACTGGCCCTTCCGGGCCCGGCGAAATTTTCAGTGCCGCTGCTGTTGAGCTATCCGCTGCAAGGCTCGATCCTCTTTGAAACGCCCAAGACCGGCCACGACGAGGCGATTGCGGCCATCAACAACATTATTTTCCGCCTGCTCTCGACCAACCCCGCCGGGAAATTGAGCTTCACGATTTTTGACCCCGTGGGATTGGGCCAAAATTTCGCCGGGCTGATGCATCTCGCGGATTTTGAGGAGAGCCACATCAACAGCCGTATTTGGACGCAACAGGCGCAGTTCGAGGAGAAGCTCGCCGAGTTGAACGAGCACATGGAAAAAGTCATCCAGATGTATCTGCGCAATGAGTATGAGACCATCGCGGAATATAACGCGCAGGCGGGCACGATTGCAGAGAAATATCACATCCTCGTCATCGCGTCCTTCCCGGTGAACTTCAGCGACACCGCGGGCCGGCGGCTGCGGAACATCGCCACGAGCGGCGCGCGCTGCGGCGTTTACACCCTGATTCATTGGGACCAGCGCAACGCGGTGCCGCAGGATTTTGTTCCCGATGAACTGCGCAAAAACAGCGTGACGCTGGTCCGGCGGGAAAATGATTTCGCGCTGGCGAACTGGCGCGTGGCGGGTTCGCAAATTGAACTGGATCCGCCGCCCTCGCCGGAATTCGCGACCCATTTCCTGCGCGAAGTCGGCCGCAAGGGCAAGGACTCGAATCGCGTGGAAGTGCCGTTCGAGCAAATCGCCCCGAAACCGAACGAGATCTGGAGCGAGGAAACAAGCGAGGAATTACGCGTGCCGATTGGGCGCTCGGGCGCGACCAAATTGCAATATTTGGAAATCGGCAAAGCGACGCGCCAGCACGCGCTGATTGCCGGCAAGACGGGTTCGGGCAAGTCCACGCTGTTTCACGTGATGATCACCAACCTGGCGCTCTGGTGCAGTCCGGAGCAGGTGGAATTTTACCTGGTGGACTTCAAAAAAGGCGTCGAGTTCAAGAGTTACGCCAATCGGCATCTGCCGCACGCGAAGGTCGTGGCGATCGAGAGCGACCGGCAATTTGGACTCAGCGTGCTGGAGCGGATCGATGCGGAGTTGCGCCGGCGCGGCGATTTATTCCGGCAACAAGGCGTGCAGGACGTGGCCGGTTACAAACGTTCGGGCGGCACGGAACCGATGCCGCGTTCGCTGCTAATGATTGACGAGTTCCAGGAATTTTTCGTCGAGGAAGATCACGTGTCGCAGGCGGCGGCCGTGTTGCTCGACCGCATTGTGCGGCAGGGCCGTGCGTTCGGCATCCACGTGGTGCTCGGCTCGCAAACCCTTGGCGGCGCCTACACGCTGGCGCGCGCGACGCTCGGCCAGATGGTGATTCGCATCGCGCTCCAATGCAATGAGGCCGATGCGTATTTAATTATGGACCAGGACAACCCGGCGCCGCGCTTGCTTTCGCGCCCGGGCGAGGGCATTTACAACGATTCGGCGGGCGCAATCGAGGGCAACAGTCCGTTCCAGGCCGTGTGGCTGCCGGAAAGTGTGCGCGACCGGTATCTGGCTCAAATCCGCGAGCGCGCGGACAAAAGCGGAAAGAATTTCCCGGGCCCTTTTGTGTTCGAAGGCAATGCGCCGGCGGACGTGGTGGAAAATGCGACTTTGCGCGCGTTGCTCGAAGCCAAAGCCGCCAAGCCACCCGCGCAGGCGCGCATTTGGCTGGGTGCGCCGAATTCCATCAAGGGCCCGACCGAAGCGGTATTTCAAAAGCAGAGCGGGAACAACCTGCTCGTGGTGGGACAAAACGCGGAAGCGTCGCTCTCCATGCTCGCGCTGGCGCTCGTGGCCTTGGGAGCGCAATACCCGCGCGGAGCGGTGCGGTTCGTGTTGCTCGACAGCACGACGCCGGAATCGCCGGAGCGGGAATTCCTGGACCGCGTTGTGCAGGCGGTGCCGCATGAAATTGTCCGCGTCAAAGGCGGCGACGTCGCCGAGGCGATGAACACATTGGCGGAGGATTTGAAGCGTCGCGGCGAAGAGGAAGCGGCGGCGGGAGCGCCGGAGACGTTCGTGTTGATTCACGATTTGCAGAATTACAAAAAATTGCGCCAGGAGGATGAGTTCAGTTTTTCGAGCACGGACACCGCGTCACCGGCGAGCATTTTATTGAGCCTGATCAGCGACGGACCGGCGCACGGGATCCACGTGATTGCGACCTGCGACAGTTTCAACAACGTGAATCGGTTCCTGGGCCGGAAAAACCTGAGCGAGTTTGAAATGCGCGTGCTCTTCCAGATGAGCGCAAGTGATTCGGCGAGTTTGATCGATTCGCCGGACGCGGCCACGCTCGGCTTGCATCGCGCCCTCTACTACAACGACCGCGAGGGTTACACGGAAATGTTCCGCCCCTATGCGCGCCCGGGGAACGAGTGGATTGAGAGCGCGGCGAAGCAGTTGCAGTAATTTGTCGATCTTGTTCGAACTTTGAACGACCGAACGCAGACATCCTTCGGCGTTCGGCGTTCGGCGTTCGATGTTCGATGTTCGATGTTCCCATGTTAATTATCGTTGTGATGGCTGAGACCGATGATCGTCCGCGCTGGGACGCAGCGGCGCACGCGCGATGGCAGAAGAAGGTTTCCGGCGGCAAAATAGTGCGAACTGACGAGACGCTCTCGCGTAATCGCGCGGACCGAAATTTTCAAACAGACTGAATTCTGGCAGGATTCCCCATCCTCCGGTAGCAACTTACCTCCGTGGTGCCAATCGAGTTGAGCGCGTACGCTGTAGGCATGAAAACGCCTATCAAAATATACATGGTGACGCTTCTTGCCGCGGCCGGACTGGCAGCCGGTTGTAACAAAAGCGTCGAAAGCAATTCACAGGCATTCAATTCTTTGCCTCCGGATGTGCAAAAAACCGTCCGTTCGCAATCGCCCAATGGCGAAATCACCAGCGTCTCCAAGACGACTGAAAATGGCATGGATGCGTGGAAGGTGGATATCCGCAACCAGGGCAGCGATAAGGATAACGAGATGGTCGTGGCCGCGGATGGCAAAGTCCTGAGCAGCGACATGCCGAACAGCCCTAACGGGATCGTTTCGGACGTAAAGAAAGCGTTGACCCCGACCGGCGCGGTGGGAACGCAATTCAGCGCCTTGCCGGAAAGTGTCCAAAAGACCATTCAAGCCCATGCGCCTGAAAGCGAAATCTCGGGCATCACCCGCCACACTGACAATGGCCGCGTGATTTACGAGGTCTCCTTCAAGGACCAGGGCAAGAATCCATCCATCAAAGTCGCCGAAGACGGGACCTTGGTGCAGGATCTTCAGAAGTAACCAATAACCGGGAGGGACGCCGTTTCGGCGTCTCATTCTTCTCCCAAACCGGGACGCATTCCAATGCGTCCCTTTTTTTATTTTGGACGCAGCAATGGCTGCGCGAACCCACGGCGGGAGTGCTCAGTGCTTTTGTTCCCGTGCGGCGAGAAAAGATTTTACGCTTTCCACAAAAGTGTGGGTATCGATCGGCTTGGTCAGATAACCATTGAAGCCCGCATCCATGGCCAGGCTTTCATGACCGTTCGCGACGTGCGCCGTGAGGCCCACGACCATGAGATGGTGCGTGGCAGGATCTTCCCTCAGAACTCGAGTGGCGCTGATTCCGTCCATGCCCGGCAGGGTGATGTCCATCAGTATCAATTCCGGCAGGAGCTCGCGGGCCATCTTGATGCCGTCTTCCGCTGTTTCAGCGCGGTGCACGCGAAAGCCGTCCGCTTCGAGAAGGTCCGCCACCAATTCGCTGTTCAGCGGATTGTCCTCGACAACCAAAACCGTTGCACCGCCCGCCAAAATGTCCGACATAGACTTAAGGTGACGGACTTGGGAGGGTTCAGTCAAGAAAGCATCGCGCAGGCGCATGGGGTGTGCACCCCAGTGAGGTCAGTTTTGAAACCCGCGCCGCGTAGCGTGGACATTCCTGTCCGCGGCTTCGGGCGACTTTCCGGTCGCCCGTCAGTTAGCAAATAAGAATTGAATGATTCCTCAATAGCGTCTAAAACAGTCGGGGAGGAAGCGGAGGAATAGAAGAGGGAAAAATGGGCCTGCCAAAGGAAACATCCAAACCAGGATCAGAATCCAATTTCGGACCGCCTGGCCATCGTTCCTGCATCCCGCGTTTTGGCCGCGTGGCTTGTCGGTTTCATTATCGGAGTATTTCTGGAGTGCGAATCTCGGCTTCTGGAATCGCAAAATCAACGCACCGCAAGTCGTTGCCCCACAACGTCAGTTGCACCCGATCGCACCCGATTGCAGTGGGCATACCCCTGCAACTGGCGCGCCGATTTCCAAATCGGCTTACCCTGTTCAACCCCGTTCGGCGGCCGATTGGAAATCCGCTCGAACCCGCAGACCGAATAACTGGAACGATCGCCCCACACTGTGGCGCAGGTTTTCCAACCTGCGGGTTCCGGGGACTTTCCAGTCCCCGGTTTCCCATGGCCGCCAAACGACTGTGGACTGTGGACGATTGACTCTATAGCATTCCAAACCACAAATGACGCTCGCAGATAAAGTCAAAAAGGCCGGCGTGGTCGGCGCCGGGGGCGGGGGATTCCCGGCGCACGTGAAACTCGCCGCCAAGGCGGACACCGTCATCGCCAACGGCGCGGAATGCGAGCCGTTGCTGCACAAGGACGCGGCGGTGATGGAAAATTTCTCGAAACAAATCGTGCAGGGCATGTTGCTTTCGATGGAGGCGCTGGGCGCGAAGGATGGCATCGTCGGCATCAAGGCGAAAAACAAGCACGCGGTGGAATCCATGGAGGCGGCCTGCCAGGGGACCGCAGTGCGGGTGCATTTGCTGGGGGATTATTATCCCGCGGGCGATGAATATGATTTGGTTTACACGACGACCGGGCGCCTAATTCCGCCGGCGGGCATTCCGATCCAGGTCGGTTGCGTGGTGAACAACGTGGAGACGCTGGCAAATATCGCCGCCGCCGCGGAGGGCAAGCCGGTCATTCAAAAAACGTTGACGCTCGCCGGGGCGGTGAATCATCCGGTAACCTTGACCGTGCCGATTGGCGCGACGTTCCGGGAGATCATCGAGGCCACCGGCGGTTTTTCCGTGCCGGACCCGGTGCTGGTGATCGGCGGTTTGATGATGGGTGAGACGACGGAAAATCTCGACACGCCGATTACCAAGACCACCACGGGCGTGGTGGTCTTGCCGCGCACGCATCATGTGATTCAGCGGAAATTGAAGCCTTACAAGGCGCAGGCGCAGATTGGAAAATCGGCGTGCGATCAATGCCGGTATTGCACGGAATATTGCCCGCGCTTTCTGCTCGGTTACGACGTCCAGCCGCACGCGGTCATGCGCAGCCTGGCGTTCACGGCCACGGACGTGAAGCATTGGAATGAACTGGCGGCGCTCTGCTGCGCATGCGGGCTCTGCACGCTATACGGCTGCCCGGAGGAACTTTATCCGAAGGAAGCCTGCGATAATTCGAAGGTGGAATTGCGCAAGGCGAACCTGAAATGGACCGGCAAAACGGAGGTGAAGCCGCATCCGATGCGCGATGGACGCCGCGTGCCGATCAAGTCATTGATGAAGAAGATGGCGATCCTGGAGTATGATCATCCCGCGCATCTCGAAGAAGTCGATTTCAAGCCGAAGCGCGTGATGATAGCGCTGAAGCAAAATGCCGGCGCGCCGAATATCGCGCTGGTGAAAGCCGGCGAACGCGTTTCGGCCGGCCAACAGTTGGGCGAAATTCCGGAGAAAGCGATGGGGGCGATTATTCACGCGCCCTTCGCGGGCATCGTGGAAAACGTGACCGATAAACATATTGTTTTAAACCGAGCCTAGCACGCAATGTTGATGACTCAGCCTCGCAAAACCAAAGCGGCGGAAATTCAGGACTCCATTCGGCAAATTTTGTATCATGAGTGGGACCCGATTGGAGTAGCAGGCTCTGCGCCTCCCGATGAATACGACAGTTATATTGCACCTGTTCATCGAATTTTGGCAGGCAGCCGGTCGGAAAAAGAACTTACCGAGTTCCTTTCTCGCACCGAGCGGGACACGATCGGAGTGCCAGCACCTGAATCGGCGGAGCATTTACGGCCGGTCGTGCGCCGGCTCTTGGAATTAGATGTTGAATTATGCAAGACAGATCCATTGGATTGATTGAATTGTCCTCCGTGGCCGCGGGATTTGAAGTGGCCGACACCATGTTGAAGGCGGGCACCGTTCGGCTGCTGCTTTCGCGCTCGATTTGCTCGGGCAAATACATGGTGATGATCGGCGGCGAAACCGCGGGCGTGCAGGCGGCCGTGGAAGCCGGCGCGCAGGCGGCCAACGGTTGCCTGATTGATTCTTTCGTCATTCCCAATATTCATCCGGACGTGTTTGTCGCGCTGGGCCGCACGCAGCCAGTTGAACCCAATGGCGCGCTCGGGATTCTGGAATCGTTCAACGTCGCAACGCTGATTCAAGGCGCGGACGCGGCAGCCAAAGCGGCATCGGTGCAGTTGTTGGAAATTCGCCTCGCAATGGCGCTCGGCGGAAAGGCGTTTGTGACCATGACCGGCGACGTGGGCTCAGTGCAATCCGCAATGGCCGCGGGCCGTCAGGTTATTGGCGACGCCGGCGTGCTGGTGAACGCCGTGATTATTTCACGGCCGCATCCGGATGTTTACAAGGAAGTGATTTAAACATTTTTTCAAGAGGAAGCGGAGGAAGACAAGGGAATGAACGTTGGACGCAACTGTGGGCGGTATTTGCCTTGGTTTTCTCCGTCCAAGTTTTTTGTGAAAACAACGATTCTTTTAACCATTTCGATGCTTGCGATTTTCGCGGCCGGCGTTGTTATGGCGTCGGATCCTCCAAAACCGTCGCTGGAGGCGATTCGAAAAAAGTACAACCTGCCCGCGCTCGCAGTGGTGGTGGTAAAGGACGGCCGTATTTGCGAACGTGCGGCGGTGGGGGTGCGCGAGCTCGGCGATGCGACGCCGGTGACGACAAACGACGTGTTTCACCTCGGCTCCTGCACCAAGTCCATGACGGCAACGGTGGCGGCCATGTTGATCGAGCAGGGCAAATTGCGGTGGGACACGACCATCGGCGAGGTGTTCCCGGAGTGGAAGGGAAAAATGAACAAGCAATTTGAGGCGGTGACCGTGGAGCAATTGCTGCAGCATCGCGGCGGTTTGCCCGGTGAACCGCCGTCGGCGGCTTGGAAGCGCGCGTGGGAGGAAAAAGGCACGCCGACCCAGCAACGCCTGGAATTTATTCAAGCCGTCCTCGCCGAACCGCCAGCCGCTGCGCCGGGAACAAAGATGATTTATTCCAACCAGGGCTACGCAATCGTGGGCGCGATGCTGGAAAAAATCACCGGCCGCGATTACGAATCGTTGATGGTGGAAAAACTGTTCAAGCCGCTCCATATGGACACGGCTGGATTCGGCCCGCCGGGCACGATAGGCGAAGTCGATGAGCCGTGGGGACACGTGCGCAAATTTTTCATGAGGATTCCGATCCAGTTGGATAATCCACCGGCGATCGCTCCGGCCGGGCGGGTTCATTGCTCGCTGGATGACCTCGCTCGTTTCGTGATGTTTCATCTGGGAAACAACACAAATGGATTATTGAAACCGGCAACGCTGGCGCGGCTTCACACACCGCCCGCCGGCGCGGCGGTGGACAGTCCCTGGGAAAATTACGCCTGCGGATGGGTGGTGCTGCAGCGCGATTGGGCGGACGGGACGGCCTTGATGCACAATGGTTCAAATACGATGTGGTATATCGTGATGTGGCTGGCGCCGAAGAAGAATTTTGCCGTGATCGCGGCGACGAACATCGCGGGCGACGGCGCGGAAACCGGTTGCGATGATGCCGCCAGCGCCATGATTTACAAATGGCTGCCGGAGCGAGGAGAAGACCAGGAATTTTTAACAGGAGGAAGCTGAGGAAGCGGAGGGAAGACGGATTGAATTTCCCTGGTTCTGGTTTTTCCAACCTGTTTTTGAAACA
>Ga0207664_10002046_pt1 | contig 13280 bp, 13 predicted proteins | sample LARL83metaG_FD_184349 | JGI IMG/M metagenome (GOLD analysis project Ga0207664, IMG submission 184349) | Corn, switchgrass and miscanthus rhizosphere microbial communities from Kellogg Biological Station, Michigan, USA - LAR L8-3 metaG... | ecosystem: Host-associated > Plants > Roots >...
AAATATCATAGGGAAGTCCATTTGAACCGCCTGCGATTGTGAATGTGTAATTGGCCCCGTTCGTTGTCAGCACACAGATCATATTGGTGAGCCAAACGTTGCTGCTGGTCACGCAATTACTGGCACTCCCAATCCATTGCAAATTGCCAAGCCCACTGATCACGTAGAAATAGTTGGAAACAGATGACGAGGTACCAAGAGGGGCGGAACCGATGTTGGCCACCGGCACCACGGTATTCCACGGATCAATGCGATACACGCCAACTTCCCAATTAAACAGATTGCTGATTGTTCCGGCGTCAAACGGGGAATTATAGGTGTAAATGTCATCAAACATTCCATGCGCCTGTAAATTGCCCGTGCTATCCGAACCAACGAAAAATCCATTGGTTAATACGCTCAGACCCGGAAAAACTGTCGCGGGCAGCCCATTGGTCATGATCGCACCGTCGAGATAGAGCGCCGAATTTGTGGCGGAGTATGTAAGCGCGATAAAATGCCATTCATTGGTGTTCCATCGAATCGGCGCGGATAAATATGTAGAAGTGGCACCATCCCCGCTGTTGGTCTGTGCGCTGAAATAAATGTTCGTGGCCCCAGGGTCGAGAAAAAGACTCCACCAGCCGTACGAGGCATTGGTTGTATAGCCACCGACTTCAATCAACCGCCCCCAATCGCCCGGCCCGGTCCCACCGTTGGTGCTGGCCCATGATGCTGACGCAAACCATAGCGTGATCGTTCCTTGATTCACGGTCATGTTCGTGGTGCCATCACTCTCAAACACATTGTATTGCAGCCAGGCTGGATTGGTATTGTCCACGAGCATCGACGTTCCATCGCCCAAACTTGCCGCGCTGATATTGGTGAAGGAGAGTGGGGCATAACCCAAGTCACTCGTCCAATAGTTTGTGTCGTAGAAGGACCACGAATTTAAGTTCGTTGGCCAATTCGGGGGCGAGAGTTGAGCGTGGAGAATCGTGGGCGCGAAGCAGAGCAGAATTGCGGGCACAATCCGCCCTCCAAGCCGTTTTAAGATTTTCATCCGAGTGGTCCCTTTCTTTTGGTGATTACCAATTTATATTTTCTCAATCATACCGGTGCGGTTGGACATCCGCCGTCCAAATCAAAAATTTCAGCACATAACTTCAAAACCCGCCGCCTTGAGATCATTGATAACTTTTAGGCGCTGACACGGATGTACCCGGATTTGGTCACGCACCTGGGCATTGTCGATGCTCAAACTACAGCGCCGGTGCAACCATTCTGTTGCTGGCCAATTTTGTGGTTCAAAAACCAAAACGTGGTCGGCTTCGGTTACGACAACGTCGGCGCTTGTTTTGGAGTGAAATGGATTATCCAACCCTGAGTCCGCCATATACCTGGGCACCTTTCCGAATATTCGCGTCGAGATTCGTCCCATCACCGTTTCCGCTGACGGCTCTGAGGTTTTTCTTTTTATCGCCTTGATCGAAGATCACGTGCAGCTTCTGAAGGATCGCCTGCTTCGTCCGCAACAACTGCAATTCGTCTGCCGATATTCGGTCCTGATCAAAGTCGATTTCTGCGTTCATCTCCTTGAATCCTTTTCAGTTTGATTGGCTATACGTGGCGTTCACCGTTTTCTTTCAACTTTTCTGATTCATCTTCTTTTTAGCAGCTTGGCTTCCCCAAGCTATTAGGCCCGCTCCTGCCAGCGCGGACACCACGCCGGTTCCAAGGGCGTCTCCAGTGGATTCACCCGCTCGATCATAATTTCTGTAAAACTCGGTATGGGCTTGAGCGTCGTCATATCTTGCAACGTCCTGGGCAGAATTTTGCAGGTCTCTCTCCTTTTCTTCCCGCGAGACAAAGAGCGCATCGTAGAATTGGTCCAGGGCAGCCATCAACAACAACACCCCTACCCACACGCGGATACTGGTCAGAAAAGCGGGAAAGCTTTTGCGGGCCTCTGGACTGGCTGGAACCGGTATATTCGTGTCGCTCATAATCGCCCGCTTTCGTGCTATCGAACGGTCTCCTGTGAATACCAGGTGTTGCCTTTCTGGATCAGGGTGAAGGTGCCCTTGAAATGATGAAGGTCCCCATCATTAAACTTATTCGACCGGGAATCAGTCTTGGGAAGCCCCTGCGCCCAACCTTTGCTTTCACTGTCCTGGCCAACGTGGAAAACGGTATGGACCAGACAGTCAGCCTCAAAATCATAAACGTGGGCCACGCCGTCATTCCTCGTCTCTGTGTAGTGGTTGGTGATTTTGTACGACTCGAAAAGGTTTCTGTCCTGGTAATTCCAGTCAATCATCCCACTGAGCGCCCAGTTCAACCCTTTCTCAATTTCAGCCGTGGGCGGTGCGGAGGGATCGGAACAGCCAGCGATGAGCGCGATGGCGAGAATGCCAAACAAGGTTTTGATAACGGAAGCGAGAATGGATTCTGATTTCATAAAGTTATTCTCCGCGCCGCCGCGCTGATTACGCCCCATTGGGCCGTTACCGTCAAGAATGATTCACGCCCTAATAGGGCGTGCCACAAGACTCGATTATCGAACGGCAGTTGAAGCAACTGGGCGCAAACATCCGCCGTGAGCGAACGCGAAAGCCCATGACGCAGGAACGCCTCGCCGAACTGGTTGACCTGAACATCCGCACAGTCCAGAAGATCGAAGCAGGCCGGATCAATGTCCTGGTGACCACCGTGATCAGGTTTCAAAAGGCATTGGGCTGCCCGTGGAGCAGGTTGCTGCCGTAACATTTTTTGCGGATCGCTCATTGTGAAACGTCGCGCCATCATGTGACTTCAGATTCGGCGACTTTGGGCGCGTGGCTTCATCGGTATTAACTTTCCTAAATTCGCGAATTGCACCTTTGTCTCGTTCAACGAGTGCTTTTAAGCTGTTTGGACGGGAGATGGCAAGCCAAAAAAACACATTATACTGTGTGGAGCCGTTTCACCGATCCTGTCTTTGTTATGAGTTGTGCCACCACGGCCATATTATCGTCGAATTGTCGGTGAGATGATTCGCACCTATCGCAAACAGGCCGGTTTGACTCAAGAGAAACTGGCCGAGAAAGCCGACTTGCATCACAATTTCATTGGGCAAGTCGAGCGTGGTAACATGGAGATTTCGCTCGGCTCAATGCTGAAAATCTCCAAGGCTTTGGGTGTGCGGGTACGCGATTTGGTTCAGGACCTTTAGTTAGCCCGTAGAAAAATAGTTTTAAGGAAACGATTTGGAGGCAACATTTCGGTTCTGCGATGGCTGCGAGCCGTGCCATTTCTCATATTGATCGGCCTCTTTCACCTTGCAATCTCGCGGCATCGACACAAAACCTATTGCCAACCAGACCGAAGGAAAGAATGAAGGACGCAAATCAGAAAATAACTCTTAAACAAATTCGTGAACGAATCACACCATTCCAGGGTGAGTTACTGGAGTACACTTGGCAGCATTTTCGTGCCAATGGCGATTGGCCGATCCTGCGCTTGTTGTACCGTGATCATGGCGGCAAACAAAAAGTAAGAGATGCCTTATTGGCGCTTGGAGGAAGCGTCGGGCGGGAAGAATCAGGGCCGAGCCGCTGGAGTCGCTATGGTCTCTCGCTTCTGGGCACGATGTTGACTAATGATGGGCCGCGCTTTCAAACGCTCATGATGAAGCTATTTCAGTTCCAGCGTGACCTTTACCGAAGGGAACCCGCGAAAGAGGATGCAAAATCAGAACAGATTAAAGCGGCGCTCAGTTTGAGTGCAGAAGACTCGGTATTGCTTGGAACGTTGGTTTGGCTCGGCCAAATGGCAGGCTCGCGAGGAGGGCAAGACGGTGCTTGGAGTGCCAGCGCAATGGAGGAAGCGGCGGAATTTCCCGATGGCGACCTTTCGTCAGAACTGGATGCGTGGGTTTGCAGGTTATACAATCCCGACGCGGCAGTTTTCCAGGACCAACGAATAAGCCAGTTTTCTCCAAATCTGTTCTCAGAGGCATCGGCTACCATAACACCGCCGCCACCGCACCCGCCTGAGATCGGGCCGTCGCTTGAACGGTTACGCATGAAATATCACGAATCTAATAAACTGGGATTTCTAATAATGCGCTTTGGGAGCGGAAAAGCTTTCGGGAAAATCGTGAGCGTTATCAAAGAGACCGCCAAAAAACATGGGCTTGAAATAATACGTGCGGACGAAAATCACCTTCACTCTGACCTGTGGGGTAACGTCCGCACTTTGCTTCACGGTTGCGGGTTCGGCATCGCAGTTTATGAACGAATAGAAAGAGAGGAGCCAAACGCAAATGTCGGGCTTGAAGTCGGCTACTTAATGGCAATGAACAAGCCCGTGCTTCTTTTGAAGGACAAAACCGTTACCGCGCTCCAATCAGATTTGGCAGGTAAACTCTACACGCCGTTCGACCCTCACGACCCGGAGGGCAGCATTCCTGAGCAGTTGGTCAAGTGGCTCAAGGATAACGGCATCATCATTCCTTAGTCGCCTCGATGCGCAAATCATCGTATCCCCAACGACTCAACCTTGGCGGCGTTGGCGCAGCCGCGACGCTTCTGATCGCGAAGCATTTCGCGCCTTGCTCAGAATACCTGGTATCCAAAACCGGCGTGCCCCCTTCTCCCGAACCAACGCACACTGCAAAATCGGCGGCCATCTTAGCACCATGTCACAATCCAAACTCAAGCATCAACAACGCTTCATCGAATCAGCCGACACATCTCAGCGCCTGGCAGACATACGAATGCTCTTGAGCACGCTCTGCCAGCTCGATATAGGACTCGCGGTCAAGAAGCGGATGCTGGTTCACGGCCTCTGGCAGGTCGCAATGGCAACCGGCAATTTCTGCGCCCGGTATCGAAGCGCGGCGGTTATGAAGACAGTGGGCGTAAAGATTCGGCGCGACCACATCTATAAAAAGGAGGCGCTGGTTGCGAAGCTGCTCGCCCCCAATCCCAACATCGAGAAGATTATCGAACGCGCTCGCTGCTGCATCGTCACCATCAAGGAACATGACAGGTTGCACGACGTTGACGAAAGTCTGGACGGATGGGACAGATACCGCGCCGCAGGCATTGTTGTTTATGACATGTTAGACGGCTCGAAAATAACCTGATTACAAATATGTGCCAAAACAGAAATCCCCACGATCCTGACGACATTGAACCCAGGCAATACGCTTTAACCACCAGTCAGGGGTTGAAGTTTCATGTCGAACTGCAATTTGGTCCGGTCGAGAAGGCACAACATCCGAGACTGGCGAGGGAACTTGAACGCCAATTACAGGAAATCATGCAGGACGGGCGGCTGACAGTTCAGATTGATGATGATTACTTTGAGCCGTTAAGGGTCAGCGTGGTGCCCGTTCAATGAACTCACCTTCCTCGAAGCGCACGTTCCGGCGAAGTGAAACATCGCGAACTCACCATATTCGACTGGCTGAGGCCGAGATTGCACTGCGCAAGAGGCGGTTATCGCACCTAAAACCGTCCCGACAATGATCTCGGGGTTCACCGATCACGCCTGATCGGTAATTGCTGCATCACCATTGCGGAGTCATGCAAGACTGTCCTTGAGACTTATCAGGGCTACAACCTTCAAGCGTCAGGAGAAGTGTCATCCGTCCTTTCATGACACTTGAAGGTGATAGGTCGTGCAAATTCAGAACTTCACACGACGAGCTTGGCGCACCAATCGCTTCCCTGAGCAATGCCGACCCAGACAATGGTCATCCCGAGTCATGCAGCAGCCTGGTTGATCAGCCACCCCCTGGAATCCTCTGTCCTGACGTTCTTGAATTGGTCGGGCCAGCGTTGGGCTAATTGTGCCATCCAGCGGCCCACCGAATCGACAGAACCGTCCTGAAAATGTCTGGCGATCTCGGCAGTGCTGACGGTCGAAGGATGTGGCTTTCCCATCTCAGCCACTATGGCCAGCACGTCACTCCTGAACTGCTCCAGCCAATCCGTCAATACGTTGACCTGTACTGCCTGGCGCGAGTCAGGGATGCCCCCGTTGGCAGCCGTTATTTGCTCGTTAGATTTGAAGGCATAGCAGAACGGCTCTTTACCACGGGGCAGATGCCGAGAAAAGCGATCATCTTCCTCCTCGATGCCTGGCGCGGGGCGTCCCTGGGTACGTAACACCACCCGCCCCTGTCCCAATTCGAGGGTGTCTGATTCAGAAAAGAGATCGGCGGCAACGGTGCCGATCAATTTCGCAGCAGCTTCCTCATCCCTGAGCGCCTTACCCGTCGCTCCGGGCACTGGAATCGAGAAGCGGAATGCCATTGTGGCAAGTTGCGTGGCTTTGAAAAGGTGATTGAGTTTCCCTTGTTTCTCCAGCGTGTCCCAAATTCTGGAAAAGAATACCTTGCCCGCATCACCATAGAGCTGAGCCGCCTCCTTGTGCCCTTCCATTACTGCGGCTTCATCGAGGATGTTTTGCGCTATCCAATCGCAGACCTGCGTAAATTCGCGGAAGCTGTGCCCCGTTTCATCAGTTTTCTTTCTCCCGCGCCTCCACCATTCCCGGATTATGGAATAGATGCAGGCTAAAAAGTAGGGCTGGTCTTTCGCCACATGCGCCACAATTCCACCCTCTTTGTAAGGACGGAATTGATACCCCTCCGGCTTTTTTTCGATTCGTATGAACCATGTGCGCTCGGCAAGGTCCTTCCGGGCAGCCAGGCCGTTGCTCGATATGCAGACGAAGAAATTACTCGGATCAACTGAGCGTGAACGTCCGTACGCGGCACGCATCATCACCGTCTCGCCCGTCAGAAACGCTTCCATTTCCCTGCACGAATAATTATCGAAATTATCCAGTTGGATGAATGGTTTTCCGGCCAAGCAGGCAGCTTTGAATGATTCTGCCGTGCCGCCGATATGTGATTCGCTTTGAGTGATAATCTCCATTCGATGGCCAAAGAGGGCGGAAGTAATGCGCTGGCGCGTACCTTTTCCACTTTGCTGCGCGTTGGCGCTGCCGAAGTCCAGCGGGACAAAGCCACCGTGTAACAGTCCGCTGAGCTTGAGAGCGATCCCAATCGGATAGACCAATGCGCGACTCCGGTCACCAGGCGTGGAAAAATCAAATTCCCCGTATAGCCACCGCACTGACTCGATTGCTTCTGCCAGCGAAACATCAGGCATTTCATCATCGCTGGCGTTAAACCAGCCCGTTTCGGGAATATAACCATGTCCTGCGATTGTCAGGCCCGTCCCATTCGCTGTCGCCACGAGTGGTGGACAGCGCGTGATACCCTTCAGTTCGGGAAGCTCGCCCGGCTGAATTCCCTTCACAAGCAATTTGGCGTTGTGTTCTGAAAGTGGCACGGGGATGTAATTCGTATCACCATCCTTATTTACCACCATTTTCAAAAACTGAATATACTGCTCAAAAAGACGAATCCCCTTGATGGCGTCCACGGCGATGATCTGTGGCTGCGCATCCACTCGTTCAATGCAGACGGCGTCCCCGCCCTGCAAAAAGAGCATGTTTTTTGGGGCGATGATCTCATAAACTTTTCGGCAAAACGCACTGTTGCTCCGCGTCGGCAAGATCACTGCTTTCTTATCATGGAATTGCCAGCCGTTTTCTTTGGCGTAGTGGAATATCGTCCCCAACGTGATGCCTGAGTCGGGATCATCGTCGAAGCTTTCCCATCTTTTGTCATTCTCACGTTCGTCGTAACCCCCGCCGTGTGCCGACCACTCATCGGCAAGCTCCCAAGCGTCTTCGCCCCAGGTTGCTTTGAGCGCCATCATGACTTCGCGCCAGACATTCTCACTGGAGGGATCAATATATTCGAGCGCCGACACCACCTTGTTGGCATCGTTGTCGTCAGTGTGATCATCCAAAAATCGTTGCACGACCTTCTTATCCAGCTCGACCAACTTATCGGTTTTTCGGTCGGACGTGTTGTTTTTGGCCACGCTACGAATGACAGGTTTCGAGTCTGATCGGCGTGCATCTGGGTGTTTCTTCGACGCGGTCCTCACTTCGTTCGCGCCAAGTTCTTCATCTGAAAGCAACGGAATGGGCAATGCGCCCTCATTCCACCGCAGTAGAGGATCAAAACTAACGAAACAGAGGCGTGAGATGTCGGAACACGCCGGGTCGATCTCGACATTGTACTTGGTGCGAAAATAAACCTGGATTGTGTCAAAGGCGCGGCGGAAATTCTCGATCCCCGGTGGAATCCGCATCAGCACCTTCAAACCATCCCCGGAAGGACTCACAAAAACGGCAAAGACATGAGGATCATTCCAGAGCTTCTCGCGCAGTTCTTTCAGATTTGTGCCGAGCTTGTCCAAGTCGGCACAAATCAGGCCGGATGGATTTTTGATCGCATCCGCGCGGCGGACGGAAAAAACACCCGAGAACATGACCGCTGGCAGCTCCTTCTTGAGCGGCGCGATCTGTTTCTTGGGATAGTTTTCCAACGCCTGTTCTGCCAACTGCTTGGCCTTGTCGCCCTTTATACCTCGTTCCTCTGCCGAGCGCAGGGAATCATTGACTATCGACTGGCGAAAGTTGGGGTCCTCCAAATCCTCCAAGGCATTTCTGTAGGTTTTTTGTATGGCTTCCACCGGCCCGCGCCACGTATCGGACCTCATTTGCTCCAGCAGCTCGACAACGGAGAAAACTTCCGTTGCTGTCTCGCTGGCGCGGCTCACTACAGAAACCATAATGTTGGCAGGTTTCGGATCAGTCGGTGGCGCGATGTTTGCCGCCGAAGATTTTGAACTCGCTGCTTCGTGCGATTGGGAACTTGACTGCGTTGGTTCTTGGGCAGATTCTTTCATTGTCTGACATTCTTTCTGCCGCGCTTCGGGATAGCACTTGGGCGCGGCGGATTTTTCTCTGGCAATCGTGTATTAAAGATCGGCGGATCGTGTTTACACGCCACCCTCACGTTGAATGCGCTCCAATTCTGAACGGAGAATCCGCCAGTGCCTTCCGATCTTGATGGCGTTCAGCCGTCCTTGACGAATGAACCGTCGGACACTTTCTACGTGGATTCGGAGAGCCTCAGCAAATTCGCTGGTCAGCATGTGCTCACTTGATTGCGGACAAGTTTTTGTTGTCATGCAACGCAAGATAACCAGTCGCAACATGAACGAACTGGACGTGGGCGCATCAGTTCCAAGCACTGTGGGAATTGCTCCAGTCAGTTCCGTTCGGGCGGGTACTATTTCCTGGCAGTTCCAAAAATCAGCGATTTTTCACTTGCCAGTTCCCAAACAGAGGCAAGAAGCAAACGCAACTTTTTCTTGACGACCCGGGGAGGTAGTCCAGGCGTACAGCTTCGGTCCACGGACCACAAAGGAGGCATTTCCCACATTTTGTTAGTTGACAATACGCATCTGTCAAATTATGGTCTAACACATGAACAAGATCGCACTCGCCTATTCGCCCGTCCGAACCCTGCTCGATGACCCCGAGTTGGCAAAATTCAGGAAGCTCCTGACCAGCCCCTCCCCGGAGGTCAAAGCCTTCCTGGACGCCCTTGACCGGCCAGACGTGGTGGTCGGTATGATGCTGACTCCGGTCTTTGATGTTCCCGGTATGGTGCCAGCTTGCCTGGTGCTCAGGGGCAACAAGGCGTTCGAGACGGCCATCGGCAAAGATGATTACCTCAAAAAGTGCTTGGGAGCACTCACCAAAACCCGCGCCAAGAGCTTGGGCCTCGCTCCAACGGGCCGGAAAGGCCGGATGGGTCACTGGATGTCAGGATTCACCGTCGCGGAGATTTATACGGCCACCGAAGCGGTATGGTCGGCACTGTCGTTCACGCCGCCGCTTCCGAAGGGTACAAGTGTCTTCACCGCCGCCAGTCAAGAATAGAAGGAGCCGCCCCATGAAGGAATTAACTGCCGTTTACGTCCGGGTCTCGACCACCGACCAAAAAACCGCCTCCCAGGAACTTGAATTGCGCCGGTACTGTGCGCAGAGAGGATGGACGACCTTGAAGCTCTATGTGGACCGCATCACGGGCGCTTCCTGCTCCCGGCCTCAACTCGACGATATGATGCAGGATGTCAGGGCAGGCGACGTAGCTCGGGTGGTGTGCTACAAACTCGACAGGTTGGGCAGGAGTTTAACGCATCTGGCGCTCATGCTCGATGAATTGCACAGGCTCAAGGTGCCGCTTATCGCCAGCTCCCAGGGAATTGATACCTCCGACGACAACCCGGCTGGCAGGTTCCAACTCGGTGTCCTGATGGCGGTAGCAGAATTTGAGAGGGGGATTATCAGGGAACGGGTCAACGCAGGCATCGCGGCGGCGAAGGAGCGCGGCGTCCATCTGGGCAGGCCCCGGACGCTAAACCAGCGAGCGCCGGAGATCAAGCGGTTGAGCGCGGAGGGGTTTGGCACTCGGGCAATCGCCAGACAACTCAAGATGGCCGTGTCCAGCGTCCACGCCGTGCTGAAGGAGAAGGAAGTAGCGTATGACTCCGTGTGACACGCGCACAGGTCCAGGAACGAAGTGGCACCCGACTCAGGTTCAACGAATCCTGGGTCGCCACGCATAGCGAGGGAAGGGGTGTTGTGACCTGGACAGATACAGATTGGGAGGAACTGGAGCGCGAGGCTGCGAAAGAGGTTTGGGTCGCTTCCCCTGAAATGTCCAGTTTTCTGGATGCGGAAGCCGCGCTTATGAAGGCAGGGTATCGCATCGTGACGGCCAGAATTTTCGAGGAGCATCCCGTTTGGCTTTTCCTTCTGGACTACTCCAAAGTTTCACGGATCAGCAGGAAGGATGAGTTGTCGCGCCATTTCCGGGACGTGATGTGGCAGATAGGACTAAGCTACTCACACAAAGACGCCATCGTCCAGGTGGCTGGCCGAAATCGTGTTTCGTTTTCGATTTTATGGCAAACACCCTCCTCCGGTTTACAGCGAGAGATCGCCTGGGAGCGATGGCGTTTTCAGGAGCACCTGGACCAACTGCCATGAGCATTCCGGCGCGATACCTGACGAAAAGCTGTTATCTCCATGGTGTACAATGTGCCAGGCTGCTTTGGTTCGGTGCAGAACATTTGCTTCCGGCACCAGACCAGCAAACGCTGGCGGTCTTTGAAGAAGGCAAGAAGGTCGGCGCTCTGGCCCGAGACATGTTTCCTAACGGTATTGAGATCAGCGCCAACAGCTTTGAGGAGGCTGTTACGGAAACCGCAAAGGCAATCCAGGAGCGACGCCCGGTATTTGAAGCCACCTTTGTTTACAACAACTGCGCCATACGAGCTGATGTTTTGACACCGAATGAAGATGACAGTTGGAATTTGATCGAGGTTAAATCGACGACTGCGGTTGAAGACGTACACCTTCAGGACGTGGTATTTCAGCTCCATGTTTTGAACGGGGCCGGGCTGCGAATCAATCGCTGCATTGTCGCCCACATCAACTCGACGTTCGTGAAACATGGTCCAGTCGATCCCCATCTATTCTTCACCCTGGCCGATGTAACTGAGCAAGCGGCTGTTCTGCGCTGCGGGATCGAAGCCGAAGTTGACCGGATGCTTCGCGTTGTCCGACTGCCAGAAGCTCCGGCTGTCAAGATTGGTCGCTGGTGCAATTCTCCGCATGTCTGCCCATTACATGACACATGCTGGCGTCATCTGCCGGAGCAAAACGTGACGGAGCTGTATCGAGGCGGTGATAAATCGTTCCGCTTGCTCGCTCGCGGGGTCACACGAATTGCGGATATTCCCGCCGATGTCGAATTGACAGACCGCCAGGTGATCCAGCACCGGGTAGCGAAAACCGGACGGGCGCACGTGGACAAGGCTGCGATCCACGCATTCCTGAGCCAGATCAAATATCCCCTCTCATCCCTGGATTTTGAATCGTGGAACAGCGCGATCCCGACGCTCAATGGCGCGAGGCCGTATGCACAGGTTTGCTTTGAGTACAGCCTGCATATCCTGCGTTCGCCAGGCGCGGCACCGGAACATTATGTTCATCTCGCAGAGAGTGTTGACGACCCTCGGCCAGCTTTTACGGGCAGCCTCCACGGTGTGTTGCCCTCAGAAGGTTCGGTGATCGGGTTCAACATCAGTTTCGAGTTGGCGCGGCTGCGAGAGTGCAGTGAAGTCCAGCCGCAGTTTCGCTCATGGGTGGATGACATCCAGCGTCGGGCGCTCGACCTGCTGCCGGTCTTTCGATCATTTACTTTCTACGACGCCCGGCAGCGTGGCTCATGCTCGTTGAAGGCCATCTTAGGCCCGCTGACTGGCGAAACATACGATGATCTGGCAGTTCGGAACGGCTCGATGGCCAGCACGGAATTTTTGCGCGTCATGACCTGTGTTGTTGACGAAATGGAACGCCAACGAGTTCGGCGTGCGCTAAAGGATTACTGTTCGCGGGACACTGAATCCCTTCTTTGGATCATCAGCGCACTACAGAAGTTGGTGGAAAAGTAGTTTCCCGTCCGCCCCTGTTACTTCAAACCCATTTGCCTGATGAATTGATCCCCTTACGTAAGAGTTTTGCTTTTCAGCGGAGGCTGTTTTTGTCCGTGGTTCCCTGCGCAGCACCAGGGGCCAAGCAAGCCCTATTACGCGGTCCTCTCCCTCCCCACATTCATCCAGTCGAATTTCCCGGCCAAGGCGATGGATCAGAACGAGTTGCCAGAAAGCAAAAATTACGGCTTTGTCAGTTCTGCGAGTTGAACTTCGGAGCGTTTACAAAGTGGAAGGCATTTGGTGGCGTCATCGCTGTTCTTCGATGCAATGTGGCCCCGGATTCAGCCCGCTGTATTATAGTAAAAGCTGGTCAGATGACTTTTGTCGCCATCCAACGCCCAGAGATCAAAAAGGGCCTCCAGAAGCTCAAAAACGTCCAAGAAGTGTCCAAGAGGCGAATTTTTGCGAAAGTCAGTTGATTCGTAAGTAGTTGATGGAAAGTGGTGCACCCAGCAGGAGTTGAACCTACAACCTTCTGATCCGTAGTCAGACGCTCTATCCAATTGAGCTATGGGTGCAACCAACGAGCCGTAAAAGTTAATGGGCGAAGGCGCGCCGTGCAAGTAATTTATGCCCCAACTCAGTTTCGGCGTGCGTTCGCGCCGCGCACATCCTATCTTCCCAGCTCCAATTTTTATGGCAACTTTAAGACCTTTTGCTGCTTTGCGACCGAAACCGGAACTGGCCGGCCGTATCTGTGAACTGCCGTACGACGTGATGTCTTCGGATGAAGCGCGCCAAATGGCCGGAGGAAATCCCCTGAGTTTTCTCCACGTCAGCAAACCGGAAATCGATTTGCCCGCCGGCACC
>Ga0207664_10002047_pt1 | contig 13275 bp, 13 predicted proteins | sample LARL83metaG_FD_184349 | JGI IMG/M metagenome (GOLD analysis project Ga0207664, IMG submission 184349) | Corn, switchgrass and miscanthus rhizosphere microbial communities from Kellogg Biological Station, Michigan, USA - LAR L8-3 metaG... | ecosystem: Host-associated > Plants > Roots >...
CGATCGTCTCCCCTGCTTTGCCGCGGACCTTGCCCGGCGCGGCCACTTCGGCCACCTGGCCATCGCGCAGGAGGACGTCCATGGCCGCGTCAACCTTCGCAACCGGATCGATGACCCGCCCGCCGCTGATCAGAATAGATTGTGTCGCTTGCTTCAAAACCGAACTTCCTTTTCCGCGTAAATCCGCGGGAGAGAAGTTGCGTTCATTTTCCACGCCCCAAAGCTCTCGCCAGCACGGCCATTCTTACTGGCACGCCATTGTGCACTTCTTCAACGATCACAGACTGTGACGAATCTGCAACTTCCCACGTCAATTCCAGGCCGCGGATGATCGGCCCCGGATGCATGACCAGCGCGTCCGGCTTGGCCAACCGCAAACGAGGCGTCGTCAACTGGTAACGCGAGATGTAATCGGGCAAGCTGATCTTCAGCCCCGCCAGACGCTCGCGCTGCACGCGCAGAATCATGACCACATCCGCGCCGCGAAGTGCTTCTTCGCAACTCCGGGATATGCGCAGATTTTTAGCCAGCGTGCTCGCCACTTCGGGCAGCAGTTCCGGCGGCCCACAAAGCGTAACATTCGCTCCTGACTTGCTCAGGAGGTGCCCGGCCGACCGCGCTACACGGCTGTGGTAGATGTCGCCAATAATCGTGACGTTCAGCCCGCTCAGCTTCTTCTTATGACGAAGAATTGTGTAGGCGTCGAGCAGCGCCTGCGTTGGGTGCTCGTGCATGCCATCGCCCGCATTGATCACAGGAATATCGAGGTAGCTCGCCATCAGGTTCGGCGCGCCGGCATTAGGGTGGCGAACCACGATCGCATCGGCGCCCACTGCTCGGAGGGTATAGGCCGTATCGAGCAGCGACTCCCCCTTCTCGATGCTTGATCCGCTGGACAGAACCAGCGTGGTAGAAGCGCCTAAAGTCTGAGCCGCAACTTCGAACGAGGTCCGCGTACGGGTGGAGGGCTCATAGAACAACAGCAACACCCGCTTTCCGCGCAATAGCGGCCGCGGCTTCGCGGGATTCATCTTCCGCGCAAGCTGCAGGATGCCGTTAATGTCACCCGCAGAGAGGTGCTCAATCCCTAGCAGGGAACCTCGCGCCGGGGCCCTCTTTTCTGTTGGTTTGATTGCTTGCATCGCCTAGTCTTTAGCGACCAGAAGAACTTTCTCGGAATCGTCCACTTCGCGCAGCAAAAGCTCGATCATCTCGTCCTGGGTCGTTTGCACCCTGCGGCCGACAAATGCCGCCTCGATCGGCAATTCGCGATGGCCGCGATCGATCAGCACGCAAAGCTGCACCTGCTTGGGTCGTCCATGCCGGAAGAGCGCGTCCATCGCCGCCCGGGTGGTACGCCCGGTGTACAGGATGTCGTCCACCAGCACAATCTTTTTGCCCGTGATCGAAAAGCCAATCTCGGTTTTCTGGACTACCGGCTTCGCCAGTGGCGACAAATCGTCGCGATAAGCCGTGATGTCCAAAGTTCCCACCGGGATCGGCGTTTTCTCAATGCGCTCAATCATTTGCGCGATGCGCTGCGCAAGGTATACCCCCCTGCGCCGGATCCCGACCAGTCCCAGGTCCTTGGCCCCGTCGTTCTTTTCGATGATCTCGTGGACCAGGCGCACCAGCGTCCGCTCGATCTCCGAAGAGGACATCAGCTGGGCCTTTTCGCGGGTAGGCGACTGGCGAGACGGCGCTTTAGCCATGAACGGTGCATGATACGCGGGCGAGGCACTGTTGAGCAAGGAGTTGGCAGAAATCGGCGGTATTACTGCGGCGAACGCCGGTTCGCGATAGAGGCCGAAACCATGCCAGCAAAGCCGGCCACTAGCACGAGCGCCACGCACACGAAGGCCGTGCCGATAAGAAATGCCTCTACTGTCCCCTGTTGGGTCAGGAAATACTCCAAGAATTGTCGTAGCTGCGGGTCGGGATTCAGGACTTCGGCACGGTGAATCCTTTCACCCAATTCCTGAGTAAATTCCTGCCATACTGCCGGGTTTTTCAATGAGAGTAGACTCACGAAAGCAAAGATTCCGGAGGCAAACACGCCAGCCAACGCCCCCAAGAGAAATCCCTGTCGTCGCGGAATCTGAATCTGAATCCGGCCGTTTCGGTAGAAGCGTATGGCCAGCACGCCGGATAGCGGAACACCCAGCAAGAACCCGCCCGGGATGATGCTCAACAATCCGCCGATTGCCCCCGCGTAGATGCTGGCGCGCAACCAGCGCCGTCGTTCGCCCGCAGCCACCGCCGTGCGATATGGCTCAGTCCCCGGTGCCGATACCACGACCGGCGCAGGCGGCACCGTCCCCGGGTTGAGACGGACAGGATCCTGGACAGCCTCACGCGGCTCGAAGCGAATCTGCGGTGCCTCGCAAGCGGGACAAAAAGGTGAGTTGTTGTCGACCGCGGCTCCGCAGCGGTTACAGGGATGTTCCACTGTGTGTGATTATCTCATCCAGACGAGCGGGTGAGTGGAGTTGCTGGTCCCAGTTCTCAGCGTTCAACTGGAAACTGGACTTAGAACTAGAAACTTTAAATTCGAAACTGGCGATACTACGCGGTGTGCTCTGCGATGAAACACTGTGAATTCATGGTTACTCCGTCAGCCAGCCCCACCAGTTGCCGCAGTCGATCACATCGGGTGAGGCATGAAGGCTCTTGTCGGACTTGTCGACCCAGACGTACGCATGTTCGCTGCGTCCATTAATCGTGGCCTGGACCAGCACTCCGCTGCCGCTGGAGTAGGAGCAGTCCACGTGGTGCGACTTGATGATGCCCCACTCGCCGGCAGGCCCCCAGTCGGTGTAGAACTCCCCGTAAGGGTATTTGGAGTATTTGTCCGGGTGCTGCTTCCAATCGGGGTCGCTCATCAAGATGCCGTAAGCAGCTTCGGTGTTTTTCTGCTCCAAGCTGGTAAGGAACTTGTCGACCGCGTGCCGCTCGGGATAGTTGCGCAGGTGATATGCGACCCAGGCGAGTATCAGGACCACAATGATTCCGGCGATGACGTAATTTCGCCGCCGCCGGCTGCGAGCTTCGTCAAACTGCTGCGCGTCCATGAGGGTCATACCGTAAGCATAATGGAATCCGGGGAGGAAGAAAAAGTTCCAAGAGCAGTGGTTAGTGGCTAGTGACGAGTGACCAGTGAACGGCCAAAGGGTGACCGTGAACGATGGCGCAAGGACTAGCCACTAACCACTAGCAACTAAAGCGACCTCTTAAACAACGGCACCGCGACCGCCAGGGCAGCGACTCCGAAGATCGTGAGGTAGAGCATGTCCTGCCAGATGGCGACCAGGCCGGTCTCTTTCAGCAGCAGAGCCTTGAATCCATGCACCGCAAATGTGAATGGATCGATCCGCGCGATGTATTGCAGCCAGGTTGGGAAAGCCTGAATCGGATAAACCGAACCGCTCGGGAAGAACAGCAGCGTGTTCAGGATGCCGAAGGTGGCGCGCGGCACCAGCGGGTCTTCGACGCGGACCATCAGCAGGAACATCATCGCGTTAAAGGCAAGCGAGGTCAGCAGGATCATCAGCACGAGGCCGACAATTGTGCTCGGGCTGAAAATACTGCCCACGCCAGCTAAAAGCGAGCCGATCACGGTAATCACGACGCCGGTCATCACCGCTTTGATTGCGCCGGCGAGGTTCAGTCCAAACACCAGTTCCGCCTTGGTGATGGGGGTAACCAGATAACCTTCGTGAACCCCACGGGCTTTATCGTCGATGTAAAGCATGCCACCACCGATCATCACGGAAACGAACATCGCCAGCGCAATCGATCCTGGCAGCAGGTACTTCATGTACTCGATATACGGATACAGTTCGACGATTTGCAGCACGGTTTGCTGCAGCATGCGCGGCGTCACGGCGGGGCTGTTTAGCGCATTGGTGATGTCGGCCATCTCGCCTTCGATCGTGGAGGTCATGAAGTTGTCGCTATTGTCGACAACCAGGCCGATCTTGGGTTGTTCCTTTTCGTATACCCGGCGCGAATACTGCGGCGGAATGATGACCGCGCCTTGGATTTTTCCGTTGCGCACGTCTTCGACGGCTTGCTTCTCATCCGAGTAATAGACCGGCTGAAAGGTTCGCAAGTTGCTGCGCACCGAGTCGAAAGCTTCGCGGATCTTCACAGCCTGCGTACCGCCGTCTTCATCCACAAGGCCGAGCTTCGCATCTTTGATTTTTCCGCCAAAGGCGTTGCCCAGCACGATCAGCTGGATCAGGGGAAAGATCATCGAGACCAGCATGAGTGCCGGGGAGCGAAAAAACTTCCGTAGCTCGCGTTCCACAATTGCCATCATTCGATTCATGGTCGCATCCCTGGCCTATCCGGCATGACGAACGTGTATGCCTTCTGAAGTTCGTCACGCAGTTGCCGGCCGGTGTAGTGGACAAACACGTCATCCAAGGTGGTGTTTTGGACGGTTAGCGTCTTGACCGGAACGCCCTGCTGGACGGCCAGTTCGACGAGTTCGGTAGTAGTCCGCGAGCCGTTTCCCGTCAGTACTCGATACATTCCCGCGCCTTCATGCTGAACCGAGGTGACGTCGTCGAGTCCGTGTAGCTTTTGTTCCCAGTCCGCAGGCGGACGCTCGAATTGCGCCTCAATCACGTTGGATCCAGGCACGCTAGCTTTCAGCGCCGCCGGCGTGTCGAGCGCGACCAGCTTGCCGTGATCGACGATGGCAATGCGGTCGCACAAGCGGTCGGCTTCGTCCATGTAGTGCGTGGTGATCAGGATTGTGAGCTGGCGCTTGCTCTTGATGTTGGTCAGCATCTCCCAGACCGCAACGCGAGAGACTGGATCGAGTCCGGTGGTCGGCTCATCGAGGAAGAAGATCCTCGGATTGTGCACCAAGCCCCGCGCGATTTCGAGGCGTCGCCGCATGCCTCCGGAAAGAGTTTTGGTTTGCGCACCTCGCCATTTGGTCAGGTCCACCATCTCCAGCAGTTCATCGATTGACTGCTTGCGCTGCTTGGCGGGAACGTCATAGAGCTTGGCGTAAATCGTCAGGTTCTCTTCAACCGTGAGATCGATGTCGCTGGTCAAGGCCTGTGGGATGACGCCGATGGCACGGCGAGCGTCGTCGGGATCCTTCTGCACGTCGTGACCGGCGATGCGCGCCGTTCCCCTGGTGATCGGGATGAGCGTGGTCATCATGCGGATAAGCGTGGATTTGCCCGCGCCATTGGGACCGAGCAAACCGAAAATCTCGCCTTCCTTAACGTCGAAGGTAACGTCGTCGACGGCGGTGAAATCGCCGTATTTCTTGACGATGTGCTCCACCTCGATCGCCTTCGGAGCGTTGGCCGCGGGCACGTTGGGACGAAGTTCAGGAATTGCGCTCACTGCCGTGCTCCTTCCGTGGACGCATTTGCGGTAGAAGTGTCGCCCCGCAATTGAGCTGGGGAGATCAGAACATCTGCCGTCATCCCGGGAACGTATGCGCCTTTGGGATTGTCCAGGCGAACTTTGAGAACGATGGTTTTGATGTCGCGCTTGCGGCGGCTAACGTCGCGCTGAGTAGCAAAGTCGGCTTCGGCGGATTTGTAGAAGACCTTGCCGGAAGTTACAGTGCCTCCGGGCAGACGTACTCGAAGCGTGTCTCCGATGCCGAGGTGATCGGAGTCGGTTTCAGGAATCGCCGCGCGCACCCAGGTGTCCGTGAAATCGACGATCGTCACGATAGGCTGACCGGGCGTGAGGTATTCGCCTTCGCGCGCCGCTCGAACGGAAACCGTACCGGTCACCGGGGCATAGACGTTGGTATAGCCAAGCCTGACTTCTGCTTCTTTCAACTGCGCTTCGGCATTGAGTAACTGTGCCCGAGTAGAAGCCACCGTGCTTTGTGCCGCATGCGCCTGATGCGTGTTGGCGATCGCGGAGTTTAAGTCTGCCTGCGAGGCATCAACCTGCTTCTGGAGCGATGCCACCACGGCCTGCTGTGCCTTCAGATTGGCCGCAGCCTGATCACTTTCCTGTTGCGACGCGACTCCCTGCTTGGCGAGTTCGATGGCACGACGGCTGTCGCTTTCCACGCGCTGCAGGGTCGCTTCTGCTTCCAGCAACTGCGCGCGTGCGGACTCCAGCCGTGCTTGCGCATTGGCTACACTGCTGGTCGTCGAGCCTTGGGTGGCTTCACTGGTGGCTTGGGTCGCCGCAACCTGCGAGCGCAAAGCGTCAATCGTGGCCGCAGCGGCGCGTGCCTGCGCTTCGAGCTCGGAAGGATCGAGCGTCGCGATCAGGTCGCGTTGCTTCACCTGCGTACCTTCATCGACCAGCAGCTTTGAAATCCTGCCGGCAGTTTGCGGCGAAACGATGATCTGGTTGGCATCGACGGTGCCGATCAGATCGAGGTCCGAGCCGCGCGGCGTAGAGAACAAGTAATAGCCGAGCGCGATCGCAAAAATAATGCCGAGAATAATGAAGAATTTGTTACGGGCGTTCACCGTACGCTCTCCTTGTGCTGTGTGGTGGGGCGGAGCCTTCCCTGCGCGACATCCCGAAAGGACGGAGTCGAATGGCAGCCCACCCCCGCCGGATTCATTTCCCCAGAAGTTGGAACAAATAATGCAGCCGTGATGAAATCAAGGACGGCAGCGCGTCGTTCGGCCACGCGCTCTGGCGACATCGGATCGCCTCCCATCATGATCTTGATCATGGGGGCTGCGGTGGTGAAGTAAAAGACGATCACTGAAACCATCGAAGGTATGAAGTGCATTGGATCGATGGGACGGAAATCGCCGCTTCGCATGCCCTCCCCCAGAAGTGCAGCCACTTGAGAAAAGATTGGCTGGAAGTACGCCTTCGCAATGCGTTGCAGGCGCGAGCTGTCGCGGCTGGCGCGAAGAAACTCAGCGTGCACAATGCGCGGATACAGTTGATTCGATGCGATGTAGTCGAAATGGGCGCAAATGTAAGCTTTGAGACGCTCGCGCGGAGGAAGTTCCTGCTTGAGAGCACTTTCTATCGCAACGCGCACGCCGCCGAAGACCTCGTCCAGGACAGCTTGATAGAGCGCCTCTTTGTCCTTGAAGTAGTAATAGAGCAACGCCTTGTTTACACCGGCGGATCGGGCAATAGCGTCGGTGCGCGCCCCGGCTACCCCCTCGCGCGCGAACTCGCGCACGGCGGCATCGAGGATCGCAGCACGGCTCTGCTCCGGCTGAGAACGCGTGCCCAAGCGGGATTTTGATGAAACCGTCATAATTAACTAACTGGTTAGTTATAACATGCAAATGCTTCTCGCGCAACCCAGGGATGCTCCTGATTTGAGCTAAGTTAAGGAGCGCGATCGCCGTCTATCAACAATGTGCCGAAGCTTCTGGACGCGTCGGGATTATCAAGTACACTCTTGCGTATCCAGTGTTCAAGAATGGGGAGTGGATGGCAAGGACTCTGATATTTTCAGCTTTCTTGTTTGTGTCGTTGGTGAGTCTTTCAGCACAAGAGCAGATACGCGGCCCATCAACGCCGGAAGAAAGAGCCCGAGCCGTGCGAATTGCTCAAGCACTGGAAGCACGTCCTACCGACGTATCACTACGCGATGACTATAAATGGCTATTGCGTTGGGCCGCTGAGGAGCCAGATCTTGCTTTCTCGATTTGTCCGGCCAATATGCCCTGGAATGACAAATACGAGCATAGCAGTGACTTGGCTGCAGTAGGTATGACCGCCACCGTCGCCTTCGTAATTCAACACCCTGACGAAGGAAAGGATGCGGCGACGGCAGGCGTAGCAGCGATGGAATCAATGTTGCGAGCGTATCAGAAGATCGTCGAGCAAGAGCCTCAAGCTCATTCTAAAGAGATGGATGATGTGATCGAGATTCAGAGCCAGGGCAAACTGGAAGAATACGTTCGTAGGCGTTGGGCGGACACATGCCAGAATCTTGTGATTCCTCTGGCAGATTCCCTCCTTTGTCACGGGAACGGCAATGATTCGACAAATTGCGTCACTCCACCACGGCAGATTCACTCACCGAAGCCCAAGTACCCGAAGACAGAACGTAAAGCACGTCATGAAGGGACGGTTGCACTGAAGCTGATTGTGGGTGCCGATGGCGTGCCGCTGGGGATTACAGTCTCACAAACTCTGAGTCCCGATTTTGACAAGGCAGCAATTGACGCCGTGAAGGAGTGGAGATTCTCTCCCGCGATGAAAGACGGCAAACCCGTCCCGGTTGCGATCTCCATGACAATAGCTTTCCAGCTTCGTTGATGCAAAGGGCGGGCGGTTTGTTGATCAAATCGCGATTGCGGTCATCGACCTCTGACAAGTACTCGGGAACCTTGGTGTTTTGCAATTAACCTGCAGATAATTTAGATACCACCTGCTATCGATGGTACCGGCAACACCTCGTCTTCATCCTTGAACGCGTAGTTCGCACCGCCGAGCAAGGGAACATCTTCGCCATTCACATGTGGGTTTAGGGAGCGGCGAGAATGGAGTTCTCGCGGCGGCCATTGAACTTGCCAGCCCGTTTACACTGTTCCTCATGAATGGAACCGAACTGCGCGAGTTCTTTACCGATGCGATTAGGTTCTGGGAGCCGCGTCGCGTCCTCTATAACGTCGCGCTTGCGATCATTGTGATTGCGTACTTTGTCGCCGGCTACCCGAATTCCAAGTCGGTGATCTCGATCGATTTTGCTCTGGGAATCTTCCTGCTCGCAGTCGCGGCCAACGTGGCTTATTGTGCAGCTTACCTGCCGGACGTGTTCGTCCAGGCCTCAGGTTTCAGAGACATGTGGAAGCGCGCCCGCTGGATCCTCTTTGTGGTTGGAACCCTGTTCGCCGCGGTGATCACCCGATTCATTGCTATGGGGATGTTCGGCGTGGCTCATTGATCGGACGATAGCCCTCAGCGTAAATGCACTTCCTACAGTAGAATTCAAGCGCTTGTCCGGATCGGAAGCATGAATCATTGCCTCAATGATTCAATTCTTCTAGACCAGCGGCTCTGCCCAACTCTGCATCCAAGGAATGCGATGCTCGTGCGAAAACTCTCTGCGTTGCTGGTGCTCATGGTGCTGTGCGTGAACAGCAGCCCCGTGCGCGCCTATTCTGTCCTGACGCACGAGCAGATTGTCGATCTTGCATGGGAAGACCACATTCAGCCGCTGCTGCTCAAGCGCTACCCGCAATCCACGCCCCAGGATTTGCGGCGGGCGCATGCTTTCGCTTACGGCGGCAGCCTGGTGCAGGACATGGGCTATTACCCCTTTGGCAACAAGTTCTTTAGCGACTTGGTCCACTATGTCCGCACCGGCGATTTTGTCGAGGCGCTGCTGCGCGATTCCTCTGACGTCAACGAATACGCCTTCGCCCTCGGTGCCCTGGCTCACTACTCTTCGGATAACGTAGGACACCCCGTCATCAACCAGGTCACCGCCATCGAATTTCCGAAACTGCGGGCAAAATTCGGCCACGAAGTTACTTATGCGGACGATCACAAGGCCCATATCCGCACGGAGTTTGGCTTCGATATGGTGCAGGTGGCGAAGAACCGCTACACTTCGGACCGCTATCACGATTTCATCGGATTCGAAATCGCCCAACCCTTGCTGGACCGCGCATTTCAGGAGACCTACGGATTGCCGTTGAAGGAAGTCCTTGGGGATGAGGATTTGGCGATTGGCAGCTTTCGGCGGGCAGTGAGCAAGTTCATCCCAGCAATGACGCGAGTTGCGTTACTCAATAAGCGTGCCGACTGGGTGCCAGAGTCGAAAACCTCCAGCCGCCAGAAATTTCTGTATCACATCTCACGCAGCAACTATGAAAAAGAATGGGGCAAGGGATACCGCCGTCCGGGTATCGGCTCGCGCATTCTGGCGTTCTTCCTGCGGCATATTCCAAAGGTTGGCCCGGCGACAGCCCTGGATTTCAAAGTGCCCAGCCAGCGCTCGGAAGACATGTACATCAAGAGCGTCGATGAAACCATCGACAACTACAACGGACTGCTTCGCGAGCTTGCGCACAACGATCTGAAGTTGCAGCAAAAGGATTGCGATACCGGCCGGCCCACCGCCCCCGGGGAATATCCGCTGACGGACTCAACTTACGCCAAGCTGCTCGATGAACTTGGCAAGGACGAGTTCAAGCAGGTTACGCCCGAGTTGCGCGACAACATCCTTGCGTTCTATGCCAATGCGGCGCAGACGAAGATGCGCCAGGAAAAATCCTGGAAACGAGCCGAGGCCGACTTAGATCGGCTGAAGGCTTGGAGTCTGCTCCCGACATCACCGCCCGGTACAGAGTAGTCGCCAACGGTTTTACGCTGTTATTGTTTCTCGTAGATCTCGTGGCGCTGTTGCGGATTGTCCTTTTGCGTGAATACGCGGGCGATGGTCTTGCCGTCCTCGGAGAGCGTCAACTTGGAAAGGTAGACCATGCTGCCATCGTCGGCGGTTCCTACCGCAACCAGCGACGGCCCGTCCCAGGTTGTTTTAACAAGAATGCCGTGTGAATCCCGCGATGGCTTGCCGTCGGTGGTGAAGGTCTCGCTTTCTTCGAATTGCTGCCCGCCGGCCGAGCCTTTCACGGTGTACTTGAAGACGGGATCCTTGTGGTCAACGTCGACCACTAACTCAGTAACGCCGGAGCCGCCCGTTTCGGACTTTTGCACGTTGAGCTTCCACGTTCCGGTGAAGTTCGGGTGGTCTTCGCCGAACAATGCCACAGCAGCGAAGAGCAGGGTCAAGACACAAAACAGCCTGTAGGTGTTCTTCATATGGTTCCATACGGTGAGTTACAAGGAAATGTTCCGTAACTTAGGGGACGGGTCGCCAGGTTCACGATTTGCTCAGCCTTCGAGATCAAGAAACGATATCGGGCCACATCACATCAGCCCGGGTGTCTCCGAGAGACGCTGAATTGGGTCGATCCCCGCGCTACGTGCCGAGCAGGTTTTCGGCGCTAAGGTTACAATTGCCGATTTACTGAACCAGACTGCTGTATCCATAGGAGGCGAAGTGTCGATGGCAAAATCTTCAAACCGCACTGTTCTTACCCGCCGAGAGGCGCTGATCCTTTCCGCCACCGCTGGTGTTGGTATAGCTGCCGGCAGCGCAGCCGCATCCGACAGCATCAAGACTGCGGCGCACCAGGAGCCCGGCAACTGCTCGACCCCGCTCTCGGCGGTTGCCAAGACGCAATACGGCAAGGTGCGAGGATTTGTCGATGGCGGTGTTCTCACCTTCAAGGGTGTCCCCTACGGCCAGACTACGGGCGGAGAGAACCGCTGGCTTCCCGCTAAGCCGCCTGCGCCGTGGACAGACGAATATCCAGCGCTGGTCTACGGAGCGAACTGTCCTCAGAACCTGCATACATGGACCAGCCCTGAGCAGACTTTCATCCAGGATTGGGACGACGGCTGGCAAAGCGAGGACATGCTCAAGCTGAACATCTGGACGCCGAGCCTGACCGGCAAGCGTCCCGTGATGTTTTATATGCATGGTGGAGGATTCAGTTTTGGATCTTCTTACGAACTGCCGTCGCACGAGGGTGCGCAGATGGCGCGACATCATGATGTCGTGCAAGTCTCCGTCAATCACCGCCTCAACATTCTTGGTTTCTTTGATGTGTCGGAAATTGGCGGCTCAGGCTATGAAGATTCCGTCAATGTGGGCATGACTGATCTTGTCGCTGCGCTTCGCTGGGTCCATGACAACATTGAGAACTTTGGCGGCGATCCCGACCGGGTAATGATTTACGGCCAATCTGGGGGTGGATCGAAGGTGACCACGTTGATGGGCATGCCCTCGGCTGCAGGCCTGTTCCATCGCGCCTCGGTGCAATCGGGCGGTGGCGGTAATAGCCCTAGCAAGGAGCAGCAAACGGAACTAGCACGTCTCGTAATGAAAGACCTCGGTCTCGCGCCGAACGACATCGGATCGCTTCAGAAAATGGAGTGGGCCAAGCTCTTCGCTGCCGGCAATGCAGCAGCCGCGAAGATCAATCCAGCGGGGCCGCCCTTCATGGGACCAGGAGCTCCGGGCAAGCCACGCGTGGGCTGGTCCCCGAGCGTGGACGGCAAGGTGATTAACATGCGCTCGTTCTTTGACGCCGCTCCTGAAATTTCCAAGAATGTGCCAATGCTGATCGGCTCTGTCACTGAAGAAGGGAATCGCATGTCTTCCAAGCCCACTGAAGAAGAGTGGCATGCGACCCTCGCCAAAGCCTATGGTGACGAAAAGGCGACTGCCATCATCACCGCGCTGAAGAAGGCATACCCGCAAAAGAAAATCCAAACGTTGTCGTATATGTGTACCGGCAATTTTCTGAACGGACTCGGCATGCGCAACAATGTCGTAAAAATGGCCAGATTAAAGCACGAGCTCAAAGCGGCCCCAGCGTACACCTACTACTTCACCTGGCAAACTCCCATCCTCGACGGCCTACCGGGCGCATGGCATACCGCGGAGCTTCAATTCTGCTTCGACAATACCAAGCGCTGCGAACAAGGCACGGGCAACACCCCCGAGGCGCAGGCGCTGGCGAAGAAGATGGCTTCGTCGTGGGCAGCGTTTGCAGCAACTGGGAACCCGAATGTGACAGGCCTGAGGTGGGAGCCGACTGACCCTGAAACGAATCAGACGATGGTTTGGGATAACGAATGCCGCATGGTGGATGATCCCGATGGCGAGGCGCGCAAGATCATTGCCTGAGGACGTGATCGCCGTTCGAACTATGTTGAAGCGCTTGCGATTGTTTCTATTTTATTTGCGCTTGCAGGATTGAGTTGTGGCAACTCTAGTGTGATGTGGGATTCACCAACACCTTGGTTCCACAGCCGTCACATCGAGTGCCGAGCCTCTAACACTTGGCCGTCCTGCATGTTGATTCGCAACTCAGGCGTACCGCCACGCGATCCGTCGGGCAGAGTTTCATAGACAGTCCAAATGCCATTCTCCAGTTGACCGTGGTAGGACAGAAACTTGTCTGCGTAATCTTTTCCAAAGACGGACCGGAATATTGGTTCGCGACGGCGACGGCAGTCACTTCATCAGGAATGACGCCATTCTCGGGAGGATTCGGCTTCGTATCCTTTGCCCTAAGACTTGTACCAAGAACAAGAAGGATGAGCAGGACTCTGGCATATTTCATCTTGGGCTCCGCCACACAGGTTATGCTGAGCTTGAGTTATCGCCAAGGTCAATGAGTGATATCGGTATTAATCGCCGGCAGCATAATATGTTTGACATGCCTGAGTGGAGATGGATTGCGCCAATCGCCCGCGCACTATTTGTTTCAG
>Ga0207664_10002049_pt1 | contig 13273 bp, 14 predicted proteins | sample LARL83metaG_FD_184349 | JGI IMG/M metagenome (GOLD analysis project Ga0207664, IMG submission 184349) | Corn, switchgrass and miscanthus rhizosphere microbial communities from Kellogg Biological Station, Michigan, USA - LAR L8-3 metaG... | ecosystem: Host-associated > Plants > Roots >...
ACCGGTTTCCGGTGGCTATGGCGAGGGGGAAACACCTCTTCCCATTCCGAACAGAGCAGTTAAGCCCCTCAGCGCCGATGGTACTTGGCCCGCAAGGGCCTGGGAGAGTAGGACGCCGCCGGTTCTTAGCATCGGAGCCCCGGCCGCCTCAGGCGGCCGGGGCTCCTTGCGTCGGTGGGCGTGCGGTCGGTGGGTGTGCGATCTGCGCGCGATCCGCGTTTGCGGTTCTCAGCGCGGCGCCTGGGCGGTCGCGCGCGAGGGACTCGGGTGCGTGGTGCCGGGTCGCGCCAGGGGCGTCGTGCACGGCTGCGCCCCGCGTGGGAGCGCCCCAGGGCGCCGGGCGCCCGCGAGCTGGGACTGCCGCAGCGGGCGTCGGTGCGGATGGGGCGCCATGGCCCCCTGCGCCTCAGGCGCGGCACCGTGGGCGTGCGCGTCGCCCCCCGGCCAGGGGGCCAGCATCGCGTCGGCGACGTCGAGGGCGGCGGCTGCCGCGCGGGTCAGGAACGATGGGAACATGTGTTCGAAAGGTATTGTCCGCCGCGGATGGAATCACGCCCGCGCGGGCGGATGCGCGCTCGGCCTCGGGAAAGCGCTGGAAATTGCGCGGTTTTGGCGCGATCGGGCTGCAAGGAAACTTGCAGGACGCGGATCGCGACGCGCCGGGTAGGGTCCCGGCGGATGGCGCAAGAGCGATGCGACTGGTGTGGGAGGGCGGTCGGGCCCGACGAGGGGTATCGCGCCGCCGAGGAGGCCGGCGAGCGCCTCGCCGCCTTCTGTCGCCTCGAGCACGTCGTTCCGTGGGCGCTCCAGGGCCCGCACTGGCGAGCCGGAGTCCTGCCCGACCGTCCGCGTGAGGAAGCCGCGCTCTCGTCCTGCGCCGAGTGCGGGACGGCGCTGGGCGAGACCCGCGTGCTGCTGGTCCGCCACCGCGGCGAGCACCGCGTTGCCGACGCGTTCTGCGGCACGGACCACCTGCGCAGATGGGCGCACGCCGGCGGTCGCTGGCGGTGATGGGCGCCGCCGGGCGCCGAGCTTGGCGTGTCCCGGCAGACCGCCGGCCGCGGCCCGGCTCAGGACGAGATCTGCGCGTGCGTCTGCGCTGGCGCGAGCTCGAGCGTGCGGCGACGCGCGAGCGTGACGAGCGTGCCGAGGAACGGTCCCGCGCAGGCGAGCGCCAGCGCCGCATGGACGCTCACGTTCTGCGCGACGAGCCCGCCGAGCGCCGCGCCGAGCGCGCCGCCCGCGACGTTCGCGGTCATCACCCAGGTCGTGGCCTCCGTCACCGTCCCGGCGGGGGCGACGTGGTCGACGACGAGGTAGCCCGCCGCCGCGCTCGGCGCGAGCGCGAAGCCGGCGATCGTCATCAGGACCGCCATCGACCAGAGCGAGTTGGCCGTCAGGAGCGGCAGCATGCCGACCGTGAAGAGCGCCTGCAGGCCGAGGAAGCGCGTCACGATCGGGCCGCGCCATCTGCGCGCGCCGTACCAGAGGCCGCCGAGCAGGCTCCCGACGGCCATCGCGCTGAGGAAGATCCCGGCGAGTCCGGCGGGGTGGCCGTGGGCGGCGGCGAACGCCGGCATCGCGACCTCGAGCGCGCCGAACGCGATCCCGGTCGGCACGATCGCGAGCATCAGCGTGCGCATGCCGGGAGCCGCCAGCGCGCCGGCGCGCGAGCGCGGCACGCCGTCGTCGCTGCGCCAGCCGCGCGAGAGCGCGGCGGTCGCGAACGCGAGCGTGCCGGCGGCGCTCAGGCCGATCGCCAGCAGCAGCGCCGCGCTCGGCGAGCTGATCGCGATCAGCGCCGTCGTGATCGCCGGCCCGACGATGTAGAACAGCTCGGCCATCATGCTCTCGAACGTGTAGGCGGTGCTGCGCGCGGTCGCGTCGTCGCTGAAGGTATCGGCCCAGATCGAGCGCATGCACGCGCCGAGCGGGGGCAGCGCGGCTCCGCCGAGCCACGCGAACAGCGCCAGCACCCACGTCGGCGCCCCCGCGCGCGCGCCCACGACGACCGCCGCGACCGCGCTCGCGTTCAGCAGCGTGGAGGGGATCAGCACGGCCGGCTGGCCGAAGCGGTCGACGAGCCGACCCTGGAGCGGTGCGACGACGCCGGCCCCGAGCGCCCAGGCGGCGCTCGCGACGCCCGCCTGCGCGAAGGAACGCGTCTCCTGGCGCACGACGAGCACGATCGCGAACGAGAAGATGCCGATCGGTAGGCGCCCGATCAGCACGCTCACGACGAGCCGCGGCACGCCGGGACGGCGCATCAGCATGGAGTAGCGACCGAGCACGAGCCGCTCACCCTACGCACGCGACCGGCGCGACCGGCCTCGTCCTCGACGGATGAAGCAGGGTCCCGGCCGCGTCGAGCGAAAGATTCCCCTGGATGGCTGTTACCCTGGCTCAGCGCGCGGAGACCATCTCCGTCCGCCGCATCGGCGATCGCTCGCCCCACCGCTCCCGCATGGAAAAGTTCGTCATCCAAGGCGGCGTGCCGCTGTCCGGCACCATCGTTCCCGCCGGCAACAAGAACGGTGCGCTCCCGATCCTCGCCTCGGCGCTGCTGACCGACGACGAGGTCGTGGTCCGCAACGTGCCGAGAATCGCCGACGTCGAGGCGATGCTCGCGCTGCTGGCGCAGCTCGGCGCGCGCGCCGACTGGATCGGCGAGAACGAGGTCGCGATCCGCGCCGACGGGATGACCTCGACCGACGTCGACCGCGAGCTGTCCGAGCGCATCCGCGCCTCCTTCCTGCTTGCCGGCCCGCTGCTCGCGCGCCACGGCCGCGCGCTGATGCCGCCTCCCGGCGGTGACGTGATCGGCCGCCGTCGGCTCGATCCGCACCTCGACGCGTTCAAGGCGCTCGGCGCCACCGTCGAGCACGGCCGCGACATCCTCCTCACCGCGCCCCGCGGCCTGGCGCCCTGCGACTTCCTGATGGACGAGCCGTCCGTGATGGCGACCGAGAACGCGCTGATGGCCGCCGCGCTCGCGCCCGGCGACACCGTCATCCGCAACGCGGCCTCCGAGCCGCATGTGCAGGACCTCGCGCGCATGCTCGTCAAGATGGGCGCCGAGATCGACGGGATCGGCTCGAACGTGATGACCGTCCATGGCGTCACGCGGCTGCGGGGCTGTGAGCACGCGGTCGCGCCCGACCACATCGAGATCGGCTCGTTCATGGCGCTCGCCGGCGTGACCGGCGGCGAGCTGACGATCAAGCAGGTGATCGCCGAGGACCTGCGGATGATCCGGCTGGTGTTCGCGCGGCTGGGGCTGGAAAGCGAGCTGCGTGGCGAGGACCTGTTCGTCCCCGGCGCTCAGAAGCTCGTGATCCACAACGACGCCGGCGGCTACCAGCCGAAGGTCGAGGACGGCCCGTGGCCGGCGTTCCCCGCCGACCTCACGTCGATCGCGCTCGCGCTGGCGACGCAGTCGGAGGGGTCGGTCATCATCCACGAGAAGATGTTCGAGAACCGGCTGTTCTTCACCGACAAGCTCCAGCTGATGGGCGCCGCGATCACGATCTGCGATCCGCACCGCGCGCTCGTCGTCGGCCCGCGCCGCCTGCGCGGCGAACGGCTCGAGTCGCCGGACATCCGCGCAGGCATGGCGATGCTGATCGCGGCGCTGTGCGCCGACGGCGCGACCGAGATCGGCAACGTCCGGCAGATCGACCGCGGCTACGAGCGGATCGACGAGCGCCTGCGCGCGCTCGGGGCGCGCATCGAGCGCGTCGAGGACAGCCCGCGCGTCCACGCCCACTAGAGTCGCGCTGCGATGAGCGACGCGACCAGCCCGGCGCCCGCGGGCGCCCCGACGATCCACCCGATCCCGAGCGGCACGCGCGACGTGCTGCCCGACGAGATGCGCGAGCTGCGCGCGATCACCTGGAGAGCGCTCGAGGCCTTCCAGCGCCACGGCTACGGCGAGGTGCAGACGCCCGCGCTCGAGTACGAGGACACGCTCGCGCGCGGGGACGTGCGCGGCGCGCCGCCCGCCTATCGCCTGTTCGACGAGCAGGGGCGCGTGCTCGTGCTGCGCTCCGACATGACCATGCCGATCGCGCGCCTCGTCGCCACCCGCTTCGCGACCGCTCAGCCGCCGCTGCGCCTCTGCTACCTCGCGCACGCCTACCGCGGCGTGCGCCCGCAGCGCGGGCAGCCGCGCGAGTTCCTGCAGGCGGGCATCGAGCTGATCGGCGCGCCGGCGCCGCAGGGCACCGCCGAGGCGCTCACCGTGCTGTGTGACGTGCTCGACGCGGTCGGCCTCGCGAACTACCGGATCGGCTTCGGCGACGTCGCCCTCTACCAGGCGCTGCTCGACGGCTACGGCGTGAACGGCGCCTCGCGCGAACGGATCCTGCACGAGCTGGTGACGCGCGACTTCGTCGGGCTCGAGCGCGAGGTGCGCGCGCTCGGCCTCGACGCGCACGCCGCCGAGCTGCTCGCGCGCGTGCCGCAGCTGCGCGGCGGCCCGGAGGTGCTCACCCAGCTGGACGGCGCGGCCGGCGGCGCCGCCGAAGGCCTGCGCGGCGTGCACGCGCTGCTGGAGCCGCGCGTCGCCGAGCGGCTCATCTTCGACCTCGGGCTCGTGCGCAGCCTCGGCTACTACACCGGCGCGATCTTCCAGGTCTACGACCCGGCGCTCGGCGTCCCGCTCGGCGGCGGCGGGCGCTACGACGAGCTGCTCGGGCGCTTCGGGCGGCCGTTGCCGGCGGTCGGCTTCGCGCTCAACGCCGAGCGGCTGCACATCGCGCTCGCGGGCGAGGAGCGGGGGGAGCGGGGCGCATGAGCGAGCGCGCGAACGGCCTCACGATCGCGGTCCCGCGCGGGGCGCTCTTCAAGGAGACGCTCGACCTGCTCGACGCGATCGGGATCGACACGCGAGAGGTGCGCTCCAACGACCGCAAGCTGCTGTTCGAGGACGTCGGGATCGTGACGATGCGGCCCTCCGACGTGCCGACGTACGTGGCCGAGGGCGCCGCCGACGTCGGCATCACCGGCAAGGACGTGCTGATGGAGCAGCCCGAGCGCGAGGTCTACGAGTTGCACGACCTCGGCTACGGCGGCTGCACGATGGTGCTCGCGTCCGTCGCGGGGACCGACCCGATGGAGGAGGCGCGCCGGCGGCTCGGCATCGTCCGGATCGCGACCAAGTACCCGAAGATCGCCGCACGCCACTTCGCCGCGACCGGCCGTCAGGCGGAGATGGTCGAGGTCAAGGGCTCGGTCGAGCTGGCGCCGCTGACGGGGCTCGTCGACGGGATCGTCGACCTCACCGCGACCGGCACGACCCTGCGCGAGAACGGGCTCGTCGTGCGCGAGGAGATCGTCGACGTGAGCGCGCGCCTGATCGCCAACCCGGTCGCGCACAAGCTGAAGGCCGCGGCGATCGATGAGCTGCTGGAGCGCGTGCGTGCGGCTTGAGCGCCGCACGCTGACCGGCGACCCTGCCGCCCTTGTGGCGGAGCTGCGCGGGCTCGTCGCGAGCGCGGCCGACGTCGCCGAGGCGGTCGTGCGGATCGTGCTCGACGTGCGCCACGGCGGCGACGAGGCGCTGGAGCGCTACCGTCGCGAGCTGGACGCGCGCGGCGGCGATCCGGGGCCGCTGTGCGTGCCGCAGGAGGAGATCGACGCGGCGCTCGCCGGCCTGGACGCGCAGGTGCGCGCTGCGCTGGAGCTTGCCGCCGCGAACGTGCGCGCGGTCGCGGAGGCGGGCGTGGACGAGGAGCGCACCGTGGCGCTGTCGGAGGGGCAGACCGTCGCCCTGCGCGAGCTGCCCGTCGCGCGCGCCGCCGTCTACGTCCCCGGGGGACGGGCGCCGTACCCGTCGACCGTGATCATGGGCGCCGTCACCGCGCGTGCCGCCGGCGTGCGCGAGGTCGTGGTCTGCACGCCGTCGGAGGATCCGCTCGTGCTCGCGGCGTGCGGGCTCGCGGGCGTGGACGAGGTGTATCGGATGGGCGGCGCGCACGCGATCGCCGCGCTCGCGCACGGCACGCAGACGATCCCGCAGGTCGACGTGATCGTCGGCCCCGGCAACCTCTACGTGCAGGAGGCGAAGCTCGTCGTGCGCGGCGAGGTCGGGATCGACGGCTTCGCCGGACCGAGCGACCTGCTCGTCGTGCTCGACCGCGCCCAGGACGCGCCGCTCGCCGCGCTCGACCTGCGCGCGCAGGCGGAGCACGGCGCCGACAGCCTCGTCGTCGCCGCGGCGGCCGACGCCGCGGCGCTCGACGCGCTCGCAGCCGAGCTGGAGGACGCGCCGGAGGCCGGCGCCGCCGTGCTGGTGCGGACCGGCGACCTCGACGCCGCGCTCGCCCTGGCGGAGGCGTTCGCGCCCGAGCACCTGCAGCTGATCGGCCCGGAGGCCGAGGCACTCGCGCCGCGCGTGACGCGCGCCGGCTGCCTGTTCGTCGGCGCCGGCGCCGCGACCGCGTTCGGCGACTACCTCGCCGGCTCCAACCACGTGCTGCCGACCGACGGCGCTGCGCGTTACGCCTCGGGCCTGTCGGCGCGCACGTTCCGCCGCCGCATGGCGGAGGTGCGGATCCCGCCGAGCGCCGCCGCTGCGCTCGCGCCGCACGGGGTCGCGCTGGCGCGCGCGGAGGGCTTCGCCGCGCACGCGGAGTCAATGCGCGCGCGCATCCGGGAGAATGGCGGGCGATGAGCCGCAGCGCCGAGATCCATCGCAGAACCGGCGAGACCGACGTGCGCCTGACGCTGGCGCTCGACGGCTCGGGCGACGGCGCGCGCGAGACGGGCGTCGGCTTCCTCGACCACATGCTCGACCTGCTCGCGCGCCACGGCCGCCTCGACCTGGAGGTCGCGGCGAGCGGCGACCTGCAGACGGGCGCGCATCACACGGTGGAGGACGTCGGCATCTGCCTCGGGCAGGCGCTCGACCGGGCGCTCGGCGACCGCGCCGGCATCTACCGGTATGGCAGCGCCACGATCCCGATGGACGAGGCGCGCGCCTCCTGCGCGATCGACGTCTCCGGCCGCGCGTTCCTCGCGTGGGACGCCGAGCTGCCGGCCGGCGCGATCGGCAACTTCGACCACGAGCTGGCGGAGGAGCTGTTCCGCGCGATCGCGAGCAACGCGAAGCTGACGGTGCACCTCACGATCGAAGCCGGCACGAACGTCCACCACATGATCGAGGCGCTGTTCAAGGCGTTCGCGCGCGCGCTGCGCGCGGCCGTCGCGATCGACCCGACGGAGACGGGCGTGCCGAGCACGAAGGGGACGCTGACGGCATGAGCGCGGCGCCGACGATCGCGATCGTCGACTACGGGATGGGCAACCGCCGCTCGGTCGAGAAGGCGCTCGCGCACGTCGGCGCGCGACCGCTGCTGACCTCCGACCACGACGCCATCCGCGCGGCGGACGGCGTCGTCGTGCCCGGCGTCGGCGCGTTTCCGCGCGCGATGGAGCACCTGCGTGCGCTCGGGCTCGACGAGGTGGTCGTCGAGCGCGCGCAGTCCGGCATGCCGCTGCTCGGCATTTGCCTCGGCATGCAGCTGCTGTTCGAGCGCTCGGTCGAGCTGGAGCCGACCGACGGACTCGGCCTGCTGCGGGGCGACGTGCGCCCGCTCGCCGCCGGCGGGCTGCGCGTGCCGCACATCGGCTGGAACGTCGCGCGCTTCGAGCGCGCCTCGCGCCTGAACGCCGGCCTGCCGGCCGAGACGGCCTTCTACCACGTGCACTCCTATGCGGTCCGTCCGACCGATCCCGAGGACGTGCTCGCGACCGCCGAGTACGGCGAGCGCTTCGTGACCGCCGTCGCCCACGAGAACGTCTTCGGGGTCCAGTTCCACCCCGAGAAGTCCTCGAGCGCCGGGCTGCGGCTGCTCGCGAGCTTCTCCGCCGCCTGCGACCGGGAACGAGCGGTCGCGTGATCCTCTACCCGGCGATCGACATCCGCGCCGGCAAGGCCGTGCGGCTCGCGCAGGGCGACTACGCGCAGGAGACCGTCTACGACGCCGATCCGCTCAGCGCCGCGCGCGCGTGGGTGGAGGGGGGCGCGCGCTGGCTGCACGTCGTCGACCTCGACGGCGCGCGTGACGGCGCGCCGGCGAATCTCGGGCACCTGGAGCGGATCGCCGGCGAGCTGCGCGTGCCGGTGCAGTTCGGCGGCGGACTGCGCTCGCTGGAGTCGATCGAGGCGGCGCTCGCCGTCGGCGCCGAGCGCGTGATCCTCGGCACGGCCGCCTACACCGACGTCGACTTCCTCGATGACGCGGTCGCCAAGCACGGGCCGCGCGTGACGGTGTCGGTCGACGTGCGCGGCGGGCGCGTCGCGAGCGCCGGCTGGACGCACCAGACGGAGATGGAGGCGGCCGCGGTGATCGAGCACCTGCAGCGGCGCGGCGTCAAGCGGCTCGTCTACTCCTCGATCGAGCGCGACGGGATGCTGACCGGCCCCGACGTGGACGAGGTGCGGCGCGTGGCGGAGGCGGTCCGCGGGACGTTCATCTACTCGGGCGGCATCGGCACGCTCGAGGACCTCAGAGCGCTCGCGGAGCTGCGCCAGGTGAACCTGACCGGCGTGATCGTCGGCAAGGCGCTCTACGAGCGGCGCTTCACCGTCGCGCAGGCGCGCACGGCGCTGCGCGAGGACGCCGAGCGCAAGCCGCGGCGCAAGCAGGCCGGCGCGCGCGGCGGCGAGCCGGCCGCCGGCCCGGCCTGAGCGGCATGCACACCAAGCGCGTCATCCCGTGCCTCGACGTCGACGCCGGGCGCGTCGTGAAGGGCACCGGCTTCGTCGACCTGCGCGACGCCGGCGACCCGATCGAGCTGGCGCAGCGCTACGACGCCGCGGGCGCGGACGAGCTGGTCTTCCTCGACATCACCGCCACGCACCACAAGCGCGACACGGTCGTCGAGCTGGCGCGCCGCACCGCCGACGAGGTCTTCATCCCGTTCACGATCGGCGGCGGGATCCGCAGCGTCGAGGACGCGCAGGCCGTGCTCGACGCGGGTTCCGACAAGGTCTCGGTGAACTCGGCCGCGGTCGCGCGGGCGGAGCTGATCGACGAGCTGGCCGCGCAGTTCGGCGCGCAGTGCGTCGTGCTCGCGATCGACGCGAAGCGCCGACCGGACGGCGGCTGGGAGGTGTTCGTCGCCGGCGGCCGCACGCCGACCGGGCGCGACGTCGTCGCATGGGCGCGCGAGGGCGTGGAGCGCGGGGCGGGGGAGGTCCTGCTGACGAGCATGGACCGCGACGGCACGAACGCCGGCTACGACCTCGAGCTGACGCGCGCGGTCGCGGAGGCGGTCGAGGTGCCGGTGATCGCCTCCGGCGGCGCGGGCGCGCTCGACGACCTCGTCGACGCGCTGAACGCCGGCGCCGACGCCGTCCTCTGCGCCTCGATCCTCCACTACGGCCGCCACACCGTCGCCGAGATCAAGGCGCACCTCGCCGCGGCCGGCGTGCCGGTGCGGCCGGCTTCCAGCTAGCGGCTGGCGCCGCGCGCGGCCCTCGGCTGCGTGGACGCCGGCATCGCGTGCGGCTACGGCTGCTCCAGCCGTGCAGCGCGCTTCGCCGCCGCCTGCGCCCGCTGCCAATACGGCGTGACACGCGTCGGCAGGAACTCGTACATGTTCACGTAGCCGTCCAGGTAGATCGCGCGGCGGTCGGCGACGACCGGGTTGAACGCGCCGTCGGGCCAGAAGAAGGCTCTGCGGCCGTTGCGCACGTTCAGGCCGTACGTGTCGCGCGCGCCGAGGTCGGAGAAGTAGACGACGTCGCCCACGATCGTTGCCGAGCCGGAGATCCGCTCCCCGACGGAGAAGCGCCAGCGCACCGCGCCCGAGCGCGCGTCGAACGCGTAGAAGGTGCCGTCATAGGAGCCGATGTAGACGGTCGGGCCGAGTCCCGGCGTGTCGGCGACGGCGGGGGAGGCGTAGACGTAGGCGCCGGTTCCGGTCGCCCACGCGAGCGTGCCGTCGCGCTGCGCGAAGGAGTAGACACGACCGTCGGTGTTGCCGAGGTAGACGCGTCCGAACGCGAGCGCCGGGGTCGAGTAGAAGCTGCCGGAGCCGAAGCCGAAGCGGGTGCCGCTCGTGCCGACCGACCACACCTCGTGACCGTCGCTCGCGCGCACCGCGTGCACCTTGCCGCCGTAGTCGCCGAAGTAGAGGATCCCGTTCGCGTAGGCGGGGCCGCCCTTGACGGCGCCGCTCGCGCGGTAGGTCCAGAGCGTGCGGCCGTCGCGCGCGCGCAGCGCGTAGACGGTGCCGTCTTCGCTGCCGAAGTAGAGGACGCCGTGGCGCAGCAGCGGCGAGGACTCGGCGCGGCTCGGGAGCTGCTTCGCCCACCACTGGTGGCCGTCGCGGGCGCGGTAGGAGGCGACGCGTCCGCTCCCGCTGCCGCCAAGGCCGTTGAGCGCGACCGCGTACACGTTGCCGTCGCCGACGGCTGGGGTCGCGGCGGCGAGGCCGCCGGCCTTGCGCTGCCAGCGCACGTGCCCGCTGACCTTGTTGAACGCGGTCAGCACGCCGTTGTCGTCGAGCGCGTAGAGCGAGCCGCCGTCGATCGAGGGCGGGAACTCGAGCAGCGCGCCGCCGCGGTAGGTCCAGCCGCGTCTGAAGCGCGGTCTGAGGTAGCCGGGCGCGTCGGAGAAGTCGCGCGTGCGGTCCTCCTGGAAGCCGAACGTCGGCCACAGGAAGGCGTCGAGCGCCTGGGGTCTGGCCGGCGGCCGGGTCGCCGTCGAGTCGGTGAACTCGACGTTGGGATGCGAGACGTCGCCGGGGGCGTGCGCGAGCACGTACGCGACGGCGCCGCCGGCGAGCACGAGCAGCAGCACCACGGCTGCGAGCAGTCCACGCCGGATGCGGCGGGGGCGGCGGGGGGACATCGGGCGCGGATGGTAGATGATCGCGTAGATGGCCCCCGTTGCAGACGTGCGTTCGCTCCCGGCGGCGGTACCGGTCGCCGAGGTCCTCCCGCACGCGTGGATCGTCGGCGGCGCGGTGCGCGACCTGCTGCTCGGCCGCGACGCGGCCGTGGATCTCGACCTGATCATCGAGGGCGACGCGGTGGAGGCGGCGCGGCAGCTGGCCGCGGCGCTCGGGGGTGCGCTGACGGTGCACGACCGCTTCGGCACGGCGACCGTCGAGGCCGGCGGTCACGTCTACGACCTCGCGAGGGCGCGCGCGGAGTCCTATGCGCGACCGGGCGCGCTGCCCGACGTGCGTCCCGGGACGATCGAGGAGGACCTCGCACGGCGCGACTTCACCGTCAACGCGATCGCGATCGCGTTGGACGGGCGGGTGGAGGCGGCGCCGCGGGCGTTCGAGGACCTCGACGCGCGCATGCTGCGCGTGCTGCACGAGCGGTCTTTCGCGGACGACCCGACGCGGCTGCTGCGGCTGGTGCGGTATGCGACGCGGCTGGGGTTCGCAGTGGAGGCTTCGACGGACGCGCTCGCTCGCGCGGCCGTGGCGGGGGGCGCGCTGGCGACGGTCACGCCGACGCGGATCGGGAGCGAGCTGCGGCTGCTGCTGCGGGAGCCGGCGGCGATCGAGGCGTTGGCGTGGGTCGCCGAGTGGCCGCTCGGGATCCCGCTGGCGGTAGACCGTACGCTGGCGCAGCGGGCGCTTGCGCTGCTGCCGGCGGACGCGCGGGCAGACCTGCTGGTGCTCGGGTCGGCCTGCCGCCGCGTCGCGCCGGGCGCGCTGGCGGATCGGCTCGACGCGCTCGGGTTCCCCGGACGCGAGCGCGACCTCGTCGTCGCCGTCGCCCGGGCCGAGGGCATCGAGGAGAGGCTGTCGCGCGCGTCGCGGCCCTCCGAGATCGCCGCGGCGACGCGAGCGGAGCCGGTCGAGGCCGTCGCGCTCGCCGGCGCGCTCGGCGCCGAGTCCGCGGCGCGGGCGTGGATCGAGGACCTACGCCACGTGCGCCTCGCCATCGACGGCGCCGACCTCCTCGCCGCCGGCGTCCCCCAGGGCGAGGCCGTCGGCTGCGCTCTGGCGGCCGCGCTGCGCGCCCGCCTCGACGGCGAGGCGCCCGACCGCGAGGCCCAGCTCGCCGTCGCGCTCGCCGCCGTGCGGTGACCACTGCGGATCTATGCACCCAGGAGGGGTGCAGATCCGCGGTGGTCGCCCGACTACCATGCGGCGCGTGCATCTGCCCGCTCCGTTCGCGCCGGTCGGCGACCACGTCGGGATCGCGCTGCCGGGCGGGCGGGCGCTGTTCACGACGCGGCGGGGCGGGGTGTCGAAGGGGGCGTACGCGTCGCTCAACCTGGGCCGCTGGACCGAGGACGACGCCGACGCGGTCCGCCGCAACCGCAGGATCGTCGCCGCGGCGATCGGCCTCCCTCTCGTCCAGGGGCGGCAGGTGCACGGCGCGCGGGTCGAGCGGCGCGTCGCGGCCGATGGGGCGGTCACCGAGGCCGACGGCCAGGCGACGGCGACGCGGGGCCTGGCCGCCCTCGTCCTCACCGCCGACTGCCTGCCGGTCGCGCTGATCGCGCCCGGGGCCGTCGCGATGGTCCACGCCGGCTGGCGTGGGCTCGCCGCGGGCGTCGTCGAGGAGGGCGTCCACGCGGTGCGGGAGCTGGGCGGCGACGGCGAGGTGCAGGCCGCGATCGGGCCAGGCGCGGGAGGCTGCTGCTACGAGGTCGGCGAGGACGTCGCCTCGGCGTTCGGGCGCCCGGCGGGGCGGCTCGACCTCAAGGAGGTCGCCGCCGAGCGGCTGCACGCGGCCGGGGTGGAGGCCGTCCACGACGCCGGCCTCTGCACCATCTGCGCAGACCCGAGCCTCTTCTTCTCCCACCGCCGCGACGGCGGCGTCACCGGGCGACAGGCGGGGATCGCGTGGCGGAGCTGATCCACGGGCTCGATCCTGCGCGGGTGCGGGAGCGCGTCGCCGAGGCGCGGGAGCGGATCGCGCGGGCCGCCCGGCGCGCCGGGCGCAGCGGCGACGACGTCGAGCTGCTGGCGGCCGTCAAGTACGTCCCCCTCGGCGAGCTGGGAGCGCTCGCGGAGGCTGGGATCAGAACGGTGGGAGAGAACCGCGCGCAGGAGCTGGTCGCGAAGGCGGCGGCCTACCCCGGCGCCTTCACCTGGGACTTCATCGGTCACCTCCAGAGCCGCAAGGTGAAGGAGCTGGCGCCGCACGTCCGCTACATCCACTCGGTCGCCAGCGACTCCGCGCTGGCGCAGCTCGCGAGGCATCCGGCGAAGGTGCTGATCGAGGTGAATGTCGCCGGCGAGGCGTCGAAGAGCGGGATCGCGCCGGCGGAGCTGCCGGCGTTCCTCGCGC
>Ga0207664_10002050_pt1 | contig 13272 bp, 9 predicted proteins | sample LARL83metaG_FD_184349 | JGI IMG/M metagenome (GOLD analysis project Ga0207664, IMG submission 184349) | Corn, switchgrass and miscanthus rhizosphere microbial communities from Kellogg Biological Station, Michigan, USA - LAR L8-3 metaG... | ecosystem: Host-associated > Plants > Roots >...
CCGGCCAGGAGCATCTCGGGGATGCCGGGCGCGGCCAGGACCGCGATGTGCCAGGCGCCGCGGGCGATATCGGTCAGCTTCTCCCAGCCGAAGCCGGGCAAGCTCGTCTCGATCGCGGTGAGGCTCAGCACGTCATCGGGATGGGTGACGGCTAGCCGGAAGACCATGGCCCCGCTGATGTCCTGCCCGGTCAGGTGGACCGGGCCGAGGCCGAGGCGCGCGATCAGCTGGTGCAGGTCCTCGGCGGCGGCCTGGCTGTCGTAGCCGGCTGGCGCGGTATCGGAGTCACCGAAGCCGCGCAGGTCCACGGCGAAGACCCGGTGGCCGGCGGCGAGCAGGGGGATGAGCTTGCGGAACGCCCGCCAGGTCTCAGGGAACCCGTGGACCAGCAGGACCGGGGACCCGCTGGCCCCCGCGGCCGCGTAGTGCAGAGTGGTCCCGTTGACGTGGACGCGGTGGTGAGTGACTTCGGGGATGGTGCGGGCCGCTGGCGCGGTAGTCATGCCTCTCTCCTTTTCGATGGCCAGGACTTCCCGGTACGAGAGTCGTCAGTGCGGCAAGCATCGCGCGCGTCCGGGTTAGCCCGAATCGCACGAATCGTGTGATCGCGCCGCACCGGGCACAACATGGATCCGCGGTTATGCCCTCGTGCTGTGGGGAGCCCGCGTGCGGATGCCCGTCTAGGGTTCCGCGGCGAGGTGGTTGAGTATGCGTTCGTGGAGGCCGGCGAGCGTGTCGAGTTCGGCGGGGGTGAACAGGTCGATCATGTGCCGGCGGACGTCGCGGACGTGCCCGGGGGCGGCGTCCTCGATGGCGCGGCGCCCGGCGGGCAGCAGGACGATCATGGCGCTGCGGCGGTCGGCGGGGTTGAACTCGCGAGCGATCAGGCCCTGTTCCTCCATGCGCCGGACCTGATGCGAGAGCCGGCTCTTCTCCCAGCGCAGCATTGTGCGCATGTCCTGTGCGGGCATGCGGCCTTCGGGCCGCCCCGCGAGCACCGCGAGAACCTCGAAGTCGGAATCCGACAGCCCTGAGTACTGGAACAGGAGCCGGTTCAGGCACGCGTTGAGCTGGTGGTGCGCGTGCATGAAGGCCCGCCAGGCGCGGTCTTCCCTGGCGTCGAGCCACTGCGGTTCCTTCGGCATGCCCCAATGCTAACGCGATGGTTGACGTTTCACCCAAAGAAGGTCTATGGTTGATATGTCAACCATAGATGCATCAACCAAAATCTGCTGGCACAAGAACAGCTCATCGAGCACGAAAGGTGATCGCAGATGCAGCACGTGAATCAGCAGGAACCCACCAGGCGGATGATGCTCCGCGCCGGGACGGCGGCCGGGACAGCCGCCGCTCTCGGCGCCGCCGGGCTGTTCGCGACCGGGACGGCACGCGCCGCCACGATGGCGGGCACTGGGACGCGGGGACTTCCCTATCCGCCCGACGTGACGGACACCTCTCACTGCACCCCCGCGGCCGCCGCGCCCTTCCGCGGCTTCTTCGCCGCCAAGAGCAGGCACGACCTCTCCGCCCTGATGTCCTATTTCTCCGCGACGAACGTCACCTACCTAGACGCCAGCCTGGGAATCAGCCTGACGAGCCGGGCGGCGGTGGAAAGCACCTTCGGCTCGGCCTTCGCGACGGCGCCGGCCTCCGCGATCTCCTACCCGCTGCGCATCGTCGGCGACACGGGAAGCGCGGCGGTCGAACTCGTAGACACCCCCCATTTCTTCGTGGCCCAGGAACTGCGGGCCCTGTCCCCGGTCACCTTCGACAGGCAGGGCAAGATCGTCCGCTGGGTCGACTACTGGGACGGCCGCAGCGCCCTGTTCCCCAACACCATCACCAGCGGCCTGACCATGGGCGAGATCGCCGCCGAGCTGCACGTGTCGGTCAACACGGTCAAGGCGCACGCCCGCCACCTGTACGCCAAGCTGGGCAGCCAGAGCCGCGGCGAGGCCGTGGTGCGGGCCCGCGCGCTGCGCCTGCTCGCCCCCACCGCCAGGCCCCAGGGCACCAGCGCATGAGCCCAGGTCGCAGTCGGGCAGCCCTTCGCACTGTGCTCAGCGTCGCGCGCTAGGGACTTTGGCAGGAGACGCTGGACGGGATGGCCGGGGCGGAGGCCTCGCTGGCGGTGAAGCCGAAGGTGGCCGTGCCGCCCGGCGGAAGGACATTGTTGTAGCTAGCGGCGGTCACGGTGGCCAGCGACCCGGCGGCCGACAGGGTCCCGTTCCACGAGTTGCTGATGGTCTCGTCATTGGCCAGCACCCAGCCGACGGTCCACCCGTACAGGGTGAACGTGGTGGGGTTGGTCACCGTCACCTGGCCCTGGAATCCGCCGGGCCAGCTGTTGGTGATGGAGTAGGCCGCGCTGCACGGCGTCTCGACCGGCGGCGGGGCGGTTGAGCCGATCCCGGTGACCTGCCCGGTGCCGCCGTCGAACACCGCGTCTGAGCACCCGTAGAACGTCTCGGTGCTATCCGACCGCGCCCAGACCGAGTAAATGACGTGGTACCCCGTGTAGCCCGCCGGCAGCGTGGCGTTCCAGTAGTAGTAGCTGCTGATGCTGCCCGGGTTCCCCACGGAGGGCGGGTTGGTCGCCGTGGAGAACGGCACGGGCTCCAGGTCCGTCCATGTCAGGGGCTTGGTTGAGTCCCAGCCGGGCTTGGTTATGTACAGCGAGAACGTGCCCGGGTGAGCCGCCCACTTGTTGTACTGGACCTGGATCGTCGCCCCGGCGGTCAGGTGCGTCTTGGGCCAGTTCGGACTGGCCGCGTCAAAGCCGGAGAAGTCGTAGTAGTTGCTGTTGCCGCTGCACAGCTTGCCGTCTGGGATGAAGCCCACGGTTCCCCCGCTGGTCGTCCCGGACCGGTTGCCCACCGCGAACCAGTTGTACAGCGGGGTCAGCCCGCTGTTCGCCACCGCCGCCTGGCATGCCGGGTTATGCGGGACAAGCTGCCCGATGGAGGTGAGCGCGTCCTCATAGCACAGGAACGTCCGGCTGCCGGGGATCTCCATCGCCCCGTGAGCCGACGCCGGAACCGTGAGCAGGACGACTCCGCCCAGCGCCGCCACCACGGCGCACAAGCCCGCCAGCCCTGATCGCCATAGCCTCCGCACGTTCCCCGGCCTCCTTCCGCCAACTGGCTGTACCAGGTGCCGCGAGCGTAGGCTCGCGCCCGGACCCCGGGCAACGAGACCAGGCGAGCCATCCAAGGAGGGAGGTTCCGGCGCAGGCCAGCAACAGCGCAGCAGGGCCGGTTGCCACACGGCGGACTGAAAATTACATGTGCCGCTTACCGTGGGCCCCGCGCGAGCGCAGCAGCACCACGCCCGCAGCGAGGATCAGGCCGAGGGCGACAGCAGCGGCGGCGGGGAGGCCGCCCGGCCACCGGGCGGACGCGGGCGTACCGCTGGCCGGCCCTCGCGTACCCTGGCCCGTGGCGGGGCCGATCACGGAGGCGGGGTTGCTCGCGGCGGTCAGGACCACGTCGTGGCCCCCGTCGGCCGCGTAGTTGATCAGGTACTCGCGGCCGCCGACGGTGATGGCACCCGACTGCCGCAGACCGGAGAACGTGCCGGCCACAGCGCCCGCCCGCGGGTCGTGAATCAGCCTGATCTCGGCTGGATAGCTGCGGCCCGGTGCCAGGGAAACAGCGAGGGTACCGCTCAGCCGCACGGTGCCGTCCGACGTGATGACCGGGCTGCCCGTAGCGGCCGGGTCAAGATCGACGGTCAGCTTCGCGTGTCTGCTCACGGTAAGCGAGCCCACGTTGATCCGGGCGTCCGGGCCGAGCACGAGCGTTCCCTGTCGCAGCTGCCAGGCTCCGGAGGGCGTCCTGACATTGCCGGCCAGGGTGAGCGTCCCGGGCCCGGTGGTGGTCACCCCGCCGCCGGCGGTGCCGGTAACCGACCCGCCGTAGCGGGCGGCGCCGGACGTGGTGACCGTCAGCGTCCCGCTGCCGAGCCGGACCGTGCTGCCTGTGGCCCCGGCGAGCTGGCTCAGGGACTGGTCGCCGGCGCGGGTAAGGTCGAGCACCGCGCCGGCCGAGGCCAGCCACACTCCGCTGCTGCTGGCGAGCGAGGCGTCCGGGCCGAGCGCGAGCGTTCCCTTCGTGATCGTCGTCGCGCCCGTGTACGCGATGGCGCCGCCGAGCGTGGTGACGGCAGAACCCGCCTGGGTCAGCGACCCCCTGCCTGAGATGCCGCCCAGCCGGATCGGCGTCGCGGTGTTGCGGACGATCAGCGCTCCGTCATCGGCGATCTGGTCCTGCGGGGTCCCGGTCAGCAGGCTACTGTCCCCGCCCGGGGAACCGGTGCCGAGCAGCAGCTCGGCCTCGTGTCCGATGATGGTGGTGCCGTGGTAGTTCATCGGCGTCGCGAAGGTGACGTCGTTGCCGGCCGTCGGGCTGATGGTGATCGTGGTATACGCGGGCGTGCTGAGGGACTGGTGGTAGATCCCTCCGGAGATCGGGGTGTCCAGGGTGACGGGACGGTCGTAATCGAAGGCGAGCGAGCCGTTACCGTGGCTGTTAGCGTGGATGTTGATGTAGGAGTTCTGCGGGGTCGCGGGCAGGAAGAACTGGCCGGTCGTCCCGTTGCCCCACTGCACGTGCGCGCCCTCGATGTTGATCCCGCGGAAGTTGACCGTGTGGGCCAGGGTGGCGGTGTCCAGGGCCGGGTCGGTGTAGTGGTCCACCCCGGTCATGACGATCAGGCCGGCCTGCCAGGTGTGGAAGTTGATATCGCTGCCGTAGACGTCCTGGTAGAAGTTCTGCGGGAGGACGAGCATGTAGTCTCGCGCGCTGATGATCGCCGATCCGTCGTTGCGCACGGCGGCCACGCGGGGCATCGACAGCCGGAACGCCGCACTCCCGAAGTTCATCCCCGTCCCGTCGCTGATCGTGCCCGTGAACGGCAGGTCATCCGCCAGGTCCAAGGAGCCCCAGGCGGATCTCGGCTGGGACAAGGTCCCGGAACCGCTGATCGTTCCCAGGTTGAACTCCCGGCCTGTGATGTCAAGGTTGAGCGTGCCGTCCACCTCGATGTTGTCCTCGTTCAAGGGCAGGCCCGTCACCTGGGTGTACGGGTAGTTGCCGATGATGCCGGACGAGCCGCCGTTGCCGTACTGGAGAGTGGCGCCGGCGTCGACGATGACGGCAGGCTGGTCCGGGCTGGTGACAACCGGATACGGCCAGTTGCCTCCGCTGGTCGTCACCACCTGATGGCGCAGCGCCGCCGGCAGCGTGAAGTGGCTGTCCTTGGTCATGATCAAGGTCCCGTGCCCGGCCACCGTCAAGGTCCCGTTGCCGGACAGCACGCCACGGTACGTGGTGGTGCCATCCGGCACGTTGATGACCGACGGCCCCGAGAGCGTGACGTCTGCCCCGGCGAGCACCTGCGGGGTGATATCAGTCCCGCTGCTCGCGCTCGCGCGCAGCCAACCGGGCGACTGCAGCACAGCGGCGACGACGAGGACGGCACCAGCGCGTGAAAGCAACTGCAGGGGGCGGAGCACGGCAACCCTTCCACGATGAGCGAAACGCGAGAATCCAGCCGACGGCCCCCCGTTCGGCGCCAAGCACCAAGCACCCTGGCGCCGTCCCCCGCTCGGTGCTGAGCGGAACGCAGCGCACCGATCCTAGCGGGGCAGCGGCCGATTGTGAGCGCTAACGTCAGCTGCCGCCCACGGCGTCGATGCCGTCGATGAACCCGAGGACGGCTGCACAAGCGGGCGGCTCCCACCCGCCTCAATGGTGCGGGCGGACGCAGGCCGGCTCCCGGCACCGTGCGATGGCTAGTAGGTGCCGGAGAGCAGGAAGTCGTGGATCGGCAGGTGGTGAATGCCACCGGTGTTGACAATGTTCTCTATCACTCCCGGCAGCCGCCGGTGTGAGTAGCCGAACAGCGCGTGGACGATGCCGTGGTCGCCGAGATAGTGCTAGGCGGCGCCGAATGCCAGGTACTCGCGGAAGGAGAGCGGCGATACCTCGATGGAGACGTATCGCCCTGCGGTCAAGAACCTGCCTGTCGTTCTAGGCAGCGGCGGCACCGGAGCCCGGTTACTTAGCCGCCGCCCGCTGGTAGAGGGCGTAGGACAGCGCGAAGAAGACCACGGTGAGGCCGGCCGACCAGGCCAGCGACACCCAGATGCCTTGGGCCGCGGTGCTGCCCTCGAACAGCTCGCGGACGGCCGTAGCGCTGACCCCGAGCGGCTGGTTGCGGGCAAACCCCTGGAGCCAGCCGGGCAGCGTCTCGGCGGGCACGATGGCGTTGCTCGCGAACAGCAGCAGGAACATCGGCCCGGTGGCAGCGTTCTGCGCGCTCTCCGGGTCGCCGACGGCGATCCCGATCGCCGTGTTCATCCAGCTGAACGCGAAGCCGAAGGCCAGGATGAGCAACATGCCCGCCACGATCCGGCCCGCGTCGCCGTGGAACCGGAATCCGACCCCGATGCCCAGGCCCACCATGACCGCCAGCGAGATGGCGTTGCGGATCAGGTCGGTGAGCGAGCGGCCGGCCAGCACGGCGGTGCGGGCCATCGGCAGCGCGCGGAACCGGTCGACCATCCCGCTCTTCAGGTCCTCGGCGATGCCGATGGCCGAGGTCATCGAACCGACCAGGACCGTCATCAGGAAGATGGCGGGCACCGCGAAACTGGTGTAGCTCCCGCCGCCGGGAACCTTAATCGCGCCGCCGAAGATGTACCGGAACAGCAGCAGCATCATGATCGGCTGCACCATGTACAGCACGAGCTGCGGGGTGCGCACCGACCGGATGAGGTTCCGCCTGGCGACCCCGGTGAAGTCGCGCAGCGCGAGGGCCGGCGTCAGCCGCGGCGCGCCGGCCGGGGCCACGGGCCGGGAAAGCCCGGTCATCGTGCCGCCTCCCTGGCCGCCGTCGCGGCTGGGTTTTCCGATCGCGGCGACCCGGCCTGGGCAGTATCGGCAAGCACAGCGCCGGCCAGCACGGGGACGCCGGTGAGGGAGAGAAACACCTCATCCAGGGTGGGCCGCCGGATGCCGAGGTCGTTGAGGGCGATGCCGGCGTCCTGGAGGCGGCGGCCGGCCTCGAGCAACAGGGTGGTGCCCTCGCCGGCCGGGACGCTGACCAGCCGGGCGTCGCTGTCGGTCCGCGGCTGCGTCCCGGTGACGCTGCCGAGCAGGGTGGCCGCGCGGTCGACGTCGGCCGCCGCCGCGACGCGGACCTCCAGGGTGGCACCGCCGGTCCGTGCCTTCAGCTCGTCGGCGGTGCCCGCGGCGACCTCCCTGCCCTTATCGATGACCACGATGCGGTCCGCCAGGTACTCGGCCTCTTCCATGTACTGGGTGGTGAGCAGCAGCGTGGTGCCGTCCTTCACCAGGTCCTTGATGAACCGCCAGAGCTCGTTGCGGGTGCGCGGGTCGAGGCCGGTGGTCGGCTCGTCGAGGAACAGCACGGGCGAGCGGGCGATCAGGCTGGCCCCGACGTCGAGCCGACGCCGCATGCCGCCGGAGTAGGTCTTCACCCGGTTGTCCCCCACCTCGGTCAGTGAGAGCCATTCCAGGATCTCCTGCGCTTGGCGCCGGTACTCCCGCTTCGGCAAGTGGTACCACAGGCCGACCAGCTCCAGGTTTTCCCGCCCGGTGAGCAGGTCGTCCACTGCCGCGTGCTGCCCGGCCAGCCCGATGACCGAGCGGAGCCGCTGGCCCTGGGTGGCCACGTCGAACCCGGCGACGCGGGCGTGGCCGGCGTCAGGCCGCAGGAGGGTGGTCAGGACCCGGATCATCGTCGTCTTGCCCGCGCCGTTCGGCCCCAGCAGGCCGAGCACCGTCCCCGCCGCGACCTCCAGCGAGACGCCGTCCAGGGCCCGCGTCTTACCGAAGTGCTTTACCACGCCGCGCGCTTCGATCATCGGATCGGCCATGCCGTCGTCCTCCTCTCGTGCTGTACACAGGTATAGCAGACTATACGCACGTATAGCAGTGGGCGACAGGCCGGCGGCCCCTCCGGGTCCCTCCCGGGGCACGGGTCTACGCGGATGGCCCGCGGACGCTACGATCGGGGGACACCATGAGCATGACCAGCCGCAACGGGCCCGCCGCCGAGGACCTGACCGCGCGCGCGCGGATCAGGGACGCCGCGCTCGCGCAGTTCGCCGAGTACGGGTTCGACCGGGCCACGGTCCGGGGCATCGCGGGGGCGGCCGGCGTGTCACCGGGCCTGGTCCGCCATCACTTCGGGTCGAAGAACGGGCTGCGCGAGGCGTGTGACGCCTACGTGCTGCAGGTGCTGCACGGCTACGTCGACGAGGTCATGACGGACGTCCTGGCCACGGGGGGACCGGGCGACCCCGAGGGCTTCGTCAAGACGTGGGCGCCGCTGAACCAGTTCCGCTGGTACGTGGCGCGGGCCATGGTCGACGGGTCAGCGGGCGCCGCGCGGATCTTCGATGAGATGGTGACGATGACCGAGCGGACGCTGCGCCAGGCCGACGCGCTGCGGCCGGACCCGCCAGCCGACGACTTGCGCACCCGCTCGGCCCTCATGGTCGCCATGGCCCTGGGCGTCCCCGCGTTCCGCGCGCACATCGCGCGCAGCGCCGGCGCCGACATCATGACGCCAGAAGGCGACCGGAGCATCACGCTGGCCCTGCTCGACATCCAGTCCCACCCGACGATCACCCCGGAGGCGGCCCAGGCCCTGCGGCGGGTGCTTAACCCGGATCCCGGAGCGCGGCCGTGCCGAGATTGAGGTACGGCACGACCAGCGAGTTCGTAGCCGGACGATAAACGAGGGGCCATAGGTTCTCCGGCCATCGGGTGCGCTGGGGATGGCCAGCGTAGATGCCCAGCCCGAGCGCTGCTTCAGGCAGCATGACGGTGCCGAGCAGCAGCGTGTGGCCTGGCAGCTCGGCCGATTTGCGCTCGATCCAGTCGGCCGAGGCGGCGGCCAGCGACGGGATGGCGGGCCAGGGGAACAGGCCACCGGACGGTGGCAGCCAGCGCAGCTCATGGACGGTGATGCGGGACGAGCGGTGCGGCGTCACGCCGGCGGCGTCGCTTACTTCCAGGTGAAGTACGTGATCTGGTTCGGGGTCGGCACCGGCCGCGCCTAGCGGTCCCCAGTTCTGATGGCCTAGGCGGAGCAGCAGCACGCTGACGCGACGGCTGGCCGCCTGGTGAGCGGCCGAATCCTGCCGCGTGGCCTTCAGCCTCACGTCCCAGGTGTATTCCCGGGGCGCTGGTTCCCTTGGCAGTTCGGCCTGTGGCACCGGTCCTGGGTACCCGAAACGGTGCGGGCGCTGGGTCCCAATGACGGTCCGGACGTCCCCGGCCCGGCCGTGGCTTGGCCGCTGCCACACGTCGAGCACGAGGTCACGGTCGGCGGCGGTCACCCGCATACCGAAGGCGAGGGCGAGGGCCCACGGGGCCCACATGACGATCCCGTTGGGCGTCCCCGGGTCGTCTGCGGTCCGTAGCGCCTGAAACGAGCGGGCCAGCTCGTCGAGCTTACTGTCCCATCGCTGCGCGCCGGGACCCAGCGGCCAGTCCCAGGGGCGGCCGAGCTGGCCGGGGCCCGGGACCTTGACGACGCGCGCGAAGTAGCGGCCCGCCGAGTCCAGGAAGGCTTGCTCGTCCTGCCGGTCCCAGTCGCCTGCCAGCTCCCGGACGACGTATGCCGTCCCGTTCTCCCGCAGCACCCGGCGACGCTTGCGGTGCAGCATGATGGCGGTAAGCGCCGCGCCCAGGCTGGCAACCGTGAACCCGATAAGGACCCATGTCTGGTCTCGGGTCTGCGCGTCACGCCAGCTTCCGGCCAGCAGGGCGGGAAGCGCGCCGAGGACGGCCCCGAGGATGAGCGTGACAGACGCGGAAAGCGCGGTGATCACCCAGGCTCGGCCCACGGTCCACGACCAGCCCGGATGCAGCCACTTCAGTTCGCGGCGGCTCAGCACGCTCACTGCCCTCCAGCATTCCGGCCATTCCCGTCCCCTCGGCGGCGCGCGCATCCGTCGACAGACTGTCACCGATCGCTTACTGTGGCTATTACCCGAGTCAGCGTAGCGAGGCAGTGATGGAATCAGACGATGAATTCGCGGCCTTCAGCCAAAAGATCAAGAGCGATCCTATCGGCGTGCTGCTGGCTAAGTGGCGGCGCGACGCCTTCATTAGGAAACTGAAGCAGCTTCCCGACGTGGAAGACGTGATCGCGTCGGGCAGCCTGGCCCGCGAAACCCAGATCGGGCCTGTTCACGACGTCGACCTGATCGTCGTGTTCAAGAAAGAGCAGCATCCTGACTACGGGAACAAGGACAAATCAGCCGCGGCGGCTAAGTCAGCGGCGGACGCGATCACGCACCTGGAAGACAAGCTGCTCGAGCAGCTGCACCCGTGGCAGGGAACCACGGGAGGGCTGCTGCCGGAGACGGATCAGCATACCCACGTGGTGACGTACCGCGGCGACTGGGCGGGCCCGTTCCGGGACATCATCCCGGGAGCGCCCCCGGTCGACGTGATGCCCGCCGTGCGGGAAGGCTCGCACCTGCTTATCCCGGAGCGCGGGACCGGGTGGATCGAGACCGACCCGGAGGAACTCATCCGCCAGGTCGCCCAGCGCCAGCGCGAGTGGAAGTACTTCACCGCGGTCACCGGCATGGTGAAGGAGTGGGCCAGGCTCAACCACCTGAAGATAAGAAACCTCGCCATCGACGTCATGGTCCTTAAGTACTGCCCGAGGCCCCGCTTTTTCGAGACACTTTCCTGCGGCGACGCCGTCGCGCGGTTCTTCAAGGCAGCCTTCGACGATAATTTCAAGAGCCTGAAAGACCCGACCGGGCGCGTGGACAAGCTAAAACTCGGCATCGACTTCAGGAAGCTGCACGAGGAGCTGGGGAAAGCGTCGGCCCTGGCCGCCCTGGCGGTGAAGGCCGAGAATTTTTGGAAGCACCAGGTGGACGGAGCAATCCATCCCAATGTGTTCTGGCGCCAGTTGTTCGGCACGAAGTTCCCCCGCGCCAAGGAGCGCTTCTGGCGCGCTCAGGAAGCCGAGCCTTGGGCCGCCAGGCACACGACGGAGCCCTTTCCATTCGCTGGGCCCGGCGAATGGAAAGGCCCCGGCAACCCTAGGCCCGGCGGGCCGGGCGGTGGCCCGACGGGCCCGAACCGCGATCCGGACGATTTTCGCCCCGGGCCGCACGGCCCCGGCGGCGGGCCAAGGCCCTCCGGCCGGCCTCCCGGCCCGCGGCATAGTCGCGGGCCCGGCCCGCGGGATAGTCGCGGGCCGGCCGAAGCCGGAACAAGCCTGTGGTCGGGCATCTTCGGGCCGGCCGCCGCGCCTGCGGTACCGCTTACCTACGGATGAGTTCCGCCGCGACTGGCCCGTTGCCAGAGGGCCAGCAGGAAGCCCTTGCGGTGCTGCGGTCTATCGCCCAGGACAGCGACGGGGCGCTGACGGTAGACCTGGATTATGAAACTCTGGGCGGCCTCCTGACGGTCCGCGTCTACCTGGCCTCAGCCAGCCTCCTGCCGCCTGGATTGGACGCGGAATTCGAAGCGGGAATGAAGCTTGAGGACTGGGAACCAATCGACATCCATATCCCGGAAGACTTTCCCCTCACCCCGCCGATCGCCTGGACCGGCCGTGACGACTTCCCCGAACTGCCCCACAAAGCCGAAGGCTCCCTTTTCTGCGTCCGAGTCGAGCGGAACAACTGGGACTCCACTGCAGGCATAGCGGGATTCCTGCGCGCGGTCATCGAAACCTACCAGCGCATCGCCCTCGGAACGCTGCAAGGTCACCTCCAGCCCTGGCGGCCCACGGCTGACCATCTTCACTACGAGGGCAAGGGCTGCGCGGTTATCAAGGCTGACGTTCCGGCCAGTCATGACGGCGCGGAGAATTCACTGCGCTGGGCGGCCGGCATCCCGGTCAGTGACAACCGTATCGACGTCACCAGATGGCTGGACGTGAACGGCACCCGGCCGGCAGTCAGCGTGACTGAAATCCTGTCCGGACAACTCGCCCTCATCAAGGAGAAGACCCCCGACGCGTTCCTTATCCCCGCGGTCGTCACGGCCAAGCCCATGGCCGTGGAGTATTCCGAAGACTGGGATGACTTGCTGACCATGCTGGAAGGTCAGGGTTTTGACCGGACGTCGCTTCTCAGCCACCTTGCCCGCGCGGCGACCATCAACCAGCCACCGTCCGGCGAGTGGGTACAAGGCGCGGTGCTGTTCCGCGTCGCCGCTGACACGGGGCCGACCACCGAGGGGCAGGACGCCCGGTTCGCGGTCGCGCTACTGGCGCAGGCGGATGTCGGCCTTCTCCTCGGCATGCAAGCGGAAGACGACGACGCCTCAGCGGATGAGTTCGCTGACGCGGTAGTGCCCTGGGTCGAGGTGTACGACGGGCGCCCCGAGTCGGTCCTGAGGAGGGCAGCCGACGGGCCAGCGGGCAAGCTAGCGGGGGCCAGGGTCCTGCTCCTCGGCTGCGGGGGCCTGGGGGCACCGATCGCGGAGCACTGCGTGCGGTCCGGGGCGGCCCGTCTTCACATCGTGGACTCGGGGACGGTCAGCCCGGGCGTGCTCTCCCGCCAGCCCTACGAAGACGCGGACATCGGCCAGCACAAGGCCGCGGTACTGGTCCCCCGCCTCAGCCGGATCCGCCCGGAGAGCGAAATCACCGGACTGGTCGCCGACATTACCGCGGCAGTCCTGCTCAGCGAGTCCAAGCTAGTCCACTACGACCTGGTTATCGACGCGACCGCGAACCGGTCGGTGGCCGCAGTAATCGAGCGCGCTCAGCGCCACCGGCACGGCCCGTGGCCGCCGCTGATCACGGTGGCGATCAGCCAGCGGGCAACGCACGGCGTGGCCGCCGTGACCCCGCGGGACGCCGTCGGGGCCGGCCTTGACCTCCTGCGCCGGCTGGGGCTGCGGACCTGCATGAGCACCGCCCTCGGCGACGTCTACACGGCGTTCTTCCCGCCGGCGGACGGGAGGCTGAACTTCCGCCCGGATCCCAGCTGCTCCGATACCACCTTCATCGGCTCTGCCACCGACATGGCCGCCCTGGCCGCGCAGCTCCTGGACGCAGCCCTCGCCCGCCTGGACCTGCGCCCCGGCGCCGACGGCGGCGAGCCGCCAAGCAGGTCGCTGAGCATCGTCCGGCTCGGCAACGGCGCGGAGTCCAAGGCCGCCCGGGTCGTGCTTGACCTGCCGCCCGACCGGCGGGTCGCCGACCACAGGCAAGCGTACGAGGTGCGGATCGACGAGACCGCACTGGAGACGATCC
>Ga0207664_10002053_pt1 | contig 13258 bp, 10 predicted proteins | sample LARL83metaG_FD_184349 | JGI IMG/M metagenome (GOLD analysis project Ga0207664, IMG submission 184349) | Corn, switchgrass and miscanthus rhizosphere microbial communities from Kellogg Biological Station, Michigan, USA - LAR L8-3 metaG... | ecosystem: Host-associated > Plants > Roots >...
AACGGCGATCATGCCCGCCTGGGCCCGATCGCTGTCATTTTCCTGCCCGCGGCGGTGAAACGACGCCCGGGGGGCAGCAGGAGGGCCCGCCTTCAGCCCGCTGTCTGTCCAAGGTTGGCAACCATGAGGGTGCGCCGCTTATTCCGCGGTGCGTTCTGTCAGTGCGGTGCATAGTGGGCGTGGGAGCACCCACGATGAACCGCACCGAGACGGGAGAGGCGGGCTTGGGTGGCTGACAGCGCAGATCTGGCCCGTTTGCTGGTGGCGATCACGGCCGGTGATCATGTGCTCGCCAGGACATTGCTGGACGCGGTGCCTTCGCTGGTCACGGCGCGCCTGGCGCGCCGCGACGAGTTCTTCATCGACCGGTGTCACGCCCAGGCGTATGAAGGAGACACTCCCCTGCACGCGGCGGCGTTCGCTTACGACGGCTCCATGGCGCGGGACCTGGTGGCGCGCGGCGCCGGCGTCCGCGCCCGCAACCGCCGGGGCGCCGAGCCCCTGCACGCAGCGGTGACCGGCGAGCCGGGCGCAGCCAACTGGAATCCGGGCCGCCAGCGGGAGGTCATCGAATACCTCATCGGCGCGGGAGCCGACCCGGACGCGGCCGCCCTGGGCGGGGTAACGCCCTTGCACCGGGCCGTCCGGAACCGGTGCTCGGCCGCTGTCGAGGCACTCCTGGCCGCCGGCGCCGACCCCCGCCTGGCCAACGACCACGGCTCCACCCCGGCTGATCTCGCCCGCTGGACAACGGGGCGCGGCGGTACCGGGTCACCGGCGGCCAAGGCCGAACAGCGGACCATCATCGGCCTCCTCAGCGGGACCACGGCCTGACACCAGCGGCCCGCCGGCCATCCCGGTCACGGCATCGTGCCTGGCGGCCGGCCAGCAGGAGCACGCGGCAGGCGCCGGGGGGCGGCTGGTCAGCTGGGGGAACGGGCCGTTAGGTAAAAGAAAATGTGCCGTGGCCTGGGCTCGGGCACGGCACGAATTCTGGTGCTGAGTAGCTGTAGTTACTTCTTGAAGGCGTCTTTTACATTTTCGCCGGCCTGCTTGATGTTGCCTTTGGCCTGGTCGGCTTTGCCTTCGGCTTCCATCTGCTCGTTGCCGATCGCCTTGCCGGCGGCCTTCTTGATCTTCCCCTTGGTGGCGGTGGCCTTGTTGGCGGCCTTGTCTTCGGTGGCCATGAGCTGGCTCCTGTCTGCACTGGACTGCATTGCGTCCTCTTCCATCTGTCCAGGCAGGCCGGGGCTAAACAGTGCGGGGCGCCCGGTGGCATTAGCCGCCGGGCGCCCCGCGTGGGCCAATAACCCGCTTACCTGTTGTACGAACCGAAGTCGTACTCCTCGAGCGGGATCGCGTCCGCCGAGCCCTGGCCGAACGCGTAGCTCGGCGCTTCCTCGTACCCGGTGGCCGGGTACACCGATGACCTCGCGTCATCGGTGGGCTCGACCCGGACGCTCCGGTACCGCGGCATGCCGGTGCCGGCCGGGATGAGCTTGCCGATGATCACGTTCTCCTTGAGGCCGAGCAGCGGGTCCGACTTGGCGTGGATGGCCGCGTCGGTGAGCACCCGGGTCGTCTCCTGGAAGGACGCCGCGGACAGCCACGATTCGGTGGCCAGCGACGCCTTGGTGATGCCCATCAGCACCGGGCGGCCTGAGGCGGGGGTGCCGCCCGTCTCCACCACGGACCGGTTGACGTTCTCGAACCGGGGACGCTCCACGAGCTCCCCGGGGAGCAGGTCGGTGTCGCCGGACTCGAGGACGTTCACCCGCTTGAGCATCTGCCGGATGATGATCTCGATGTGCTTGTCGTGGATGGACACACCCTGCGACCGGTACACCTCCTGGACCTCGTGCACCAGGTGCAGCTGCACCTCGCGCGAGCCCAGGATGCGGAGCACCTCGTGCGGGTTGACCGCGCCCTGGATCAGCTGCTGGCCGACGTGCACGCGGTCCCCGTCCGCGACGATGAGCCGCGAGCGCATCGGCACCTGGTACGCGAGCTCCTCGCTACCGTCGTCCGGGATCACGATGATCTTGCGGGTCTTCTCGGTCTCCTCGACCTTGATCCGCCCGTCGACCTCGCTGATCGGGGCCATGCCCTTGGGGATCCGGGCCTCGAAGAGTTCCTGGATCCGGGGCAGGCCGTGGGTGATGTCCAGCCCGGCCACACCACCGGTGTGGAAGGTACGCATCGTCAGCTGCGTACCCGGCTCACCGATGGACTGCGCGGCCACGATGCCGACGGCCTCGCCCACGTCCACCCGCTTGCCGGTGGCCAGCGAGCGCCCGTAGCACTTGGCGCAGACACCGATCTTCGCCTCGCAGACCAGGACGCTGTACGTCCTGATGCCGTCCACGCCCGCGTTGACCAGCTGGTCGATCATCGTCTCGGTGGTGTCGGTGTCCGCCTGGGCGAGCACCTTGCCGTCCACCTCGACATCCTCGGCGATGGTCCGCCCGGTGCCGGTGTTCTCGATGTTGGGCAGCTTGCGCAGCGTCCCGTCCGCGGCCCGGTCGGCGATCTTCATCACGATCGACCGGTCGGTGCCACAGTCCTCTTCCCGGACGATGACGTCCTGCGCCACGTCCACCAGCCGCCGGGTCAGGTACCCGGAGTCGGCGGTGCGCAGCGCGGTGTCGGCCAGGCCCTTGCGGGCGCCGTGCGTCGAGATGAAGTACTCGACCACGGACAGCCCCTCGCGGAAGCTGGACTTGATCGGCCGCGGGATGGTCTCACCCTTGGGGTTGGAGACCAGGCCCCGCATGCCGGCGATCTGCCGGACCTGCATCGGGTTGCCACGGGCACCGGAGTTGACCATCATCCACACCGAGTTGGTCTCGGGGAACGCGGCCTCCATGTCCTTGGCCACATCGCTGGTCGCGTGCGTCCAGATCTCGATGAGCTCCTGACGGCGCTCGTCGTCGGTGATCAGGCCGCGCTCGTACTCACGCTGCACCTTGTCCGCGCGCTTCTCGTAGGCCTCGAGGATCTCCTGCTTGTGCGGCGGAGCCACGACGTCCTCGATGGCGATCGTCACGCCGGCCCGGGTCGCCCAGTGGAACCCGGCGTCCTTCAGCGCGTCGAGCGCCGCCGCCACCTCGACCTTGGGGTAGGTCTCGGCCAGCTCGTTGACGATCGTGGACAGCTGCTTCTTCCCGACCTCGTAGTTGACGAACGGGAAGCTGCCCGGCAGCGTCTCGTTGAAGTAGCACCGGCCCAGCGTGGTCTCCAGGCGGAACGGCTCACCCGGCACCCAGCCCTCCGGCGCGGTGAACCCGCGCGGCGGGGTGGTGTCGGTCAGCCGCACCTGGATCTTCGCCTGCAGGTCCAGCTCACCCTGGTCGTAGGCCATGGTGGCCTCGGCCACCGAGGAGAACACCCGGCCCGCGCCGGGCACGCCCTCGGCCTCCCGGGTCAGGCAGTAGATCCCGATGACCATGTCCTGGGTCGGCATGGTCACCGGCTTGCCGTCGGCCGGCTTGAGGATGTTGTTGGTGGACAGCATCAGGATCCGCGCCTCGGCCTGCGCCTCGGCGGACAGCGGCAGGTGCACTGCCATCTGGTCACCGTCGAAGTCCGCGTTGAACGCGGTGCAGACCAGCGGGTGGATCTGGATGGCCTTGCCCTCGACCAGCTGCGGCTCGAACGCCTGGATGCCCAGCCGGTGCAGGGTCGGCGCCCGGTTGAGCAGCACCGGGTGCTCGGTGATGACCTCTTCGAGCACGTCCCAGACGACCGGGCGGGCGCGCTCCACCATCCGCTTGGCGGACTTGATGTTCTGCGCGTGGTTCAGGTCGACCAGCCGCTTCATCACGAACGGCTTGAACAGCTCGACCGCCATCTCCTTGGGCAGGCCGCACTGGTGCAGCTTGAGCTGCGGGCCGACCACGATGACGCTCCGGCCGGAGTAGTCCACCCGCTTGCCCAGCAGGTTCTGCCGGAACCGGCCCTGCTTGCCCTTGAGCATGTCGGACAGCGACTTGAGCGGCCGGTTGCCCGGGCCGGTCACCGGCCGCCCGCGGCGGCCGTTGTCGAACAGCGAGTCCACAGCCTCCTGGAGCATCCGCTTCTCGTTGTTCACGATGATCTCGGGTGCGCCCAGGTCGAGCAGCCTCTTCAGCCGGTTGTTCCGGTTGATGACCCGGCGGTACAGGTCGTTCAGGTCGGAGGTGGCGAACCGGCCACCGTCCAGCTGGACCATGGGCCGCAGGTCCGGCGGGATCACCGGGATGCAGTCCAGCACCATGCCCATCGGGCTGTTGCGGGTGGACAGGAACGCGGACACGACCTTGAGCCGCTTGAGCGCGCGGGCCTTGCGCTGGCCCTTGCCGCTGCGGATGGTCTCCCGCAGGTTGGCCGCCTCGCCCTCCAGGTCGAAGCTGGCCAGCCGCTCCTGGATGGCCTGGGCGCCCATGCCACCGCGGAAGTACCGGCCGAACCGGTCGCGCATCTCCCGGTACAGCAGTTCGTCGCCCTCGAGGTCCTGGACCTTGAGGTTCTTGAACCGGTTCCAGACCTCCTCCAGCCGGTCGATCTCGCGCTGGGCGCGGTCCCGGATCTGGCGGCACTCGCGGTCGCTGCTCTCCCGCAGCTTGCGGCGCGCGTCACCCTTGGCCCCGGCCGCCTCGAGCTCGGCCAGGTCCTTCTCCAGCTTGCCCTGGCGGGCCTCGACGTCGCTGTCCCGGCGCTGCTCCAGCTGGCCGCGCTCCACCGAGATCTTGGCCTCCAGGGAGGGCAGGTCCCGGGCCCGGGCGTCGTCGTCCACGTAAGTGATCATGTACGCGGCGAAGTAGATGACCTTCTCGAGGTCCTTGGGTGCCAGGTCGAGCAGGTAGCCGAGCCGGCTGGGCACACCCTTGAAGTACCAGATGTGCGTGACCGGCGCGGCCAGCTCGATGTGGCCCATCCGCTCCCGGCGCACCTTGGCACGGGTGACTTCTACGCCACACCGCTCACAGATGATGCCCTTGAAGCGAACCCGCTTGTACTTACCGCAGTAGCACTCCCAGTCGCGGGTCGGGCCGAAGATCTTCTCGCAGAAGAGCCCGTCCTTCTCCGGCTTGAGGGTGCGGTAGTTAATGGTCTCCGGCTTCTTGACTTCGCCGTGCGACCACTGCCGGATGTCGTCAGCGGTCGCCAGGCCGATACGCAGGTCGTCGAAGAAGTTGACGTCAAGCACGTGTGTTATCCCCTGGGGTAGTTCGGATGAGGAGCGGGCCAGCCGCCCGGGCGGTCAGGCCCGGGCGGCTCGCGCCCTCATACCTCTTCAACGCTGCTCGGCTCGCGCCGGGACAGGTCGATGCCGAGTTCTTCCGCGGCGCGGAAGACATCCTCATCGGTGTCTCGCATCTCGATAGCCGCTCCGTCGCTGGACAGCACCTCGACGTTGAGGCACAGCGACTGCATCTCCTTGATCAGCACCTTGAATGACTCGGGGATGCCCGGCTCCGGGATGTTCTCGCCCTTGACAATGGCCTCGTAGACCTTGACCCGGCCGAGTACGTCGTCGGACTTGATCGTGAGCAGTTCCTGCAGGGCGTAGGCGGCGCCGTAGGCCTCCAGGGCCCACACCTCCATCTCCCCGAACCGCTGCCCGCCGAACTGGGCCTTTCCGCCGAGTGGCTGCTGCGTGATCATCGAGTAGGGGCCCGTTGACCGCGCGTGGATCTTGTCGTCCACCAGGTGCAGGAGCTTGAGGATGTAGATGTAGCCGACCGCGATCGGGTCCTTGAACGGCTCACCGGTCCGGCCGTCGAACAGCAGCGCCTTGCCGCTGCTGCCGACCATCCGCTTACCGTCCCGGTTCGGCCGCGTGCTGCCGAGCAGGCCGGTGATCTCCTCTTCGCTGGCCCCGTCGAACACCGGCGTAGCCACCGGGGTACCCGGCTCGGCCGCGCCCGCGCTGATCGCCTGGAGCCGCTGCTGCCAGTTGGCGTCGGTGCCGTCCACGTCCCAGCCGGACTTCGCCACCCAGCCGAGGTGCGTCTCGAGTACCTGGCCGACGTTCATCCGGCCCGGCACACCGAGCGGGTTGAGCACGATGTCCACCGGGGTGCCATCCTCCAGGAACGGCATGTCCTCGATCGGCAGGATCTTGGCGATGACGCCCTTGTTCCCGTGCCGGCCAGCCAGCTTGTCACCATCGGTGATCTTCCGCTTGGCCGCCACGTACACCCGGACCAGCTCGTTCACGCCGGGCGGCAGCTCGTCGCCGTCCTCCCGGGTGAACACCCGGACACCGATGACCTTGCCGGACTCGCCGTGCGGCACCTTCAGCGAGGTGTCGCGGACTTCCCGCGCCTTCTCACCGAAGATGGCCCGCAGCAGCCGCTCCTCCGGGGTCAGCTCGGTCTCGCCCTTCGGGGTGACCTTGCCGACCAGGATGTCGCCGGTGACCACTTCGGCACCGATCCGGATGATGCCCCGGTCGTCCAGGTCCGCCAGGACCTCTTCGGAGACGTTCGGGATGTCCCGGGTGATCTCCTCTGGGCCCAGCTTGGTGTCCCGGGCGTCGACCTCGTGCTCCTCGATGTGGATCGAGGACAGGACGTCGTCCTGGACCAGCCGCTGGGACAGGATGATCGCGTCCTCGTAGTTGTGGCCCTCCCACGGCATGAAGGCGACCAGCAGGTTGCGGCCGAGCGCCATCTCGCCCTGGTCGGTGCACGGGCCGTCCGCGATGACCTGGCCGACCTCGATCCGCTGGCCCTCACTGACCACCGGCTTCTGGTTGAAGCAGGTGCCCTGGTTGGACCGGCGGAACTTGGCCACCAGGTAGGTGCTCCGCGTCCCGTCGTCGTTGCCCACGGTCACGTAGTCCGCGCAGGACTCCTCGACCACACCCGCCTTGTCGGCCACGATCACGTCGCCCGCGTCGGTCGCGGCGCGGTATTCCATGCCCGTGCCGACCAGCGGCGCCTCGCTGCGCAGCAGCGGCACCGACTGCCGCTGCATGTTCGAGCCCATCAGCGCCCGGTTGGCGTCGTCGTGCTCCAGGAACGGGATCATGGCCGTGGCCACCGACACCATCTGGCGCGGCGACACGTCCATGTAGTCGACCTCATCGGGGCCGATGGAGTCGACCTCACCGCCCTTGCGGCGGACCAGGATGCGGGTCTCCATGAACTCGCCGTCCGGGCCCAGCGGGGTGTTGGCCTGCGCGATGACGTGCCGGTCTTCCTCGTCCGCGGTCAGGTAGTCGATCTGGCCCGTCACCTTGCCGCGCTTGACCTTGCGGTAGGGCGTCTCGACGAACCCGAACGCATTGACCCGCGCGTACGAGGACAGCGAGCCGATCAGGCCGATGTTCGGCCCTTCCGGCGTCTCGATCGGGCACATCCGGCCGTAGTGGCTGGGGTGCACGTCCCGGACCTCGAACCCGGCCCGCTCACGGGACAGGCCACCCGGGCCCAGCGCGGACAGCCGCCGCTTGTGCGTCAGCCCGGCCAGCGGGTTGGTCTGGTCCATGAACTGGGACAGCTGGCTGGTGCCGAAGAACTCCTTGATCGCGGCGACCACCGGCCGGATGTTGATCAGGGTCTGCGGCGTGATCGCCTCGACGTCCTGGGTCGTCATCCGCTCCCGGACCACCCGCTCCATCCGGGCCAGGCCCAGCCGGACCTGGTTCTGGATCAGCTCGCCCACGGTGCGCAGGCGGCGGTTCCCGAAGTGGTCGATGTCGTCGGTCTCGATCGGGATCATGGCGTCGCCGGACTTCATCTCGTCCTCGCCGGCGTGCAGCCGGACCAGGTACTCGATGGTCGCGACGATGTCGTCCTCGGTCAGCGTGCCCTGCTGGATCGGCAGGCCCAGCCCGAGCTTCTTGTTGATCTTGTAACGGCCGACCTTGGCCAGGTCGTACCGCTTGGGGTTGAAGTACAGGTTCTCCAGGAGAGCCTGCGCCGACTCCCGGGTCGGCGGCTCACCCGGGCGCAGCTTGCGGTAGATGTCGAGCAGGGCGTCATCCTGGCCGGACGTGTGGTCCTTCTCCAGGGTGGCCCGCATCGACTCGTACTCGCCGAAGCGCTCCAGGATCCGCGCGTCGTCCCAGCCCAGCGCCTTGAGCAGCACGGTAACGCTCTGCTTGCGCTTGCGGTCGATGCGGACGCCGACGCTGTCCCGCTTGTCGATCTCGAACTCGAGCCAGGCGCCACGGGACGGGATCACCTTGCAGCTGAAGATGTCCTTGTCGGACGTCTTGTCCACCTGGCGGTCGAAGTAGACACCAGGCGACCGGACGAGCTGCGACACCACGACACGCTCGGTGCCGTTGATGATGAACGTCCCCCGGGGTGACATCAGCGGGAAGTCACCCATGAACACGGTCTGGCTCTTGATCTCCCCGGTGCTGTTGTTGATGAACTCGGCCGTGACGAACATCGGGGCCGAGTAATGCATGTCCTTGTCCTTGCACTCCTCCACGGAGTACTTGGGCGGCTCGAACCGGTGATCACGGAACGACAGAGACATCGTTCCCGTAAAGTCCTCGATCGGGCTGATCTCTTCGAAGATCTCCTCGAGACCGGACTGCTCCGGAACCTCCTTCAGGCCGGCCTCGCGCGCTGCGTCCACCCGCGCACGCCAGCGCTCGTTGCCCAGCAGCCAGTCAAATGAATCGGTCTGCAGGGCGAGGAGGCCGGGAACCTCAAGAGGTTCTTTGAAGCGGGCGAAGGAAACACGACGAGGGGCTGTACTGGCGGCCGAGGCGCTGCGCGATGCTGCCAACAGGGGTCCTTCCGAGCTTGTGGCCGACTACTCACCGCACGCACACGAAACGCCCTGCGGCGACGCCGCGAGGGTTCGAGGATGCCGAGGACGTAAGAGTGCAGCGCAAATTGGCAGTGTAGCCCGTAGCTACACCGCTCGTCAACTGTATCTCACTCTGAGGTTCACGGTTGCTCCGCAGCATGGCTCGTTCGAGGCAAAACGTCAAGTCCACGTCGTGTGGTCTGGCCATCTTCAGTGACGTGACGAACACCACATACGGGCCTGCGTGTGGGGTTGTGTGCTCCGGGGTAAGACTAACAGTTCTGCTAACAGCGTTCGCGCGGAAGTTATTCCGGGCCCGCCCGCGATCGCCTGGCGAGCCCCGGCATCCGGGCCCGCGCGGCACGAAAGTGCCGGGCCCGCACGGTTTCGCGGGCCCGGCACCTGGGCTGACTGTGCCAGATCGTTACTTGACCGTGACGGACGCACCGGCCCCTTCCAGGGCGGCCCGGGCCTTGTCCGCGGTCTCCTTGTTGACCCGCTCCAGGAGCGGCTTGGGCGCGGAGTCGACCAGGTCCTTGGCCTCCTTGAGGCCGAGGCTGGTCAGGGTGCGGACTTCCTTGATGACCTGGATCTTCTTGTCGCCAGCGCCCTCCAGGATGACGTCGAACTCATCCTGCTCCTCGGCCGGGGCCGCGTCGCCAGCGGCGCCGGCCGCGGCGGGGGCGACGGCCGCGACGGGTGCGGCGGCCTTGACGTCAAATGTGTCCTCGAACTGCTTCACGAACTCGGAGAGCTCCAGGAGGGTCATCTCCTTGAACGCGTCGAGCAGATCGTCGGTGCTGAGCTTCGCCATGATGCTGGGTTCCTCTTCCTTCGGTTCCTGCGTTCTGGTTCTTGGTGGCCGGCTGCTACTCGCCAGCCGCGGCGCTGTCGCTGTCCGTGCTGTCGCTGTCCGCGGCGTCGCTGTCCGCGGCGTCGCTGTCCGCGGCGTCGCTGTCGGCGGTGGCACCGGCCTCGGGGGCGCTGGTGCTGGCCCCGCCCTCGGCTTCGAGCTTGGCCCGCAGGGCCTCGCTGAGCTGCGCCATCTGCACCGGGAGCGCCGACATCACGGCCGCCGCCCGGGCCATCGAGGCCTTCATCCCGCCGGCCAGCTTGGCCAGCAGCACCTCGCGCGACTCCAGATCGGCCAGCTTCTCGATCTCGGCCGGCGTCACCGCCCTGCCGTCGAGCACCCCGCCCTTGATGACCAGGACCGGGTTGGCCCGGGCGAAGTCACGCAGCCCCTTGGCCGCCTCCACCACGTCGCCGTTGACGAATGCGATCGCGGACGGGCCGGTCAGCAGCCCGTCGAGCTCACTGCCCACGCCGGCCTCGGCCGCCGCGATCTTGGTGAGCGTGTTCTTCACCACCGTGAAGGTGGCGCTCTCGCCGAGCGATCCGCGCAGCTCCGCGAGCTGGGCCACGGTCAGGCCGCGGTATTCGGTGAGCACCGCGCCCCCCGAGCTCTGGAACCGCTCGGTGAGCTCGGCGACCGCGGTCACCTTATCCGCCCTCGCCATGGGCCTCCTTTCCTGGTCCGGGAGCAGCCCGGACAGGGCCTGCCCGGGCTGATAGCGGGCGCCGGCCAGGAGACCGCGAGAGATACGAAACGCCCCGGTGCAGGCACCAGGGCGTAGGCCGCCGGCCGGGAGGGCCGGGTACGGCAATCAGCTCGGACGCCTGCGCGGGCCGCCCGCTCTCGCGGGTCCTTCGGCCGTCCCCTGCCTGGGAGCAATGCTGCCTGGGCAGGCGGCGGCGACCGACGGTCTTTGGCTTCGGTACAAGGTACCCGCCACCACCGCCCGGCACCAAATCAAATGGGCCGGGGCGGCGCCGGGGCGGGTCACCTGGCGGCGGCCTCTTCCAGCTCGCCGGTCAAGCCGCGGGTCTTGGCCGGGTCCACCGGGATGCTCGGCCCCATGCTGGTGGTCATCGCGATCTTCCTGAGGTACCGGCCCTTGGCCGCGGACGGCTTGAGCCGCAGCACCTCGTCCAGGGCGGCGGCGTAGTTCTCCACCAGCTTGTCGGCGGGGAACGAGGCCTTGCCGATAACGAAGTGCAGGTTCCCGTGCCGGTCCACCCGGAACTCGATCTTCCCGCCCTTGATCTCGGTGACCGCCTTGGCCACGTCCGGGGTGACGGTGCCGGTCTTGGGGTTGGGCATCAGGCCCCGCGGCCCGAGCACCCGGCCCAGCCGGCCCACCTTGCCCATCAGGTCAGGGGTGGCGACGACCGCGTCGAAGTCCAGGAACCCACCCTGGATCCGCTCGATCAGGTCGTCGGAACCGACGTAGTCGGCGCCCGCGGCGCGGGCCTCCTCGGCCCGGTCCCCCGTGGCGAACACCAGGACGCGGGCGGTCTTGCCGGTCCCGTTGGGCAGGTTGACCGTGCCGCGGACCATCTGGTCCGCCTTGCGCGGGTCGACGCCGAGTCGGAGGGCGACCTCGACGGTCGGGTCGAACTTGGTCTTGGCCGTCTCCTTGGCCAGGCTGACCGCCTCGGAGGGGCTGTACAGCCGCTCATGGTCGATCTGCTCGGCCGCCTGCCGGTATGCCTTGCTGCGCTTCATCTCGTGCTCCTGTGGTACATCGTGGAGGTCGTGGTCGGCGGGCCAGCGCCTGGCCCTGCCACTGGTCGTCCTGTTGCATGAACAACTTTTGCTTAACGAAGACCGCTGGCCGGTAATGCCCGGCCAGGGCCGGTGCCGGCGTCAGCCGCTGACGGTGAGGCCCATCGACCGGGCAGTGCCGGCGATGATCTTCTCGGCCGCCTCGATCGTGGTCGCGTTCAGGTCGGGCATCTTGGTCTGCGCGATGTCCCGGACCTGCGCCGCGGTCACGGTGCCCACCTTGGTGGTGAGCGGCTCGCCGCTGCCCTTGGCCACCCCGGCTGCCTTCTTCAGCAGCTCGGCGGCGGGCGGGGTCTTGGTCACGAACGAGAACGTGCGGTCCTCGTAGATCGTGATCTCCACCGGGATGACGTTGCCGCGCTGGGACTCGGTCGCCGCGTTGTACTGGCGGCAGAAGTCCATGATGTTGACGCCGTGCGGGCCGAGGGCGGTGCCGACCGGCGGAGCTGGCGTGGCCGCGCCGGCCTGCAGCTGCACCTTGACCACCGCGGCGATCTTCTTCTTCCTGGGAGCCATCAGTAACTGGTCCTTACCTGCGCATCACCGGTCAGATCTTGGCGACCTGATCGAAGGAAAGCTCGACCGGGGTCTCCCGGCCGAAGATGGAAACGAGCACCTTGAGCTTCTGGGTGTCCGGATTTATTTCGCTCACCGTGGCCGGCAGGGTGGCGAACGGGCCGTCCATCACCGTAACGGATTCGCCGGACTCGAATTCCACCGAGGACCGGCGCACCTCGGTCTGCGCCGCCTGCGCCTCCGGCTCGGGGGCCAGCAGCGTGGCCACCTCGTCCAGGCTGAGCGGTGACGGCCGGCTGGACAGCCCGACGAACCCGGTCACGCCGGGCGTGTTGCGCACCGCGGCCCAGGACTCGTCGGTCAGGTCCATCCGGACCAGGATGTAGCCGGGCAGCACCTTCTCCGAGACCTGCTGCCGCTTGCCGCCCTTGATCTCGGTCACCTCGTGCACCGGGACCTCGATCTGGAAGATGTAGTCCTCCATGTTCAGCGACTGGGTACGGCTCTCCAGGTTGGCCTTCACCCGGTTCTCGTATCCGGCGTAGGAGTGCACCACGTACCAGTCGCCCGGCAGGAGCCGCAGCTCGGCCTTGAACTTGGCCACCGGGTCTTCCTCGGCCGCCGCCTCGCCGTCGGCCTCGCCCGCCTCGCCGTCCGCATCGGCGGCGGGCAGTGCCGTCTCGCCGTCAGCGGCCTCGCCGTTAGCGGCCTGGCCGTCAGCGGCCTCGCCGTTAGCGGCCTCGCCGTCAGCGGTCGCGTCGTCCGAGGCGTCCCCCGCGGCACCCGGGTCGCTGGCCACGGCAGTGTCATCCACGGCTGCGGCGTCGGCCGCTGGCTGGCCGTCTGCCTCGTCGGCCGCGACGTCTGCGTCGGTCAGGTCGGCGGCCTGATCACTGGCGTGTTCTTCCAACTCGGACACGATAGCTCTTTCCCTCTGTATCTGGCGCGGGCCCACTCCTGGCACGGGCTCGTCCTGGCACTGGCTCGTTCTGGCCGGACCCGCACCAGGAACCCGTACCGCCCCCGGCCCGGTCACAGCACCGGCCCCCGGACCCGGTGGCCGCCCAGGCGGCTCAGCCCAGTACCGCGAATACCAGCTTGGTGAACGCGGTGTCCAGGAGCGTCACGATCAGCACCATGACGAGCACGAACGTCATCACCACGCCCGTGTAGGTGATCAGCTCCTTGCGGGTCGGCCAGATCACCTTGCGCAGTTCGGAGACGATCTGCCGGACAAAGAGCGCAGGGGAGGTCCGGCCGTCCTTGGCCGGCCCGCCGGGCTTGGCCCGGCCCTTGGTGACCTCACCGTGCGTCTGAGTCGCCATATCCTCACCTGAACAACGCTGATTGGTGGAC
>Ga0207664_10002054_pt1 | contig 13257 bp, 7 predicted proteins | sample LARL83metaG_FD_184349 | JGI IMG/M metagenome (GOLD analysis project Ga0207664, IMG submission 184349) | Corn, switchgrass and miscanthus rhizosphere microbial communities from Kellogg Biological Station, Michigan, USA - LAR L8-3 metaG... | ecosystem: Host-associated > Plants > Roots >...
ACCCACAATAATCGTGGAAGGCTAGCTGAGGGGGGCGTCGTAGCCGGGGAGGGCGAAGCTGCCGCCGAGGTAGCGGAGTTCCGGGACGTCCTCGTCGGGCGTGTCGCGGTCGGGGTCCTCGGCGAGGATCTCGGCGGCGTAGACCTCGGCATCGTCCTTGGGCTCGTAGCCGAGCGCGCGCGCCTCGTCCAGGCTGACGAAGCCGCCTCGCGTGTTCGCGGACACGCCGAATACCACGCGGAACCCCGGGTCCGGCGCGGTCAGGCACGCCTCGAACAGGCGGCCCGCGTCGTCCGGTGACAGCCAGGTGGACAGCGAGCGGCGGTCCGGCGGCTTGGGGAAGCAGGTCAGGATGCGAATGCAGATCGTGTCGAGACCGTACCGGTGATGGTAGAGCGCGGCCAGCCCTTCGGTCGCGACCTTGGAGACGCCGTAGTAGGTGTCCGGCGCGGGGAACGCGTAGTCCTTGACCGGGAAGTCGCCGCGTGGTGTGTAGCCGACCGCGTGGTTGGACGACGCGAAGATCACCCGCGGCACTTCGGCCCGTCGGGCCGCTTCGAACGCCACGTAACCGCCTTCGATGTTGAGGTCGCGGATCTCCGCCCAGGACGCCTCGCCGGAAATGCCAGCCAGGTGGATGACCGCGTCCGCGCCGCGGCACGCCTCGGTCATCGCGGCCAGGTCGGTCGCCGAAGCCTGGATGACCTCTTCTCCTGGACCCGCGGTCATCGCCGCGACGTCAAGCAGGCGCAGTGCGCGATCCGCCCTGGCCAGCCGCGGCCGGAGCATGGTCCCGACGATGCCGGCCGCGCCGGTAATGAGGATGATCGACACGCCTGTACCTTAACTCACTCCCGCTTGCCCGCAGTCTGACACGCTCTAGTGGGCTCGATTGCGCAATTGACACGCTGGGGTGGTGGGCGCGGGCTGGGGTGGACGCTTGGGTGGTGGGCGCGGGCAGGTGCACGCTGGGGTGGTGGGCGCGGGCAGGTGCACGCTGGCGCGGTGGACGCGGGCAGGGTGGGCGCGGGCTGGGGTGGACGCTGGGGGCAGGGTGGACGCGGGGAGGGTCGACGCGGGCGGGGTGGGGCGGGGGTGACAGTGGCCGAGTACGCCCGATACTCTGCGAATCGGTATATACCGGGGCGTAGCCCGAGAAGGGTTATGGAGCTGATGACACGTATGCCCCATATCGTGCTAATTCAGCGTTAGGCTCCATTTCGATGGGGCCGCAGACCAAACGGGACGGGTGGGGTTCGCTCGCACTGCCGAGGATGAACGCACACCTGATGGTGGTCATCGCCGCCGCGCTGACCACGGCGGTGACCGCCATGCTCGCGGGTGCGCTCGCGGTGCTCGCCGGGCAGGCGATGCCCGTCGCGGTGCGTCACGACCTGGCGGTGGCCAGCGGCACCACGATGCTGTTCAGCGGCAGCGTCAACCGGTCCGACGACGCCACGTTCCGGACGCAGCTACCCGGCGAGATCAACGCCGCGCTGGACGGTACGCCGAACACCCTCTACCACGCCACCTGGTCCGATCCGCTCGGGTTCACCGCTGGCTCCGGGCCGGCTGCCGACGGCAACACCGAGATCACCGAGGCGGCCGCGTTCGACGACATCAGGCCGCACGCCGTCCTGGTGTCGGGCAGGTGGCCAGGCGCGCCGGCTGGCAGCGGCGGCGCGAACCCGACGGCGAACCAGGCGGCGAACCCGACGGCGAACCAGGCGGCGAACCAGGCGGCGAACCCGGCGGCCATCCCGGCGGCGCTGCCGGCCACCGCCGCCACGGTGATGCGGCTTCACGTCGGGGACACGATCAAGCTCAAGGACCGGGACAACGGCGACATCGTCCGGTTCGTGATCACCGGGCTGTACCGGCCCGCGCAGGCGGCCGGCCCGGGCACCGCGTACTGGCAGCTCAATCTCATCAGCCTGACCGGCGTGAGCACGGCGAGCGGGTTCAGCACCTTCGGCCCGCTTACTGTGCAGCCCGCCGCGTTCACCGCCGGCGGCCTGACCCAGGACGAGGCGTCCTGGCTGGCCGTACCCGTGACCGCGGACCTGCCGCAGAACAACTTCAGCGACGTCGCCGCGAACCTGAACGCGCTGCGCGACAACGTGAGCAACCCGAACGGGACGCTGCCCAGCCTGGCGCTCACCACCAGCCTGCCGACGGTGCTGAGCAGCCTCGCCGCCAACCTGGACGTCGCCAGGTCGCTGCTGGCGATCTGCGCCATCCTGCTCGGCCTGCTCGGCGGCGCCGTGCTCCTAGCGGTCGCGCGGCTGCTGTACGGCCAGCGCGAAGGGGAAAGCGCGATGATGGCTGCCCGCGGCGCGACCCGCGGCCAGTTGCTGCGGCTCACCGCGGCCGAGGCCATCCCGTTGTCCCTGATCGCCTCCGCGGCGGGCGGCGTGGCCGGGATCTGGCTGGCCAGAGTGCTCGCCACGACCTCGGCGCTGCCCGGCGGGCCGCTGGCCAAGGCGCCGATGTCCGGGCAGATCAGATCCGCGGCGGAGGCCGCCGCGGCAGTGGCGATCGGCGCCCTGGTGGTCATGCTCATTCCGGCGCTGAGCCGGGTCACACCGGGCACCGCCCGGGTCCGCCGGGGCAGGCAGGCGGCCATCTCCGCGGCCAGCCGGGCCGGCGCGGACCTCGGGCTGATCGCGCTGGCCGTGCTTACCAGCTGGCAGCTCCGGCACTACTCGGCGGTGTCCGCGGGCACCAGCGGGACGTTCGGCGTGGACCCGGTGGTCGCGATCGCGCCCGCGCTGGCGCTGGCCGGCGGCACCGTCGCCGCGCTGCGGCTGCTCCCCATCGGCGGCAAGGCCGGGGACAGGCTGGCCGCGCGCGGCCGCCGGCTGACCACCGCGATGGCCAGCTGGCAGATCAGCCGTCAGCCGATCCGGCAGGGCGGAGCCGCACTGCTGATCGTCCTCGCCGTCGCGACCGCCACGCTGGCGCTGACCCAGCGGCAGAGCTGGCTTCAGTCCGGCCATGACCAGGCCGCGTTCACCGCCGGAGCCGACGTGAACGTGCAGACCGTCCAGCCGCTGACCGAGGCGGGGGCCACGACCCTGACCCATGCCCGCGGCGTGCGGCACGCCATGCCGGCCGCGGTCTACCCGTATTCGGCGGGCACCGGTACGGTCCTGGCGATCGGCGCGGCGCAGGCACCGAACGTGGTGCTGCTGCGCGCCGATCAGGCCCACGTGCCGGTCAGCAAGCTGTTCGGCATGATCAAGAACCCCGACCAGACGCCTGGCGTGCGGCTGCCGGGCCAGAGCCCGCGGGTCCAGCTCACCGCGCGACTGGGTCCCGCGTTGCTGCGGCTGGCACCGGCGGTCGTCGCCCCGTCCGTCGAGGATGGCGACGGGGTCGTCTACCAGCTCCAGTCCGTCACGCTGCCGGCCGACGGCCAGCCGCACACATTCACGATCCCGGTAACCCCGGGCGCCACCGCCGTCACGTACCCGCTGCGGCTGGTCGGTGTCAACGTCACATACCCGATGCCCGCCGGCAAGAACGCCACCCTGGCCACGTTCCAGCTGGACAGCGTGTCCGGCGTCTCGGGCAGCGAGCTGGCCCGTTTCACCCCGTCGGCGACGTCCAGCGAGCTGGCAGGCTCGCAGAACGGCTTCGGCACGGTGGGCGAAGCCGCGGCGCCGTCGCTGGTGTCGTCCGGGGCGGCAGGATCGGCGCAGCAAATGGTGTTCCAGACCGGCTACGGGCTGTCCAACAGCGGCATCGGTCCGCCCGGCAGGCTAGACGGCCAGCTCACGCTCACCGCGCTCGCCCCTGGTGCGGTCGCGGTGATGCCCGGCATCGCGACGCAGGCGTATCTGGCGGCCAACGGCGCCAGCGTCGGCTCGACGGTGCAGGCCACGATCGGCGGTGCCCCGGCGGCGGTGCACATCGTCGACTCGGTGCCCTCGTTCCCCACGCTGAACGCGGGCGCGAGCGCGCTGATCGTGGACCTGGCCAGTGCGCAGAACCTCCTCACCGCCAGGGCACTGGACGGGGCGCCGGTAACGCAGTGGTGGCTGGCGACCGCGAACCACGCCGTGCCCGCGGGCCTGGTCGCCGGCTTGCCCAGCGGCAGCGCGGTCACCAACGTGGCGGCGGTGACCGGCGGGCTGCTCAACGACCCGCTGTCTGCTCTGCCGCAGCAGGCCCTGCTCGGCCTGGCCATCGCCGCCCTGCTGCTGGCCAGCACCGGATTCTGCGTGTCGATCGCGGCCGGCGTGCGGCAGCGCGAGGCGGAAAACGCACTGCTCGCGGCGCTCGGCGTGGCACCGCGCGCCGCGGCGGGCCAGCTGTGCCTCGAGAAGTTCATGCTCAGCCTGCCGTCCGCGCTGGCCGGCCTGGCGCTCGGCGCATTCCTGTCCGAGCTGCTCGTGCCGGCGATCACGCTCAGCCCGTCCGCTACCACCCCGCAACCACCAGTGCTGATCGAGTTCGGCTGGGGCCCGACGCTGGCCGCGGCGCTGGCGCTGGCCATCTTGCCGGTGCTGGCGGCCGCGCTCGTGACGGTACGGCGGCCCGACCCGGCGGCCAGCCTGCGCGCGGCGGAGGCGGCATGAGGGCGGAAGCGGCGGCATGCGGAGAGTAGGCGGCGGCACGATCGCGCTCAGCGCGCTGGTCTGCGCAGGGGTGTTCGCCGCCATCTCAGGCCCGGCGCTCAGCCTGCACCTGCGCACTCAGGCGCTTCAGCAGACGTTCAATCAGCTCGGCGGCACCGTCAAGACCGTGCAGGCGTCCGCGTCGCTGAGCGACTTCCTCAACGACGTGTACGGGACCCCCGCCTCGATCAGCCCCGGACCAGGGAACGAGCTGACCCCGGCCCTGCTCGAGCAAGCGCAAACCGAGATCCGGCACGGCCTGGCACGGGTCCCGCTGCCGCTCGGCGCCGGCGACTGGGCCGGGTTGGCCACGAAGGCTCAGCCGCTCGCCTCCGGCTACTCGGCGAGCGCGTACGTCCAGCAGCCGCCCAAGGTGGCGCTCATTTATCGCGACACGCTGACCAGCAACGCCGGCCTCGTCGCGGGGAGCCTGAGCCCGCCCGCGTCCGCCCAGGGCATGATCCCGGTGAGCGTCACCGCGGCGACGGCGGCGAGGTTCGGTATCCGGCCCGGGTCCCGGCTGACCATGGGCACGTTCACGCTGCTCGTCACCGGAATCTTGCGGGTGCGGGACGCGAACAGCGACTTCTGGCAGACCGACCCCGCGATGCTCACTCCCGAGGAGGAGACGCCGCACAACCAGCCGGCGTTCTGGCTGGGCGAATTCGTCATCGACCCGAGCGGGATGGCGGCGTTGCAGCAGCTGCCGTCGGTGACCCTGCTCATGGAGTGGGAGTTCCCGCTGGCGACCGGCGGTGTCAACGCGGACCAGGTGACGGCGCTGGGGAACAGCCTCAGCCGGGTCACCGCCGCGCTGCCGCAGCTGTCCGGGGAGTTCGCGGCCGCGGCGAACGACATCTCGGTCAGCACATCGCTGCTGCAGCCGGTGCAGCAGTTCGTCGCGGTACAGACCGCGGTGCTCGCGGTGCTGCTGCTGCTTTTCGTGAGCCTGGCGGTGACCGCCGCGGCGGTGATCGTGCTGGCTGGCCGGATGATCGTGGACCGGCGGAGCGAGGAACTGGTGCTGCTCCGCTCCCGCGGCGCGTCGAGCCGCCAGGTCGCCACGCTGCTGGGCAAGAGCATGGCGCTGATCGCCATTCCCGCCGCGGTGGCCGGGGCGACGCTGGCGCTCCTGTTCGTGCCCGGGGCTGGCAGGGCTCCTGGTGGTCAGGGGGGTCTGGGGGGATGGCTCCCCCCAGAGAATGCAGCCGGGCTGGGGTGGACGCTGGCCGGCCTCACCCTGCTGCTCGCGCTGGCGTGCGCACCCGCCATCGGCACCTGGCGGCACCGGCGACCAGCACCAGCCGTCAACCCGGCCCTGGTCACCACCGCGGACACGGCGCCGCACCCGGGCGGCGGCCACGCCGCGGGCCGCCGGTTCACCGCCCGCGGGCTGCGCCGGCTGAGCGCCGAGCTCACCGCCTGCGGCCTGGCGATCGCGGGCCTGATCGTGCTGCACAGCCAGGGAGTGCCGTCGGCGGGCAGCACGAACTGGTTCCTGACCGCGGCACCGGCCCTGGCCGCGATCCCCGCGGTGATCGTGATCCTGCGGCTTTACCCGCTGATCATCCGGCTCGTGCTCCGCCTCACCGGACGGCGCGCGGGCCCGACTGCCTACATCGCGCTCGCCTCCTCCGCCGGGACCTCACTGGCCACCACCGCGCCCGCGTTCGCGCTCGTGCTCGCGCTGACCGTTTCCGCGTTCGGCGGCATGGTCACCGACGCGATCAACAGCGGCCAGGTCAGCTCGTCTTGGCAGGTCACCGGCGCCGACGTGCTCATCACCACCGGCCTGGACGGCACGCCGGTCACGCAGGACGCTCAGCGGGTGCTGGCCCGGATCCGCGGCGTCCGGCACGAGGCCGGCGTCTCAGACACCAGCTGGTTCTCGCCGAGCGGGCGGCAAATCGAGGCCACCGCCGTCGCGCCCGCGCAGTACGCCGCGCTCACCGCGGCGACCCCGTTCCCCGCCCTGCCCGCACACACCCTGGTCGCCGCCACCGCACCGCTCACCGGCCAGAGCGTGACCGGCGTGCTCGCCTCCCCCGCCGCGGCGGCCATCCTCGGGACCGGTGTCGCCACCCTCAACTCCCTCCAGGGGGGCCCGCTCCGGGTACGGATTGTCGGCACGGTGGCCAGCACACCCGCGGACCCGGCCGGTGGCGCGTTCATCCTGCTGCCGCTGCCGGTGCTGCCGCCGGGCCTCGGCCAGCCCCTGCTGAACGCGGCGCTGCTCACCGGGACCAGCATCGACCGCGCCCAGGTCGACGCCACCGTCAGCAGGCTGCTGCCCGGGTCCACCGTCGATTACCGGGCCGACGTCCTGGCTGGCCTGCGCAGCGCACCGCTACAGCACGGCGCCGAGCTGATGATCGTGCTCACGATCGTCGCGGCGGCCGGCTTCGGCCTGCTCAACCTCATCCTCGGCCTGGCGCTCGGCGCGGCCGACCGGGACCTGACATCGGCCCGGCTAGCTGTCATGGGATACGAGCAGGCGGGCAGGCTCGCCGTAACCGAGACGCTGCCCGCGGTGCTCGCCGCCACAGCAGGCGGCCTGGTCTGCGCTCTGGTGCTGCCACCGCTGGTCAGCAACGCGCTCGACCTGAGCGTATTCACCGATTCCAGCACGGCCATTCCGATGCGGCCCGGCCTGATTACCGTCGGCCTGCCCGCCGCGGCCATGCTGCTGCTCGCCGTCGTCGCGCTGGCCATCCAGACCCGGCTGGCCCGGCACCACGGCGCCACCGGCTTGCTGCGGATCGGCTGATGAGCACGCGAGCGAACCAGGGATCCGCGATCGTGCTCGGCCTGCTGGTCTGTGCGGCGGTATTCGCCGCGATCGCCGGGCCGGCCACGAGCGTGCACCTGCGGACCCAGGCGCTCCGGCAGACGCTGAACGGCCTCGGCGGCACCGTCAAGACCGTGCAGGGGGCGGCCACGCTGAGCGACTTCGTCACCAGCCTGGCGTCGGGCGGCAACGACTTCAGCAGCGGCCCGGTCGGGCGGCTGACCCCCGCGCAGCTAGCAGAGTCCAGGCAGCAGCTCCGGCACAGTCTCGCGGAAGTCCGGCTGCCGCTCACTTCGGGCGACTGGGCGGGCCTGGCCAGCAAGGCCAGCCAACTCGATTCCGGGTACGCGCAGAGCGCGGTCGCCCAGGCACCGCCGCAGGCCACGCTCATCTACCGGGACACCCTCACCGGCAACGCGGAGCTGAACGCCGGCAGCTTCACGCCCAGCCAGCGCCCGCCGGCCGGGACCATCCCGGTGACCGTCAGCCCGGCGACCGCGGCGAGGTTCGGCGTCCATCCCGGCTCCCGGCTCGTCATGGGCGCCGTCCGGCTGCTCGTCACCGGCATCTTGAACATCCAGCGTCCGGCCAGCGCCTTCTGGCAGGCCGACCCGACGGCGCTCGCCCCGTCGGAGCAGACGGAGCAGTATCCGTACAAGGGCGAGCATTTCTGGCTGGGCGAGTTCGTCGTCGACCCCGGCGCGCTGGGCGCCATGCAGCTCCTTCCCTCGGCCACCTTGCAGCTTCAGTGGCAGTTCCCGCTGACGCTCGACGGCGTCAACGCCGACCAGCTCACGACACTGATCGCTCGCCTGTCCGCGGCGTCGTCCGCGCTCCCGCAGATGTCCGGCACAATGGCGTTCGCCGCCAGCGACATCTCGATCGCGACTCCCCTGCTGCAGCCGCTGCAGGAGTTCCTTGGCGTCCAGACCTCGGTACTCGAGGTCCTGCTGCTGCTGTTCGTCAGCCTGGCGCTGACCGCGGGCGCGGTGATCGTGCTGGCCGGGCGGATGATCGTGGACCGGCGCACCACCGAACTCGTCATGCTCCGCGCGCGCGGCGCGTCGAGCCACCAGGTCGCCGCGCTGCTGGGCAGGAGCAGCGCGCTGATCGCCGTTCCCGCGGCGGCGGCCGGCACGGGGATCGCGATCGCTGTCGCCCCTGATGCCCGAGCCGCTTCCGACGCTGCCACCCTCGGCTGGGTGCTGGCCGGGCTGACCCTGCTGCTGGCGGTGGCGTGCGCACCCGCCATCGGCACCTGGCGGCACCGGCGGCCCGCGCCTGCCGTCAACCCAGCGCGCGTGACCAGCGCGGACACAGCCCGCCAGCGCTGGGTCACCGCCCGCGGATTGCGCAGGCTGGTCGCCGAGCTCACCGCCTGCGGCGCCGCGGTGGCCGGCCTGGTCCTCCTGCACGGCCAGGGGGTGCCGTCGGCCGGCAACACGAACTGGTTCCTCACCGTCGCGCCCGCGCTGGCCGCGATCCCCGCGGTGATCATCGTCCTGCGGCTCTACCCGCTGGTCATCCGCCTGGTGCTACGGCTCGCCGGACGGCGCGCGGGCGCCACCGGTTATATCGCCCTCGCCTCATCCGCCAGGACCTCACTGGCCACCACCGCGCCCGCGTTCGCGCTGGTTCTCGCGCTCACCGTGACCGCGTTCGCCGGCATGGTCACCGACGCGATCAACGGCGGCCAGGTCCTCTCGTCCTGGCAGGCCACCGGCGCCGACGCGGTCGTCAACTCCGCCCAGCTTCAGGTGCCCATCTCCCGCGCGACGATGCGGGCCTTCGCCGCTGTTCCCGGCGTCGTGCACGCGGCTGCCGTGTGGAACACCATTTGGACCAGCCCGAACGGCCAGCAGCTCTCGGTCACCGCGGCCGATCCTGCGCAGTATGCCGCGCTGACCGGCGCGACGCCGTTCCCCGGCTTGCCAGCTGGCGAACTGACCAGGTCGCCAGCCCCGGTCACCGCCCAGACCGTGATCGACGTGCTGGCCTCACCGCAGGCAGCGGTCACGCTCGGCGCCGGGACGAATACGCTCACCTCCTCGCTGGACATGGGGCCGATCACCGTGCACGTCGCCGGCACGCTTGGCGGCACTCCCGCCCAGGTGACAAGCCCCATGTTCCTGGTGATGCCGTTGCAGGCGCTGCCCGGCAGCTTTGGCCAGCCGACCTTCAACGTGGCGCTGCTCACCGGCGCCGGCATCGACCGGGCCAGGCTGAACGCGACCGTCGCCAAGCTGCTGCCCGCCGCCACCGTCGACTACCGGGCCGACACGCTGGCCAGCTTGCGTAGCTCCCCGCTCCAGCACGGTGCGGAGCAGATGATGCTGCTCACGGTCGTCGCCACGGCCTGCTTCGGGCTGCTCAACCTCGTCCTCGGCCTCGCGCTCGGCGCGGCCGACCGGGACCTGACCTCGGCGCGGCTCGCCGTCATGGGCCACGAGCGGGCCGGGCGGCTCGCGCTGGCCGAGACGCTGCCCGCGGTGTTCGCCGCCGCGGCCGGCGGGCTGGCCTGTGCGCTGGCGCTGCCCCCGCTGATCAGCAACGCGCTCGACCTGAGCGTGTTCACCAACTCGAGCGCGTCCGTGGCCATGCGGCCGGGCCTGGTCACGCTGGGTGTGCCGGCCGCGGCCATGCTGCTACTGGCCATCGTCGCGCTCGCCGTGCAGGCCCGGCTTGCCCGGCACCGCGGCAGCACCGGCCTGTTGAGAGTCAGTTAGGCCTGGGGGCACACTAAAACGGAGGGAGACACGCATGGGCAGCACGATCGCCGATCTCGGCGCCGAGGCACAGCGGCACCACCATGACTATGGCGCCGGCTCGCTGATCGCCTGCGATCGGCTGGTCCGCATCTACACCGCCCCTGGCGGGATTGAGGTGCAGGCCCTGCAGGGCCTGGACCTGCTGGTCGATGAGGGCGAGCTGATCGCCATGGTCGGCGCCTCCGGCAGCGGCAAGTCCACGCTGATGAACATCCTGGCCGGACTCGACGTTCCCACGGCCGGGGCGGTCCGGGTGGCGGGTAACGACCTTGCCGCGATGAACTCCAGACAGCGGCTCACCTACCGGCGCCGTACCGTCGGCTTCATCTGGCAGCAGACCTCCCGCAACCTGCTCCCCTACCTGACGTCGCAGCAGAACGTGGGGCTGCCGATGCGGCTCGCCGGGCAGAGCAAGCACAAGCGCACCACCCGGGCTGGCGAGCTGCTCGAGCTGCTCGGCATCTCGCACTGCCTGCACCGCCGGCCCGACCAGATGTCCGGCGGCGAGCAGCAGCGGTGCGCGATCGCGGTGGCGCTCGCCAACGAGCCCAAGGTGCTGCTGGCCGACGAGCCCACCGGCGAGCTGGACTCGGCCACCGCGACCGAGGTGTTCGGCGCGCTGCAGACGGCCAACAGCGAGCTGGGCGTCACGGTGCTGATCGTGACCCACGACCCGGCGGTGTCGTCGGTGGTGCGGCGGGTCGTCGCGATCAGGGACGGGCGCACCAGCACCGAGACGCACCGCCAGGCGGTGGAGACCGGGGATGGCGAGGTCGCCGATCACGCGGTGGAGTACGCGGTGCTCGACCGGGCTGGCAGGCTCCAGCTGCCAAAGGAGATGACCGAGCCGCTGGGCATGCGCGACCTGGTCCGGCTGCAACGGGAGACCGACCATATCGGCGTGTGGCCGGACGACAGGGGGAACCGGTGACCACGCCCGCGGTGGTGACGGACATGGTGGCCGTCGACGGGGTAACCAAGACCTACGGCTCGGGCCGGGCGGCCTCGCACGCGTTGCGCGGCGTGACGTTCAGCATCGCGCCAGGCCAGCTCGTCGCGCTGCGCGGCCGGTCCGGGTCCGGCAAGACCACGCTGCTTAACATCGTAGGCGGCCTGGACCGGGCCGACGGCGGGACGGTCCACGTGGCCGGCCGAGACGTGACCGCGATGTCGGATGGCGACCGGATGAAGCTACGGCGTACCCGGGTGGCATACATCTTCCAGTCCTTCGGCCTGATCCCGATACTGTCCGCGGCGGAGAACGTCGGTGTGCCGCTGCGGATCGCCGGGATGGCGCCGAAGAAGCGCGAGGAGCGCGTCAAGCTCATGCTCGACATCGTGGGGCTGGGCGACCACGCCAAGCAGCGTCCCGGCGAGCTTTCCGGCGGCCAGCAGCAGCGCGTCGCGATCGCCCGCGCGCTGGCCGGCAGGCCCGAGCTGCTGCTCGCCGACGAGCCGACCGGTCAGCTTGACTCCGAGACCGGCAAGCAGATCATGCGGCTGCTCCGCACCGTGGTGCAGTCCGAGGGCGTCACCGCACTGGTCGCCACCCACGACCCCAACCTCATCGACATCGCCAACTCCGTCCTCATCCTCGAAGACGGCCAGATCACCGGGGCCCCGTGAACCCGCAGACACGCTCTAGTGGGCTCAACTGCGCAATCGGCACGTTGGGGGAGGGTGGGGCCGAGCGCTACGCCACGGGGGTTCCTGAGGTGGCGGTCAGGTCGGCGTACTGCTTGGTGAGGCGGGCGGTGACCGGGCCGGGCTCGCCGTTACCGATCGGGCGGCCGTCCACCCGCAGGACAGGGACCAGGCCGCCCATGGTGCCGGTGACGAACGCCTCGTCGGCGGTGTACAGCTGCGGGAGCGTGTAGTCGCCGGTCTCCGCCGGGATGCCGGCCGACGCCGCCAGGTCCAGCACGGCGGCGCGCGTGATGCCCTCCGGGCATGACACCGCGGTCGGGGTGCGCAGCGTGCCGCCGGTCACGAAGAACACGTGGGTGGCGTTGGTCTCGGCGATGAAGCCGCGGTGGTCGAGCATCACCGCGTCGTCCGCGCCCGCCACGTTGGCCTCGACCTTGGCCAGGATCGACGGCAGCAGGTTGTTGTGGTGGATCTTCGGGTCCAGGCAGTCCGGCGCGGGCCGGCGCACGCTGGCGGTGATCAGCGTGATGCCGGTCCTGTCATAGACGGGATCCTTGAACTCGGCGAGCACGATCAGCGTCGGGCCCGACTGGTTGAGCCGCGGATCCATGCCAGAGGTGATCTTCACGCCGCGGGTGAGGGTGAGCCTGATGTGCACGCCGTCGTGCATGCCGTTCGCGGCCAGCGTGCGGCGGATCTGCTCGGTGATCTCCGCGTCGGACGGGATCTCGGCGAACGCGAGCGCCCTCGCCGAGGCGCGCAGCCGCGCCAGATGCGCGTCCAGCCGGAAGATCCGCCCGGCGTACAGCCGCAGGCCCTCCCAGACCGCGTCGCCGCCCTGGACCGCCGAGTCGAACGGGCTGACCCCGGCCTGGTCCCGGTGCGCCAGCCTGCCGCCGACGTTGACGATCAGGTCACGGTTGCGCTCATCGAACGTTTGCCGCATCGGGATCTCCTCGCAGCCGGTACCTGTGGAGTCTCTCGAAGTAGGGCATGCACTGCTCCGCCAGCGGCTCCAGCCTGGCCGGCAGCGGCTCGGTGCGCGGCCGCGGCGGGCCGAAGCCGGTCGACGCGATCACGCCCGAGTACCACCACGGCGCCCACACGCCATCGCTGTCCCGCGGGCCGGGCGGCCAGGACAGCATGTGCTCGTCGAACGGCACGCCGAGCGCCTGGCACAGCGTGCGGAGCACCTCCTCGGGGGCCGCGAGCAGGTCGCCGGAGTCGACCACCGGGCCGCCGAACGCCTCGAAGATCTCCGCCTGCTGCCGGATACCCAGGTCGTCGAGCGTCGGTTCGGTACGGACCTTCGCGTAGGAGGCGAGCAGTTCGGCCGGGTCGCGGATCAGGTGGGCGTGGGTGAACGGCGCCAGCGCGGCCCGGTCCACCTCGGACAGCAGGTGGTGGGTCATCATCTTGGCATAGCTGATCG
>Ga0207664_10002055_pt1 | contig 13255 bp, 11 predicted proteins | sample LARL83metaG_FD_184349 | JGI IMG/M metagenome (GOLD analysis project Ga0207664, IMG submission 184349) | Corn, switchgrass and miscanthus rhizosphere microbial communities from Kellogg Biological Station, Michigan, USA - LAR L8-3 metaG... | ecosystem: Host-associated > Plants > Roots >...
CCGGCGAAGGGTTTCTCCGGCGGGATGCAGCGCCGCCTGGATCTGGCGGCGAGCTTGGTGGGGCGCCCGAAGGTGTTGTTCCTGGACGAGCCGACGACCGGCCTGGACCCGCGGTCGAGGCTGGGCATGTGGGCCATCATCCGGTCGCTGGTGGCCGGCGGCACGACGCTGCTGCTCACCACGCAGTACCTCGATGAGGCGGACGAGCTGGCCGGCGAGATCGTGGTCATCGATCATGGCCTGGTCATCGCGGCGGGCACGTCCGAGCAGCTCAAAGACCGGGTCGGCGGGGACGTGCTGGAGTTCACGGTGCCCGACCGGGCCCGGTGCGGCGATGCCGTCACGGCGATCTCGAAGATCGGCGAGAGCGAGCCGCATGTCGATGGGGAGACGGGCGTGATCAGCGTGGGAGTGGGGAGCCGCGGTTCCGACGCGCTCATCGAGGCGGTGCGCACCCTGGACAACGCCGCCGTCGAAACCCGGGGCCTGGCGCTGCGCCGGCCCTCGCTCGACGATGTGTTCCTCGCCTTGACCGGGCACGCGGCCGAGGAAGACGGCCAGGTGGAGCGGCGCCGCCGGGGCCGCCGCAGAGGCGGCGGCCAGCACGGTGGCAAGGACACCGCGAAGGCCGCGTCATGACCGCCGCCGCCGCGGCGCCGGCCCGGCCGCCGGGCGGGCCCAGCCTGGTCACCCAGGCCCGGTGGGCGGTCAGCGACTCGCTCATGATCGCCAAGCGGAACCTGCTGGTCTGGATGCGGGTGCCCGCCTACCTGGTGTTCACCGTGATCCAGCCGGTGATGTTCGTGCTGCTGTTCGTCTATGTCTTCGGCGGCGCGATCCCGGTCAGCACACCCGGCGGCTACGTCAACTTCCTGATGCCGGGGATCATCGCGCAGACCGCCGCGTTCGCCTCGTTCGCCACGGCCATCGCGCTGGCGCAGGAACTGAAGAAAGGCGTGATCGACCGGCTCCGGTCGATGCCGATGGCCCGGTCGGCGGTGCTCACCGGCCGGCTCGCCGCCGACACCGTCCGGATGGTGGTGACGATCCTGATCATCGTCGGCGTCGGCTACGCGGTCGGGTTCCGGTTCCTGAACGGGTTCGGCCCGGCCGTCGGCATGGTCGTGCTGGCCACCGTGTTCGGCCTGGCGATCTGCACCATCGCCGCCTTCACCGGGCTCGCCATCGGGGACGAGGAGTCGGTACAGGCGTTCGGGCTGATCTGGCTGTTCCCGCTCACCTTCGTCAGCTCCGCGTTCGTGCCGATCTCGACCATGCCCGGCTGGCTCCAGGCGTTCGCCACCCACCAGCCGGTCACCATCGTGGTCGACACCATGCGCGCGCTGGCACTCGGCGGCCCGATAGCCGCCAACCTGTGGAAAAGCATCGCCTGGCTGGCCGGGATCTTCATCGTCTTCATCCCGCTCGCCGTCCGCGCCTACCGGCGCGCCGCTTAGGCTCGCGGCAGGCCTGGGCGTCATGCCCGCCTTCCTACGCGCCGGGCCTGCCAGTATGGCTGGCTTCTGGGTCGCGGCGGGTGTTGGCAGGGACGTGTGCGGCGCGGGCTCACGGGCGGGTCAGCGGGCCAGATCTTCATGATCGCCGTCAGGAGTGGCTGGGCGAGGGCGTGGCCTTGCCGCCGTGCCTGCCATGGTGGCCGGGCTGGGCCGGTCCGGGCAGGTTGGGCGTGGCCGATGTGGTCCGTAGCAAGGTGGGCATCGTCTTGAGTGCCTTGGCGAATGCGGCCTTGTACTCCCGGACCCCGGCGTCGAGTGCCTGCTGGTTGGCGCTGACGAACTGCTTTTCATAGTCTGCCTGGACCGCGAAGTAGACCCCGGACAGGTCGCTGCTCAGCGTGCAGTTCGCGTCGGCCACGGCCATCGCGATCTGCGTCTGGTTCTGCGCGGCGGTCGGCTGGCCGGGCGGGCCGCTGGGGTTCTGCCCAGGAGCCAGCTGTTGGCCGAGCACGATCTGCGTCTGCTGCGCGAACGCCTCCGCATCGGAGGCATGGAACCCTTGCTTGGCCATGCAGGCCGACCAGCGCCGCGTCGCCGCATGGAACTCGCCGTCGTTGATCACGTCGGCGCCGATGTAGTTGTTCAGCGTCTCGACGATGGACAGGTAGTGGGCCAGCGTGGCGTTGTTGAAGTTCTGCGAGATGTTGAAGCATTTACCCGCGGCCGCCTGCGCCCCGGCGGGCAGGTTGCCGCCCAGCGGGCCGCCTACCGGGACGCCGCCGCCCGGGCCGCCTTCCGGGGCCATGAAGCCTTCCTCAGCAGCCAGCGCGGTCCCCACGTAGCCCCACGGCCCCCACGCCTGCGGGAAGCCAAGGCCACGGTTCGCGCGTATCGGGACCGCCACCTCGCTGGCGTACTGCCCGTAGCCGGCATCCTCCATGCAGGCGGTGTGCAGGGCATCGTAGGTGTCACCGGGTGCCAGCCCGTCGTTGTCCGCGGCGCCGAGCGCGGCGTAGGCCGTGAACGCCTCCGAGGCCATGGCCGCCGCGACGGAGGCCGGGGCGGGCGGTCTGCCGACGGCGGGCGTGGTCACGGTCGCGGCCGGTCCCTTGGGTCCCGAGGCCGTGCACGCGGTGAGGGCCGCGGCGCAGATCAGTAGGCACCAGCCGGTGCGGATGCGCATCGTGGTTCCTTTCCTGGCGCGCCCTGGCAGGCCAGGTGTGCCGTGGTTCATGCGTACCTCAGCGCCTCGAGCGGGCTCGTCCGCGCCGCGCGCAGCGCGGGATACGCGCCGGCGAGCAGGCCCACGACGGTGCCGATCAGCGGGGCGGGCAGGGTGTAGACCGGGTTCAGTACCGCGGTCCAGTTCTTGGTGGCGGCGAAGATCACCACGATCCCGACGCCGATGCAGGTGCCGATCAGCCCGCCGAGCGTGCCCAGCGCCGTCGACTCCGCGAGGAACTGCGCGGCGATGTGCCGCGGCCGGGCACCGACCGAGCGGCGCACGCCGATCTCCCCGGTGCGCTCCAGCACCGCGACCAGCGTGGTGTTGCCTATCCCCACCGCCCCAATGAGCAGGCTGATCAGCGCGAGGATGAGGAACAGGCCGGCCAGATCGCCGTTCACCTCGCCCTGCAGCTTGAGCGGGCTCTGCGGCGGGGTGACCACCAGCCGCTGCGGGTCGGTCGGCAGTTCGGCGGCGGCGATCTCCCGTGCCACTTCCTGCGCGGCGCCGGTCTTGGTGGCGATGACCATCTGGGCTTCCTCGTATGACCCGATGCCCGGCTCGGGGTTGCCGTAGTCCGCCTGGGCCGTGTTCGCCGGGATCAACATCCCGCTGCCGCCGCCGCTGACCACGCGCTGCGCGGAGGAGTAGATGCCGACCACGGTGTAGGCGATCCCGTTGACGAACACCGCGGGGTGGCTGGCCAGGCGGGCGGCGGAGATGCCGAGCGTGGCGGCCGTGGTGCTGTAGAGCATCGCCACGTGCTGCGCGGTGTCGTTCTCGTAGGTGCTCAGCGGCGAGCCCGCGACCATCGTCAGGTCCATCGCCTTCACCGCGCCGGGCGAGGCGGCCAGCAGGTCGACCGTCTGGGAGGTGACGCCCGACAGCGCCTGCGAGGCGCTGAAGTTCGTCCCCTGGGGGAGCGCGACCGGCCACCAGACACCCGCGGCGACCACGCCGTGGATGTGGCCGGCGATGGCGTCCGCGTCGGCCGGGAAAGCGGGCGCGGGATAGGTCCCGGGCGTCGCGACGTCGTTGGCGGGGCCGTTGTCGGCCACCGTGACCGTGGTGTCCTCCAGCACGCTGAACTGGCGGGAGATCTGGCCTGCGCCGGTCGCGGTGAGGCCGAGGACGGCGACGAACGCGCCCACCCCCAGCACGGTGCCGAGCATGGTCAGCACGGACCGGCCGGGCCGCTGCACGATTCCCGCGATCGCCTCGGCCGTGGCGTCCCGTACGCTCAGCCGCGGCGACGGCAGGCCAGCGCCCGGCCTAGGCATGACCGGTCCCGATCCGCTCGGACAGTATCCCGTCGCTGATGGCCACGGTCCGGGCCGCGTGGGCGGCCACCGCCGCGTCGTGTGTGATGATCACGATCGTGAGGCCGCCGGAGTTGAGCCGGTCGAGCAGGTCCATGAGCGCGGCGGCGTTGCGCGAGTCCAGGTTTCCCGTCGGCTCGTCGCACAGCAGCAGGCTCGGCTGGTTGACCAGCGCCCGCGCGATCGCGACCCGCTGGCACTCCCCGCCGGACAGCGTGGTCGGCAGCGCGTCGAGCCGGTGCCCCAGCCCGACCGCGATCAGCGCGTCGATCGCCGCCCGGAGCCGGGTGCTCCGCGATGTCTGGTTGTACAGTTCGGCGACCAGAACGTTCTCCAGCGCCGTCCGGTAGGACAGCAGGTGGAAGGCCTGGAACACGATCCCGATCCGCCGGCCACGCAGCGCCGACCTGTCCCGGTCGGGCAGCGCGGAAGTGTCCAGGCCATCCAGCAGGTAACTGCCGGCGGTAGGGGCGTCGAGCAGGCCGAGCAGGTGCAGCAGGGTGGATTTGCCGGACCCGGACGGCCCGGTCACCGCGACATAACCGCCTGCCTCGATCACCAGGTCGGCCGGGCGCAGCGCATGGACGGGCGGCGGGCCCTGATACGTCCGGGCCAGACCGCGCAGTTCGATCACGGGCGCGGTCATCAGCCGCTCACGACCACGCTGTCGCCGGCGGCGAGCTTGCCCGCCTTTGCCAGGGTCACCTGGACATAGCCGTTCTCCGAGATGCCCGGCGTGACCGGGACCTGGGTCTGCTTACCGCCCGCGCCGGCGACGGTGACGTAACTGGTGCCGGACCCGGTGGTGACGATCGCGGCGACCGGGACGGTGAGTACCGGGCCCTCCGTCCGCCCGGTCGCCACGGTGACCAGGACGTTCTCGTCGTTCAGTGCCGCCGGGAGCGGTTTGGACGGGTTCACGGTCAGCGGGATGAACGGCGTACCCCCGGGGTTCGTAGCGCTACCAGAATTGCCCGACCCGGAGGTGCCGGTAGCACCGGAACCGGTGGAACCGGAACCGGCGGACTCCGCGGCGCTGGCCGACGCCGCGCCGCCTCCGACGTTCACGATCGCTCCGACCGGCGTAATTGTCGTCGGCGTCCCTACGTCGGTGACGGTCCCGGCAGCGTGGATGCCGGTCACCTCGTCGAAGATCTTCACCTTCAGGCCCGTCTTGACCTGCCCGGCGTACGCGGGTGGCAGTTCGCCGGTGAGCGCCAGCGATCCGCGCGCGGCAAGCTCAAGGAACGGCTGGCCGGGCTGCTGGCCCTTGGTGCCGTTCACGGCGATCACCTTCGCGGGCAGTGACGGCAGGAAGAGCACGTCCGTCATCGGCATACCGCCCGTTGCCGGTGGGGTGTAGCCGAAGTGCTCGTAGTACAGGTCCACCGCGTCCTGGGTCGCCGTGCCGAAGAGCCCGGGCGTGTCGCCGCCGGTGTAGTACCCGAGCGAGGCAAGCGCCTTCTGCAGCTCGGCCACGTCTGGCCCGCTCTCACCTGGCGTAATGTCCCGCCATGCGGGCACCCGGCCGGTCAGTGCGAACAGCGGCTCGCCGTCTATCTCGGCGACTTTCTCGCCGTTGGAGATCGTCTGGCCGGCGGTCACGTCCAGCCTCGATATGTACACGGCCCCCTGCGAGCCACCGCCGGCCGCGGCACCGCCGCCCGCTGATCCGCCGCCCGCGGAACCGGTACCTGATGCTCCTGTAGCCGACTCCGGAGCGGACGGGTACACGTCGTACTGGGTCCCCGGGTACACCACGCCGCGCATCTGCACCGACGAGGTGAGGATCTGGGAGACAACCTTCGCCGTGGTCACCGTGGGTGGTGGTGCCGCGGTATCCGCCGCGATCTGCTGCGGCGATTTGACGAACGAGGAGCCAATCAGCCCGCCGATGGCCAGCAGGGCCGCCCCGCCAGCCACCCAGAACAGGGCGCGGCGGCGTCGGGCGAGCCGTGATCCGCGCACCGCCTGCCGGCCATCATCACTGGGACTGCTCTCCGTTGCCGGGGAGCCAAGTTGTGTCACGCGATCCTCCCTGTGCGTCGCGTACCACCGGGGCTTTTGAAGAAGCCAGAAGACCCCTGGGTCCCGGCACGAGTCATCCTCGCGTGCAGGCCTCAGGCCTACGCGTGATCTGGGTGTGAGTTTGATGTCAACCCGGCCGCGGTTACTCTGCACGCCCCCAGCGCACAGTCATAGGCCCGGCCAGGAGCGAAACGGGAGCCCGCAAACGGAGGTAGGCGGGTGATGCGCCCACTCGTCCGCCAGCTGATCTGCGACAGTCCAAAGCGCGGATCGCGGCTAGATCCGGACGTTGTCGTGGTCGGCCACCTATGCATGAACATCCACACTGGGAAATCGCCCCAGAGCGCCGAGGGGAATCCCTCACACGATCTCCACATCTTTTCCAGCTGGCCTCGATGTCGGCGCACTCACGGTGTGATCTGCGGGGGGTAGCGGCAGGGGCATGAGAGTCAGGGAGGGATGCGTCGATGATCAGATTCGGAAAGAAGTCCACCACACTCGTCGTGTCCGCTTTCGTCCTCGTAGGTCTGTTGGCACCTATTGCCTCGTCGGCGTCGACCGCTCCAGCCAACGAGCCGCTCAGTGCCTCCCAGCTGCGCGGACTCTTGAACGCCCAGGACCTACCCACCACAGAACGGCTCCCGGTCACGGAAGAGTCGCACCCGTTTAACGGGGCCGCCTGGCAGAACAAGCCGATCAACCTCGCCAGGTATGGCTACGTCGAGCGGGAGTACCTGCTGTCCGGCGAGTCGAACGTCTACGACTGGTCGCCGAACGGAAACTTCGAGCTGACGGTTCTTCGCTCGGGCGAGGTCACCACACGCATGCTGGTGCGGCGTCCGCAGAACATGAAGACCTGGTCGGGCAAGGTGAACGTCGAGATCCTCAACCCGGCCTCCTATTACGACTTCACCGCGGTGTGGTCCGCGCTCTGGGAGCGCACGTTGGGCGACCACGACATCTACGTGGGTGTCACCAGCGTGCCGAATGTGCTGCCGGGGATGCAGCAGTTCGACCCGGAGCGGTACGCCGATCTCTCCTGGGCGAATCCGCTACCACCGGAGGAGCAGTCATGCGGCCTTCTGCCGGGGGAGGAGGGGTATGACCCCTTCGGGTCGAAGCTGTACGAGAACGGCCTCGTGTGGGACCTCCTCACCCAGACAGGTCGGCTGCTCAAGAGCGACTCTGCCGAGAACCCGCTGGGCACGCGGGCCAAGCAGGTCATCCTGAGCGGTGAGTCATACAGCTCGAACATCTTGCTGACGTACTACCGGTTCTTCACGCCGTCGGCGGTCCTGCCCAACGGGAACCCGATCTTCGACGGCTACCTTGCCGAGACTCAGGTAACCCTGTACGGCGCAGAGATCAACCAGTGCGCACCCCCGCTGGCTTTCGACGACTCGCAGCGGGTGTTCCCGAACCGGCGGGTTCCCTGGGCGGGTATCAATTCCCAGGCTGACTACGGCGGCGCAACGGGCTGGGATGCCCCTGCCGACACCAACACCGCAGGTAAGAAACACGCGTTCTGGGAGTTGGCAGGGTCCAACCACGGTTGGGAGTGGCAGTACCTGTACGGCGACGCCAGTGCCGAGGACCGGGTTGCCGCGGGCTTCGAGGATCCCATCTTCAAGGCGTGGTCCTGCGGTCCCAACAACCCCGAGGTGCCGCTGTACATGTCCGAGAAGGCGCTGTTCGAGCAGTTGCAAAGGTGGATCGAGACCGGGGAGCCACCCTCGCGGGCACCGCGGATCCAGCATTCGGCGCTCGACCCCAGTGACGAGTTCGCCGACAGGACGACCTATGACGGCTTGGGCAACGCCCTGGGCGGGATCCGCTACCCGATGGTCGCGGCTCCGGTGGCTTCGTTTGGCGTGGGTCACTTCTTCCTGACCGGTGGCTGCCCCGAGATCGTGCCGTTCGACGGCGCCACGCTTGACGCGCTGTACCCGACGCGGCAGAACTACCTCGAGCGGTACGACGCCGCGACCGCCCTTCTGCTACGTCAGGGCTTCATCCGCACAGAGGACGTGGCCAAGCTGCGGTCGATCGCGAGGAAGGTGACGTCCGTGGGCTGACCCCTCAGCGGTCGAGCATCCTCCAACTCGGCTGGCATCCCACTCTCAGGAGAACAACATGCGCAGCACCAGTATTGGCGCGTGCCCGCTCCGCGCCCATGTCGATCCGCGCCTCTTGCGATTCAGCGCCGGGGCCACCGCGAGCGTGCTCGCCGTCGTGCTGCTCATCGTTGACGTTGCTCGACCATTGGGTCTCGGCCTGCTCGCCTCCCAGGTCGCCGTGTTTGCGTTCACCGCGTTCGTGAGTTTTCAGTGGTCGTTGTGGGCGCAGATCTTCGCCCGTGTCATCTGGCCGCGGATCGGAGCGCCAGCCGAGTTGGAGGATGCTCGGCCGCCGAGATTCGCCCAATTCGTCGGCTTCGTGTTCACCGCTCTGGCGCTGACCACCTTTGCACTTGGCGCCGATGTCGCTGGCTACGGCCTCACCGCTCTCGCCTTCGGCGTGGCAGCCCTCAACGCATCCACCGGGCTGTGTTTGGGCTGCAAGGCCTACCACCTGATCCGCCGACTAAAACCGGCCTGAGTCAGGTCGACCGCGAACCCCACCCACATTCAGCGGGACGTCCCCATCCGGGCCACGTCGAACCCGAGCGAGCGCAGCGAGGTCTTCGGGTCGATGTTCGCGCTGCCCAGCCGCAGGACGGTTCGGATGTGCTCGCCGATGTGTCGCTCGAACCAGCCACTGTCGCAGATCACCTGGCGGACGAGTCGCGCATCAGTCGACGGAGGACAACGGGCAGCCACGTCAACGGGTGCGCCGCCAGGGACTCGAACCCCGAACCCGCGGATTAAGAGTCCGCTGCTCTGCCAATTGAGCTAGCGGCGCTTGCAACCCAGTGATGGTAACAGCATCTGAGCCGGCCGCGGTAACCGTCGGCCGGCCTTCCCGCGCCGCCGCCCCGGCCGGGCGTCCCGGGTTCCACATACCCCATCAGCCGCCGAGGAACCGCCCCATGACCTGCGCCGCCCTGGACGGCCGCCCGGTGCGCTTCTCGGCTCCGTCAGCCCAGCCCATGGTGTGCAGCCCGGCGTTGATGCCGAGCCAGCGCAACGGCTCGGTCTCCCATGGCCGGGACCGGTGGTTCACCCACGGCAGCCGGGTCAGGTCGCTGTCCTTGTCGAGGATCAGGTCCGCCAGGGTGCGCCCGGCCAGGTTGGTGGTGGCCAGCCCGTCGCCGACGTACCCGCCGGCCCAGCCGAGCCCGGTGGCACGGTCCAGGCCCGCGGAGGCGCACCAGTCCCTGGCGATGCCCAGCGGGCCGCCCCAGCTATGCGTCACCGCGACGTCAGCGAGGGCGGGGAACAGTTCGCCAAGCGTCCGGTGCAGCGCCGTGAACACCGCGGGCACACGTTCGAACGACGGCCGCACGGCCGAGCCCAGATGGTAGGGCGCGCCCCGGCCACCGAAGGCGAACCGCCCGTCGGCGGTGCGCTGGCCGTAGATCAGCAGGTGACGGCCGTCGCTGAAGGTGGGCCGGCCGGCCAGCCCCACTGCGTCCCACACCGCATCGGGCAGCGGCTCGGTCGCGATCATCAGCGAGTACACCGGTATCACCGCGCGGTGCAGGCCCGGCAGGGCCGGGGTGTACCCCTCGGTGGCCCGGATGACGTAGTCGGCCGTGACCGTCCCCCGCGTGGTGACCAGCTTGCCCGGCGCGATCTCCGTCACCGGGGTGCGCTCGAAGACCTTCACGCCCCGCCCCCTGACGACCTGAGCGAGCCCCCGCACCAGGCGCGCGGGATGGATCGCCGCGCAGTGCGGGGTGTAGGTGCCGCCAAGCACGCCGGTGGCCCCCATGTGCCTGCGGGCCTCGCTCTCGGTCAGCAGCGTCAGGTCCTCCTCGCCGAAACCGTAGTCCCGCGCCTCGGCGACCTCGGCCTTGGCGCGTTCCAGTTGCACCGCCGACCGGGCCACAACCACGGTTCCGCCCTTGGCCCAGTGGCAGTCGATGTTCTCGGCCGCGGCGACCCGGCCGACCTCGTCCACTGTTTCCTGCATGGCGCGGTACATCGCGATCGCGGCGTCCCGGCCCGCCATCCGGGTGAGCTTGGCCAGCGAGGCCGGGAACAGCGCGGAACACCAGCCACCGTTGCGCCCGGACGCGCCGAACCCGGCGATCTCCGCCTCGCACACCGCGACCCGCAGCCCGGGCTGCGCGGTGGCCAGGTAGTAGGCGGTCCACAGGCCGGTGAGCCCGGCGCCCGCGATCGCCACGTCCACCGCAAGGTCTCCGGTCAGCACCTCGGCGGGTGCCAGCGAGCCAGGCACGGTGTCCAGCCAGAACGACACGGGCCGGTAGGTCTGGTCCGAAGGCATGCTCTTCATGGTGGTCAGGCTCCCTGCGTGATCATCATTCCCCGTCGGGCATCCTAGGTGTTATGCCCGTGAACTCGCCCGTGCCGCCGGAGTTGCCCCCGCCGCGGCAGCCGTCCGGACCCTACAAGGTCTGCCTGGTCTGCCTCGGTAACATCTGCCGCTCGCCGATGGCGGAGATCGTGCTGCGCGACGAACTCGCGCGGGCCGGGCTGGCCGAGGCGGTCAGCGTGGACAGTGCGGGCACCGGTGACTGGCACATCGGGGAGCGGATGCACGGGCCGGCGCAGCAGGAGCTTGCCCGGCGCGGCTACGACGGCTCCGCGCACCGGGCCAGGCAGATCCAGCGATCCTGGCTGGCCGGCTACGACCTCCTGGTCGCGATGGACCGGAACAACCTCGCCAGCCTGCGCCGGATGGCCCCGCCGGAGGATGCCGCCCGCATCCAGTTGCTCCGCTCGTTCGATCCCGCGCTGGCCAGGGACGATCCCTACGACGGGGAGGTCCCCGACCCGTACGGCGCGCCGCAGGAGTACTACGCCCTCGCGCTCGACCTGGTGCTGGCCGGCGCGCGCGGGCTCGCCCGGCAACTGGCGGAACTGCTTGACGCGGCCCCGCAGCCCCAGGCGTGACCGGCGCGGACGTCGCCGGGCGGCTGGAGCGGTTCACCGGCGCGGCCGTGCGCGAACTGCGGGCTGCCGGATCACAGTTCCGCTGGAACTACTACCGGGCGGTGCTCGCCGACGGCCGGGCCGTGTTCGCGAAGGTGGCCGCCTCCGGTCTCGGTGGGGTGTTCGACGCCGAGGCCCGCGGCCTGCGCTGGCTGGACGAGGCGGGCGCGGTCGGCGTGCCCGGGGTACTCGGCTGGGACGACGCCACGCTGGTCGTCTCACAGGTGCCGCCGGGCCGGGCCGACGCAGCCGCGGCGGAGCGGCTCGGCGGCGAACTGGCGAGGCTGCACGGCGCTGGCGCGCCCCGGTTCGGTGCACCGTGGCCCGGATTCATCGCGAGCCTGTCTTTGCCGAACGATCAACCCACGCCGGCCTCCGCCACCAGTGGCCCGGTCACCTGGCCGGACTGGTACCGCGCCTGCCGGGTGCTGCCTTACCTGCGGCTGGCCGTGGACGCGGGCACGCTGTCCGGCGCCGATGCCCGCCTGGTCGAGTCCGCCGCGGCGCGGGCGGCCGACGTGGCCGGCCCGGACGAGCCGCCCAGCCGCATCCACGGTGACCTGTGGTCGGGGAACGTGCTGTGGTCCGGGGGCAGCGGCTGGCTGATCGACCCGGCCGCGCACGGCGGGCACCGGGAGACCGACCTGGCCATGCTAGCGCTGTTCGGGGCGCCGTACCTGGACCGGATTCTGGGTGCCTACGCCGACCAGGCGCCACTGGCACCGGGGTGGCGCCAGCGTGTCCCGCTGCACCAGTTGCACCCGCTGCTCGTGCACGTGGTCCTGTTCGGCGCTGCCTACCGCGAGGAGGCGCTGGCCGCCGCCCGCGCGGTCCTGGCACTCTAGTTTCCCCTAGGACCCCCACCTGGTACTGGCATGTGAAGACCTTCGGCCCGCTGTCCGGGAGCGTGACGGTTGGCAGGCCGTGGCACCGCCGTACCGCTGAGGCGGCCAGCCGGCTGGCCCGGGCGGCCGCGCCTGCGGCGTGGCCAACTGGTCCGAGGTCGGGCAGAAGAGGCGATCACACGGCGGAACTGGGGCCTGGCCAGGTCGCTGCTGGACAGCTAGGACTCCGGGTCAAGGCCGTGGCCGCCGCGGACGCGGAATGGGCCGCCCGCAGATGGGCGCGCGGCGAGGCAAGTCTCACGCCCGCGCAACCCCTTTACTTCCCGTTTACCGTGGCTAAACGTCAGCGTGGTGCGACAGGCTGGTCCTGGCGGAGCGAACGGGGCAGAAGGGGCTGACATGAGCAGAGCACTGCACCATGCTCGGATCTTGGGACGGGCGGGGCGCACGGGCGGGCCGTCGAGCGGAGGGCGGCTAGGGAACACGGTGCGGCTGCGGTGGCCCGGACGGCTGGTGGCGGTGGTGGCGGTGGCCACGGCGGCGGCGATGATGCCCGCGGTGGCACTGGCGAGCGGCGGCGGCCGGGCGGCGCCGGCCGGGCACCCGCCACGGCCCGCAGCGGCCGGTCATCCGGCTCGGGCCGCCGTGGCGGCCGGGGTGATCTCGACCCTGGCCGGCAGTGTCGGCGGCCCGGGCCCGGCGAGGCGGGTGGCGCTGCCCGATCCGTGCGGCCTGGCGGTCGCCGCGGGCAACCTGTATGTGGCCGACCGGGGCTCGGTGCGGAAGGTCAGCGGCGCCGGGTTCCTGACCACCCCCGCCGGCACCGGAGCCTTCGGCCTCCTCGGCGATGGCGGCCCGGCGGTCCGGGCCACGGTCGGGACGTGCGGGGTCGCCATGGATCACGCCGGCAACCTGGTGATCGCCGACGGCGGCCGGATCCGCGTGGTGGCGGCCAGGACCGGGACCTTCTACGGGCAGGTGATGACCGCCGCGCACATCTACACCGTGGCCGGCGGCGGCACCGCCAATCCCGGCGACGGCGGCCCGGCCACGAGCGCCGAATTGGGCCCGGCGGACGTGCGGGTGGACGGCATCGGCAATCTGGTGATCGCCGACGTGTCCGGCGAGCGAATCCGTGTGGTCGCGGAGCGCACCGGCACGTTCTACGGGCAGGCGATGACCGCCGGGGACATCTACACCGTGGCCGGCACCGGCACCACGGGATTTTCCGGCGACGGCGGCCCGGCCACCAGTGCCGAGTTTTTCACTCCCATTGGCCTGGCCCTGGACACCGCGGGCAACGTGGTCATCGCCGACGAGC
>Ga0207664_10002059_pt1 | contig 13242 bp, 18 predicted proteins | sample LARL83metaG_FD_184349 | JGI IMG/M metagenome (GOLD analysis project Ga0207664, IMG submission 184349) | Corn, switchgrass and miscanthus rhizosphere microbial communities from Kellogg Biological Station, Michigan, USA - LAR L8-3 metaG... | ecosystem: Host-associated > Plants > Roots >...
TCTGGGCCGGCGTCATCCACTCCGAGCCGTTCCTCAGGTCGGTGCCTGAACGTCCGACGTGAAACGCTCCGCTGTTGGGGTCGTAGCCGTCGGCGTAGAAGTAGTGGCCAGGCGTGCTGATGGTGACCGGGTTGCCGGTCTGGGCCTCGCGGGCGATCGTAGTGATGTCCGAGCCAACGACCCTGGTCGGCACCCCCATCTTGTCCATCAGGGCTTTTTCGGAACTCAGCCCGGCCATGCCCTGGGCCGAGGTCCAGCCGACGGTCTTGGCCAGGTCGACGGCCTCGCGCAGGGTGGGGTTGCGGCCGTACGCGGCCGCAAAGCGGACAGCTGCCGCAGGCCCGCACGCGGCGTAGGCCTCATCGGCGCTCAGCTGCTGGTCGCCGAACTGGCTCGTCCGATCGGCCGAGCCCTGGGCCCAACCGCCGATGCGGCCGAGCGACTCGGACGGGGTAATCGGCGCCTGGGTGTTCTTGCCCTGGAGGATGTTGTCGACGTAGCGCTGCGTCTCTTCGTAGGGCGGCACACCGCCGTAGCGATCGACGGCGCCTGGCCCGGCGTTGTATGCCGCCAGCGTCTTGGACCAGTCGCCGCCGTACTTCTGGAGGTGCTGGGCGTCCATCCGCGCCGCAGCGTCGAGGGCGGCGTACGGATCGGTGGGGTCGATGCCCAGGCCCTGGGCGGTGCCGGGCATGAACTGGGCGATGCCGACGGCGCCGGCGCCGGACTTGGCGGCCGGATTGAAGCCCGACTCTTGCTGGATCTGGCGCGTAAAAATGTCTGGGTCGATGCCCGCTTTCTGGGCCGCGCTCCGCGCGTAGGCCTGGAGATCCCCACCCGGCGGCGTCTGAGGGGGACTCTGGGAGGGAGATACAGGAGGCGCCGCCGGTTGGGGCAGGGGAGGCAGCGACTGGGCGAACTGTTGAATGTCCGCGCCAGCGGCCCTGGCGGCGCCGAGGGCGCTACCAATGACGTTGGAGCCTGAGGGGTCGAAGTTCTGGGCGAACGTGTTGACGTCGCCACCAGCTGAGCGGACCGCGCCCAGGGCGCCGCCAATCCAGTCGCCGAGCCCCGCCTGCCCTGGAGGCGAGACAGGCGCCGCAGGGGCTGACGACTGAACTGGGGCTGGAGCCGCCGACACTGCCGGAGGTGGGGCAGCCGGTGGCTCCGGTGGTGGCTGCGCATCCGCCGGCGGAGGGGTCGGCGTTTGCGCCCATGAGCCTATACGACCGAGCGACTCCTGTGGCGACGGGGGTGGCTCCGGCGCCGGTGGAGGAGGCGGGGGTTCGGGTGGCGGAGGTGGTGGAGTCGGCGGCGCCAGCGTGGCGATCTTGGCGTTGGTGGCACTCTCGAAGCTAAAGCTGTCGATCTTCTGCTGGGAGTCCTGCTGGAACTGATCCGCCTGGTACTGGCGGTAGTCGTCCTCGGGGACGTCGGGCAGCCAGGTCACTGGAGTCGGAAGCTACCCGCACCGCTCGACTGGCTGGCGTACTTCGGCAGCGACTGAGAGAACAGGGCCTTGGCGTCGTCCTGGGTGTAGCCCTGGGATTCCCACGTGCCGAGCAGCATCTGCTGCTGGCTGGGGGTCAGGTTGGCCCACGTCTGAGGCGCCATCTGATTCGGCGCGACCAGGCTGGACATGGTCGCCTGGGCGTTCTGCTGCGTCCCGCCCGGAGCGTTGGCGCCCTGGTACTGCTGCAGCTGGGGGTTGGCCCCCGCGTTCCACGCGCCCTGGGCCTGGGTCGGGTCCCAGGCCATGCCTGCCGACGGCTGCGCGGCCTGGGTCTGGCCGCCCGGCTGCTGAAAGCCCTGCATCATCTGCTGGGTGCTGGGCTGCTGGCCGCCGGTCAGCGAGTTGTAGAAGCTCTGCATGGTGACCGGCGTCGGCGCCACGCCCGTGGTCGCCCCACCACCCGGCATGTACTGGCCGGCTGCGGCGCGCACCAGGTCGGTCATGCCCTGGGGTGTCGAGCCGAGGACCTTCTGATACTGGGCGTAGTCGGCTGGGCCGCGCAGCCCGGCCATCATCTGCATGTACGCCTGGGCAGCCTGCTGCTGTTGCTGCCACTGGGTCTGACTCAGCTGCTGGGCCTGGGCCCACTGGCCGAACTGCTGCTGGTTGGCGGCGAGCGTCTGCTGGCCCTGGTACGTGCCGAGCATGTTGGCCTGCTGCAACTGGCTGGCCAGGGTCTGCTGGCCCTGATAGGTGCCCAACTGGTTGGCGGTCTGCAGCTGGCTCTGCAGCGTCTCCTGGCCTGGCGTGGGCGCCTGGGCGGTGCCGTACAGCTGGGCCCAGTTGGTCAGCGCTGCCTGGGTCGGCTGGCCGTTGAACATGCCCGTCTGCTGGGCCGTGGCGATCGTCTCGTTGAACGCCTGGGTGGCCTTCTGGAACGCCAGCGTGTCGTTGTCCAGCTGGAGCCTGGAGTTCAGGTAGGCCTGGTTGGCCTTGGCCTGAGCGCTGTTCAGGACCATCTGGGTGGCGGTCAGGTTGGCGTAGTCCTGGCCTCCACCAGTGTTGTCGCCGCCGCCCATGCCGGCTCCAACCGGCACACCTCCGACGTTGCTGGCATCCCCGCCGGGCGTGCCGCCCTGGGCCTTGACGTTGTCGGCGGCGGCCTGGGGGCTGCTGGCGTTGACGGTCATGCTGCCGCCACCCGCGAGCGGGACGTTGTAGCTAGGCATCAGACTTCAGGGCCTCCGACCGGGGGTGGGGCTGGCGGCGGCGTGGACGCCTGTTCGGGTGGACTCGGCACGCGCAGGCTGGGATAGGCCTTGATGACGGCCTTGTAGACCTGGGTGAACATCTCGGGGCCCATACGCGCCATCTGGGCGGTGCGCCCGTGCAGGTTGGGGGTGCCGTCCGGGTTGAACAGCTGGTCGCGGTAGTACTCCAGCTTCTGCTCCTCACTGAGCGGCGCGGCGAACGGCGCCACGCCCTGCGGGGCCATGGCCAGGGCGATCTCCGAGGAGGTCCGGTCGAGCCACACCGCCAGGTCGGTGGCGACCACATCCAGCGTGTTGGTGGGTGGCATCTAGCGACCTCCAGGCAGCGGCAGAGCGCTCTGGGGTGGACCTGGCACCCCTCCCGGCGCGCCAGGCAAACCGCCCGGTGGCATGGCGCCACCCGGCTGTTGCGGCGGCGGCGCCAGGGGGAGGCCGGCGCCGGGCGATGGAACGGGATTGGGTGGCATCCCGCCAGCCGGGCCGGACGGTGGAGTACCGGGGGTCCCCGGGACGCCGGTCGGGGGCCCCGCGACCTGGTTGGCGGGAGTGCCGGCCAGCTGCTGCGGCGTCACTCCGCTTGCGGCAATCTTCTGCTGCTGGATGGTGCCCAGCTTCTGGAACACCTCGTCCTTCATCTTCTGCATCATTTCGGGCGACTGCTTCAGGTCGTGCAGCAGCCAGCTGCGCTCCACCTCATCCGGGTTGGCCCCCGCGTCGGTGACGGCGTCCTCGTACGTCATCAGCTTCAGCTGCATCTTTTCGCCGATGGCCCGTATTTCGATGATCTCGTTGCTGGGCGTCTTGGGCGTCAGCGTGATGGTGTACTGGTGGCAGCCGTCCAGGTCGTCCGGACCGATGCCCAACCAGGTCGCCTTGCTGTTGCCGCCGCGCTTCATGCCCCGCTTGGGGTCCTGCTCGCCCCAGGCGTACACCTTCTCGTTGATCCTGTTCTCGATCAGCCAGCTTTCAAAGCCGGTCCTGGCCGCCAGCGCTTCCTCGGCGTTCGACACGATCGGGTCCCAGGCCAGCCGCGCCAGGTACGCCGCCTGGTTGAGGGCGTAGCCGCTGGTGTCGCCGGCCGCCATGCCCTGGACGCTGGACGGCAGGGCTAGCTCGATCATCTGCTGGATGTTGCCGAGCAGCTTGTTGAAGTCGGCGCCGCTCTGGGGCTGGTCGATCGGCGCCACGTCGAACGGGTACAGCTTGCCTGGCTCGATCTTGCGCGGCGCCTCCTCGCGGCCGTCGGTGCCGTACGGTGCGGAGGCCAATCCCGGGACCACCCCCGGGGGTTGGGTCTGCTTGAACGAGGGCATGCCGGTCATGAACGCGGCGTTGCCCTGGACGGTCAGCATGGAGTCCAGCAAGCGGAACAACGGCAGGTAGCCGAACAACACCGACAGTCCGGCGTGCTCCGGCAGCCGCGACGCCGTGGTGATGCCCAGGGCGTGGAAGTAGGGACCCTTCAGGGTCCCCAGGCCCGGCTCGGCGTACGGGTGCTGGACCACCGAGCACAACGTGGCTGAGCCGTCCTTGCTCAAACTGATGCCCTGTTGACCTGGACCCTGGAGCAGGATGACCTGGACGTTGGCGTCCCAGGCCTCGATGCAGGTGAGCGTCCTGGCGGTGCCGTGGAACACACGGTCCCACTCCGCGCGAGGGAGTCCGGCCGCCCTGGGGTCGTACTGGTCCGGCGCGACCACCCGTCCGTTCCCGTCCAAACTGGCGCCGAAGCGGGCCAGGGCGTCCTCGTAGGGCAGCTGCTTGATCTCCATGAACGAGGTGAATCCGTTTTCGTTCTGGGTGTAATAGAACGTCTCGGGCGGCACGTCGGTGCTGGCGATCGGGTACGGCAGCTTGAGCTTGTACTCCTCGGTGGAGCGGTCGTAGGCGATGTCCTGGGCGTGCTGGTCGAGCCCGTCCTGGGAGTACTGGTCCTGCAGCCGCTGGGCCTCCTCCGGATAGCTGGCCCAGGCGCTCTTGGCGCGCTCGACGGTCTTGAGAATCCCCTCGCCCTTGATCGCCAGACTCCACAAGAACAACCGCCGCAGCTGGCGCTTGGCCTCCTGCTCCTGCCTTCTCCAGCTGGCCTCGAAGAAGCGCTCGCGCAAGGTGGAGTTCTGCTGGTACACGTCGCCGAAGCCGATCGGGCGGAACTGGATGGTGGCCGGATTGACGCTCAGGGCGGCGGTAATGCTGGTGGCGATGTGGAGTGCCAGCGGAGTCCGCACCTCGACGGCGGTGTCACGGTACGCCTCCGGAATTTCTATTGAGAATTCCTGGAACACCGTGGCGTCGATGTCTCGGTACAGCTGGTTGCGGTACTGGAAGTCGCGTTGCATCTGTTGCGCAAGCTCGCACGTCACCCGCTCGGCGACGTCCGTGTCGGACGCGGACTTACCCCAACGCAGCGAGGGTGCGCCTTTATCCCTGGTCAGACTAGGCATTCAGCCTCCACGTCGGGTGGACCTCGAAGTTCTTGCAACCGACACACGTAAACCACTTATAGCTCCAGCTGGCTGGATACCACCACTTGCGTCTGGCGTATTTCATCCGAACCTCAATTCCACCGGTTGCGTTCGACGTGGAGGTTGCGCCTCCGCACACAATCCGTAGCGGAGTGCATCCGGTGCATGGTCCTCCGTCTTGGTGGAGCCGACTTTATCGGCGACATCCTCTGGGTCGAGTGGATCGACCACCATGGCCGGAATGGTGCGAATGAGATTCGGACACGCGCCCTTGAACACCTGGAGTCGGGGCACACCCGAGTCGGTGGCCATGGCCCGCCGCACGGTGGCCCAGCCCTGCTTCCTGGAGTTCTGACCCGGATACACCGGAGCCACCCCGTGCATGGCATACACCGCCGCGATGCTGGGGCGCATCTGCTCGGTCCTGGGATTGAACATGCTCGGATCGAGAATTCTCAGCTGGAGTGGCTCGCTCTCCGAGCGCTGCACGATCAAATCCGCCTGCTGCTCGTCGCGGAGACCGGCCGCATACGCCTCCCTATACACGTAAATGCGCCTGGACTCCGGTTCCCTGGCGAACCACAAACAGCAAAATGGTGCGGCGAATCCGTAATCTACCGACAACCACCTGGGCCACTCGGCTGGAATTTCAAATGGCTCGACGCAATGCAGCGACGGATTCCACTCGGTGAAGTACATCCCTTCCGCAGCAACCCACATGCCCAACAACAAGCGCTGTTTGAGGTAACCGGATAACGACTCCAGCCCCGCGATGTAGTCCGCTCCAAGTGGAGTCCAGCATTTATCTCTGGCATTCCACAACGTGGGGTTGTCCTTGTGGCTGGACTCCAGCAAGGTGCAGTGGCCTTCGTCGCAGCGGACCTTCAACCAGTGGCTGGGCGAACTCGGGTTGCAATCCGCCATCAGCTGCTGATAGCTGAGCACGTTGTTGCGGAGTCCGCGCAAGAGCATGCCCCAGTCGTCCTCCTCCAACTCGGTGGCCTCCTGGACGTAGACCACGTCGAACTCGGTGGAGCCGATCTTCTCGGCGTCGTCCATGCCGGCGACCATGATCCGGGCGCCGGAGGGGTAGCGGTACTCCTGGTCGCCATCGTGGAACTGGACGTTGTTGGGCTGGGGCAGGACCTTGTTCTCAAAGGTAGCCATGGCCGACTGGGTGAGCGACTTGCGGGTCTTTCTGACGATGGCCGCCCGAATGGGCCTTTGCATGGCGATCAGGTTGAGCTTCTCCAGGCACGCCCTGGACTTACCGGTGCCAGCCGGACCCGCCAGCAGGACCTCCCTGGACTTGGTGCGGAAGAGTTCCCTGGCGCTACCGAAGGCCTGGTACGGAGACTCTTCAGGGCGAGCGGAGTCCCCCGACTCAATCCGAGCCGGGAGTTTTCCTGCCATACTTCAGCTACCGGGTTGAGTGGTCCTGGAGGTGTGGACTTCTGGACCGCTCGCCCGGTCCTTCTTGAACAGCTGCCTGGCGCAGGAGTCGCACAGCCACAGGGTGCGTCCGTAGACATGCACCCACTGGTCGCCGGCACGGCGTGCCCCCCTGGAGTCGACGCAGAACCGGCTACAGCGCTTCTCGTACCTGGGTTTCAATCTGTGACTCCCTGTACCCGTCCAAACCTGGCTAACCTGAATTTCGCCCTATGGGGCTCCCCTACGAACCGCGTCTTCCGTCTCTTATCCGCGTTGAGGGTCAGGCCCTCGTGTGCGGTTCCTGCCGTCGCCGCTGGAAAGCCCCGGCCGAGCTATCCGCCGACAACCGTGACTACCTGTGGGAGCACGCGTCCCACCATGAGTCGCGCAAGCACCACCTGCCAGATCACCAGCAGAAGCTCAGCCGCTGGAGCGACCCGAAGCCCGAGCCAGTCCAGTGCCAAACCTGCTTCACCTGGTTCTCCGGTCGCCGCTGTCAGCAGTGCTTCCCCGACTTCCGTTTGCGCCGCGACTCCGCACCCCCCACGACCAGCTGAGATTTGATCTCATCTGGAAGTGAAAACGCCGAGGAGTGAGTGTCCGGAATGCCAGTGTTAGAAGATTCGCGGCCGGGTCTTGGCAGGGGCACGTCCCAGTGTCACCCCCACCCCCCACGTCGGTCCCTCGCGCGTGAATCCTTTGACCGCACGGAGCGCGTCGCTGCCCTGGGCAGCCTGCTCAGACCCACGTAGAGACAAGGGGTGTGAGAGTGGGGCGAGAGTCCGCTGAGATGGCGACGTGCTTACGCCGCGTGTCTACAGGACTTCGCTGGGGTCCAGGCCGACCACGGTCTTGACCACCTGCTGGACGTTGACGTCCAGCTTCTCGCGGTACTTCTCCGGTGCTCGGGCCCGCAGCAAGAGAGTCATCAGCGCATCGCTGTACTCAATCTTGCGGTCAGTGCCCACCGGCTCACCGTGCCAGTAGCTGGTCCGCTCGTACGGGCTGCCTTCCACCGCTCGGCGCCAGGCTTCGGCTTCCAGGTACTCCAGAGCAGCTGCCTCGGCGGTGCGGAAGGCCTGGGCGAACTCCTGGTCCGTCTCCAGCCAGTCGTAGATCGCGTTCCGGCTGATGTCGGCCATGCGCGCGGCCTTCGACATGTTCCCGTACTTGGAGTAGGCGGCCAGGAACGCGAGTTTGATCCGTGCACACTGCCGTTTTGTGAGGCTGCGGCCCCTCCGCTCAGGCCGCCGATCGATCACCTCAACCTGGACTGCCAGGCCGGTAGCACCGTCCGACCCGGTACTTTCGTACGGTATTTCGGACGTTTCGGGCATAGCTGTCGCTCTGCGAACCAGTCTCAGCTGCATCTCGTCCTGAGATCAAGACGAAATGGTTGCGTCATTCCCGCAGAAGGGTTAGCTTGTGGTTCCCCGCCGCACCCATATCCACGGCGGGACAGGAGAACCCCATGAGCATCCACACTGCTCCAGTCACCAGCGTCACGGCTCCGCGAGTAGACACGAGCCACCTGACCGGCATCAGCTATGCCGCCGTGCAGACCACGGTCCAGACCACGCTCGAAGGCGACCTCATCGGCCTGGCCTGCGATGGCAACGGTCGCTCCACCAGCGTCGCCGGCATCGAGCCGGCCGGCAGCCTGGTCGAACGCCACTACCAGGTCCTGGCCGCGCATCACGCCGGCAACAGCGTCCGCGACTACCTGCCTGGCTACCTGTCCCCGCAACGCCTGGACGGTCGCGGCAGCAGCACGCTGGTCTGGGTGCTCTCATGAGCGCCCGTCCTCGCTTCGGCTCGCCGGCGGCAGTCTGCCCCGATTGCGGCACCCGTCTCGCCTGTTCAACCCCCAAGGAGTCCACACCTCCCATGAACGCCAACACTGCTCCCCGCACCGACTGCCGCAACTGCGGCGGCGACGGCTTCACCACCACCGGCCCAACCTGCCCGGCCTGCAACGGCCGAGGCTGGACCGTCGCCCCCCTCAGCAAGGCCGAGGCACGAGCCAACGCCCGTGACCCCTGGATCTGCCCTCGCTGCCATGACACCAAGTCGTCTGGCCGCGACCTGTGCCGCAGCTGCGAGGCTGGCCTCCGATGAGCGCCTGGGTCAGTCCTGGCACCCGCTGCGTCTGTGGCCACACCATCGAGCAGCACGCCCTCCGCTGCGAGGCCGACGACGTCATCTGCGGCTGCGTTCGCTTCCGCGTCGTCTCGCCGCCCGAGGCCTGGGTCTGCAACGACCCGGGCTGCGCCTGGAGCGGCCCGCGCGTCGAGGTCGATTCGCACATCCGAACCACCTACCACGGCTGCTCGCCTCGCCCGACCATGAAGGCCTGCCCCAGCTGCGGCGGCCAGATCAACGCCGGCAGCAGCTACTGCCGCCTGTGCAGGACCCAGCTGGTGGCCATCCAGCTGCCGCCCAGGCCGTACTGACAGGACGAAACGCCCCACGCCGGGGGCGTCCAGGCGCAGCCTGCTGATGAGTCCATCAGACCACCCGAAAGGAGCCATTCCACACATGGCCCGCTCAACTACCCGCATCGTCTACAACCGCCTCCTCGGGGGTTGGTACATCGTCGTCGGCCCGCATCACACCCCGATCAGCGGCCGCTTCCCAACCAAGGCGGCCGCCCTGGCTGCGCTCGGGGTCCGCTCGTGAGCCTCACCACCGGTTCGGGCAAGACCGAACTCGGCTGCTTCCTGCCGATCGAGATCGAACGCCAGCTGCAGGCCGGCGCGGCCCTGGCGGTCAGCATCTCGGGCGGCAAGGACTCGCAGGCCATGGCCACCACCCTGGCCAAGCTGCACGCCGCGCGTGGCTGGTCTGGCCCGATCTTCGCCATTCACGCCGACCTGGGCCGCATCGAGTGGCGCCAGACGCCTGGCCAGGTCAAGCGCATCGCCGACCAGGCCGGCCTGGACCTGGTCACCGTGCGCCGCACCGACGGCCGCGACATGGTCGATCACTGGATCGCTCGGGGCGAGCGCATGCAAGCCCAGGGCAAGCAGGCTCGGCCGTGGTCGGACTCGGGTAACCGCTTCTGCACCTCGGACATGAAACGCGACCCGATCGACAACTACCTGCGCCGCTTTGGGAACGTGGTGTGCGCCGTCGGCCTGCGCGCCGACGAGAGTCCTGCTCGGGCCAAGAAGAAGGCCTGGGAGAAGCGCCGCATCGACAACACCGTGCGCGCCGCGACCACCTGGCACCCGATCCTGGACTGGGGCATCGGTCGCGTGCTGAACGCCTGCGGCACCGACGTGTACGACCTCAAGCGCCGCCAGGACCTGTACGCGGCTGGGGCAGTCGAGGCCGCCCTGGACGGCTGGCCGCTGCACGTTGCGTACGTGTTCGGCAACGATCGGCTCAGCTGCCAGTTCTGCGTCCTGGCCAGCTGCAACGACTTGCAGAACGGCGCCGACCACAACCCCGAACTGCTGGCCGAACTCATCGGCATCGAGGATCGCTTCGGCTTCACCTTCCAGTCTGGCCGCTCGCTGCGGTCGTTCCAGGCCGCCGAGGAGGTCGCCGCGTGAGCGCCCTCCAACTGCGCACCGGCTCGGGCAAGACCGAGCTTGGCATCACCTACCTGAGCGGCTGCGTCCGTCCTGAAGCCCTCTCGAAGCGCCCCGACTTCGGCGTGCTGTTCAGCCCGTACATGGGCAACTCGCCCGAAGGCCTGGGCATCTTCGGCCTGGACAACGGCGTGTTCGGCGAGTTCAACAGCCAGGGCGCCAAGCCCTTCTCGCAGCCCAAGTTCGAGAAGCTGATGGCCAAGTGGCAGCCACTCGCCAACCAGGCCCTGTTCGCCGTGGCGCCCGACGTCATCGCCCCCTGGCAGGCCGAGCTTGCCGGCCTGGACGCTCGCGCGCCCTGGGCAGCCACCATCGAGCGCTCGGCGCCGTTCCTGCCGCTCATCCGTGACTACGGTTACCCGGCCGCCTTCGTCGCCCAGGATGGCCTGGAGCAGCACCTGGCCAAGATCCCCTGGTCGGCCTTCGACGTGCTGTTCCTGGGCGGCGGCCAGGCCGAGAAGTACCTGTCGCCGACCAATCGGGTGTGGTCGCCACGCCTGAAGCGCTGGGTCGGCGAGTGGAAGCTCACGCCTGGCGCCCGCCGCCTGGTCGACCTGGCCAAGGCCAAGGGCAAGCGGGTCCACATGGGCCGCGTGAACTCGTTCAAGCGCATCTCGATTGCCGCCGAGTGGGGCTGCGACAGCGCCGATGGCACCTGCATCGGCCGCCACCCGAAGGGGCCAGACTTCGCCACTGCCGAAGTCGTCAGCTGGCTCGATCGACTCAACACCGGCTCGGGTAAGACCGAGGCCGCCATCTTCGGCAAGGGAGTCCACACCTCATGACCACCACCTACACCTGCTGCTTCGCCAGCTGCGGCAAGACGGCCACCCAACGCCTCGGCCGCGAGGTCTTCTACCCGATGTGCGAGGCGCACGCGGCCACCTTCGCCCTGCCCGCCCAGGGCACCCGCCGCTGCGCCGCCTGGCTGGATTGCGGACACCTGGAGGTGCCTGTGCGCCAGCTGAGCGGTCGCGGCTTCTGCGCCGACTGCGAGGCCACGGCCCTGGACTGGCAGCTGCTGGAGTGCGCCGAGTGTGGCCACCAGCACTGGACCGGCTCGAACTACACCAGCTGCCCGATCGACGGCTGCGATTGCGAGGGCCAGCCGTGAACCAGCTGCTCGGCAACGGCTGGGACTCCAGCGCTTACAGCGCGTTCGCCTCGCTGTTCATGGTCGTCATCATCGGTCTGGCCATCGCCGGCGTGGCCATCAATGCCTGGCGGCGCAAGCCATGATGAAGGCCGCCGAACTCAAGGCCTGGCGCGCCGCCCACGGCATCAGTCAGCGGCGCCTGGCCGCCCAGCTGGGGGTCACCTTCCGCATCGTCCAGTACTGGGAGTCGGGCGAGGTCACCCCGCCGTACATGCTGCACCTGGCCCTGGAGCGCCTGGGTCAGATCATCGCCGAGCACGATGGCGACGTGGCCGCCGTCGCCCGCGAGCAGCTGGCCAGGGAGGTCCTGGGGTATGCCTGAGGTCGAGATGCGCGTCTCGGAGTCGCCGGTGTGCGACTTCTGCTCGTCGGACGAGCCGCGCCACGATGAGCCGTGCGCCGACGTCGAGACGGACCGAGGCAACCTGCCCATGTTCGGCGGCCCGTACGTGGCCAACTCGATCGGCGCCTGGGCCAGCTGCGAGACGTGCCACCAGCTGATCGCCGCCGGCAAGTGGCACACCCTGGAGCGGCGGGCCACGGATGCCATGTGCGCCAAGCACCCCGGCTTCCCGCGCTCCAGGATCGCCGAGGGCGTCCAGCACATGCACGCCACCTTCCGCGCCAACCGATTGACGGGCTAGACTCGAAGAGTCGCACCCGCTACCACCAAACGCCCCCGGGTGGCTGAGAACCCGGGGGCGTTTGGTTTTAATCCTCGGACCAGCCCAGGGCCCGGGACATGGCCAGAATGGCCTCCCACAGGTCGCTGTGCCCACGATCCACCGGACCGTCCACCAGGACCAGCCATTCGCGGTAGCGCCGCTGCAGGCGGAATACGGTGCCCGTGGACGCCCACCGGCGCGGCAGCACGTCGGCGGCTGCCTCCAGGTCGGCCACCAGGCACGCCAGGCTGAGACGATCGCGTTTGGACTTGACCCGCCCGGTGAGGCTGCCGGTGCCGCCCTCGGCTGCCGCGTGCAGCTCGTCCCAGAAGTGCAGGTATTGCTCGATGTACTCCGGCGCGTACTCGTCGTCGGCGTTGATCACGCGGCGTGGACTTGCAGGTCCCTGGCCCCATCGGGCCAACGTGGGAACGCGCCGCCCTCCAGGATCATCTCCAGGATGATGTGGTTTACCCGCACCTTGTGTGCCCACCTGACGACACGCCACAACTCGTCTTCGGTCGCCGGGCCACTCCGCATGACCGCCCGCAGAATTGCCTGGATTTCACCTTCGTTCAACGTCTCCACCGCTGCTCTCCTCAATCTGTGGTGGTAGATGTGTGGTGGACGTGGGGATTACCACACATCCCTGCGTTTCCAACTCAAAACTGATGTGTGGTTGTGTGGTTACTCTTAAGGCACCACACATTACGCCTGACGCACCGCGTACAGCTGTCGGCGGCCCACTTTTCCGCCTTTGACGAACACCCTGGTGTCACTGAAGTAGTGCGCGACCTGGCTGCGGTCCATGTCCAGATCCTCAGCTGCCTGGTTCGCGTCCAGGGCGCCGACGTCCATCAGGTGCTGCCTGAGCATCTCCTTGCCGCTCATCTTGCGCATCTGCTCGACGTCAGGGAATTCGCCGGGCCTGGCGCGGCGCACCAGGGTCAGCCCGGACTGGTCGAACTCCAGGGCGCCGATCCACATCGGCCCCTTCGGCCCATCGTTGACCTTGGTCACCTGGAGGCCGATGCCGAGCGGCCCCATCTCCTCCTGCTCGCTGGCCAGCTGGACGACCACGTCGGCGCCGGCCTCGAAGTGGACGCTGCCGTACAGGTGCGACTCGTCGGCCCTGGGCGTGTGGGCCAGGCCGACCCAAGTCGGGGCGATGTGGTTGAGCGTGTCGATGATGCGGTTGGCGG